>ERZ827458.221-NODE-221-length-99569-cov-7.616838_pt1 | contig 99569 bp, 91 predicted proteins | sample MGYA00519706_ERZ827458 | MGnify/ENA primary metagenome ERZ827458 (study PRJEB31778, sample SAMEA3449309) | human gut metagenome | biome: human gut; feature: human-associated habitat; material: faeces | place: United Kingdom | collected 2010/2012 ... | reverse complement strand
GCAATCCTGCGGCCGAATAAAACGCTTTTAAGCGTTTTATTAAAAACTCGTATAAAACGGACATCGAATTATATATTGAGGAGGCTGCAATCATATGAACATTGCCATTGTCACGGGAGCCAGCTCCGGCATGGGGCGGGAATTCGTCCGTCAGCTGGGCGGATATGTTTCCGTGGATGAAATCTGGGCGGTCGCCCGCCGGGCGTCGGCTCTGGAAACCCTGAAAGCCGAAACAAGCGTCCCGGTTCGTCCCATCGTGCTGGACTTGCTGGAAGAATCCAGCTTTACGGAACTGGAAGCCCTGCTGGAATCCGAAAAGCCCAACGTCAGGCTGCTGGTCAACGCCGCGGGCTTCGGCAAATTCGGCGCTTACCGGAAGATTCCCGTGGAGGACGACTGCCGCATGATCGACCTGAACTGCAAGGCGCTGCTGCTTATGACCCGGCTGTGCGTTCCCTACATGCAGCCCGGCAGCCACATTCTGGAGCTGGACAGTCTGTCCGCCTTCCAGCCTGTGCCGTACATCACCACCTACGCCGCCACCAAGGCTTTCGTCCTCAGCTACAGCCGCTCCATGAACCGGGAGCTGAAAGCCAAGGGCATCCGGGTCATGGCCATGAACCCCGGCTGGGTGAAAACGGAATTTTTCAACCACGCGTTCCAGACCAACGCCGATAACGAGGTGCGGTACTTTAACCGCCTGTACGAGGCCAAGGACGTGGTCAAGACCGGCCTTAACGACCTGTACCACTCGAAAAAGGACTGCTCCATCCACGGCTTCCCCGTCAAATTCCAGGTGTTCCTGGTGAAGCTGCTGCCCCACAGCCTGGTGATGAACACCTGGCTTAACCAGCAGAAGAAGGCAAAGAACAACAAGGGGCTCACAACGAAATGAGGAAGGGGATTCCTGCCCTCCTTCTGGCTCTGTCGCTGCTGCTCTGCGGCTGCCGGCTTCTCCCGGAGCGGATCCCCCCGGCCGGCCTCACCGTCCACTTTATCGACGTGGGGCAGGCGGACTGCGCCCTGCTGGAAAGCGGCGGGGAGTACATGCTTATTGACGGCGGCAACCGGGAGGACGGCCGGCTGGTCGTCTCCTACTTAGAGCAGCAGGGCGTGGAGGAGCTGGCCGCCGTGGTCTGCACCCACGCCCACGAAGACCACGTGGGCGGGCTTCCCTCGGTTCTTGCGGTGTATCCCACCCACGCCGTGTATGCCCCCACAAGAACCTATGCTTCCAAGGTGTTCGACGATTTCGTCTATTACGCCGACCAGCAGCGGCTGGAGATCACCATTCCCTCCCCCGGGGACGGCTGGACGCTGGGAGAGACCTCCGTCACGGTTCTCGGCCCCGTGCAGTCCTACGCCGACCAGAACGATACCTCCATCGTCCTGAACGTCCGGTACGGCGGCACCTCCTTCCTGTTCACCGGGGATATGGAGACCGCCGCAGAAAACGACATGCTGGACTACTGGGGCAGCCGGATGTCCTGGAAGGCAGACGTTTTGAAGGTGGGGCATCACGGCTCCGACACCTCCACGGGCTACCGCTTTCTCAACGAGGTAAGCCCCGACTACGCCGTGATCTCCGTGGGCAAGGGCAACGCCTACGGTCACCCCCACGAGCAGCCCCTCTCCCGGCTGAAGCAGGCGGGGGTCACCATCCTGCGCACCGACGAGCTTGGCACCGTCGTCGCCCGCACGGACGGAAAAGAGGTCACCTTCACCTGGGACAACCAGTCGGCGAACCCGGAAAACGCGGAGCCTGCCCAGCCGGTGCAGTTCATCGGCAACGTCAACTCCCACAAATTCCACGCCCCCGACTGCGCGAATCTCCCGACGGAAAAAAACCGGATCATTTTCGGCACCTACGAGCAGGCAATCGAAGCGGGCTACACGCCCTGCGGAAGCTGCCTGGGATAACGGACGCAAATACGCCCCCTTTCACGGCCTGACGAAGCATCACGGCCGGGAAAGGGGGCGCTTTTTCGCATTAAATCATTTCTTCCGGGTGGAACACCCTGTCAAATTCCTCCTCACTGAGGAAGCCCAGCTCCACGCAGGCCTGTTTCAGAGAAATGTTTTCCCGGAAGGCCTTTTTCGCGGTTTTGGCCGCGTTTTCGTAGCCGATGTAGGGATTCAGCGCCGTAACCAGCATCAGGGAATTGTGGAGATTGTGGCGCATTTTCTCCCGGTTTGCCCGGATGCCCACGGCGCACCGCTCCCGGAAGGAGCAGATAGCCTCGGCCAAAAGCCGTGCGGACTGCAAAAAGTTGTAGGCAAGTACCGGCATGAACACGTTCAGCTCGAAATTCCCCTGACTTGCGGCGAACCCGACGGCGGCGTCGTTGCCCATGACCTGCACGGCCACCATGGTGACGGCCTCGCACTGGGTGGGGTTGACCTTGCCGGGCATGATGGAGGAGCCGGGTTCGTTCTCCGGGATGAAAATTTCCCCCAGACCGTCCCGGGGGCCGGAGGCCAACCAGCGGACGTCGTTGGCAATCTTCATCATGTCCGCCGCCAGCGCTTTCAGTGCGCCGTGGGCGAAGACCAGCTCATCCTTGCTGGTGAGGGCGTGGAACTTGTTGGGGGCGGTGACGAACCGCTTCCCGGTGAGATTGGAAACCTCCTCGGCCACCCGTTCCCCGAAGCCCTTCGGGGCGTTCAGCCCGGTGCCGACGGCTGTGCCCCCCAGCGCCAGCTCCCGCAGGCCGGGGAGCGACAGCTCCAGCATCTGACGATCCCGCTGCAGGCTGGAACGCCAGCCGGAAATCTCCTGAGCGAAGGAGATCGGGACGGCGTCCTGCAAGTGGGTTCTGCCGGACTTCACCGCGTCGCCGTTTTCCGCCTCCAGACGCAGGAAGGTCTCCACCAGAGCGTCCACGGCGGGGATCACCCGATCCTCAATGGCGTATACGGCGGCAATGTGCATGGCGGTTGGGAAGGTGTCGTTGGAGGACTGGCTCATGTTGACGTCGTCGTTGGGATGCACCAGTTTTCTCCCCGCCAGCGCGTTGGCGCGGTTTGCGATCACCTCATTGGCATTCATGTTGGACTGGGTGCCGGAGCCGGTCTGCCAGACCACCAGGGGAAAGTGGGTATTCAGCGCCCCGGAAATGACCTCGCCCGCCGCCTTTTCTATGGCGCCGAGCTTTTCGGCGGTCATTTTCTCGGGCTTCAGGGCGTGGTTGGCTCTGGCCGCCGCCAGCTTGAGGATTCCAAAGGCATGTATGATCTCCGCCGGCATGGTTTCCAGCCCCACGCCGATGGGGAAATTTTCATGGCTTCGCTGGGTCTGGGCGCCCCAGTATTTGTCGGCGGGAACCCGGACTTCTCCCATAGAGTCATGCTCGATACGGTACTCCATATTTTTTCTCCTTCCTGTTGGTTCGCCCCCATGCGGTAGGGCAAAATGTACGGAACTGCGATTGTTTTCATTATAAACAACGTTCCGGAAGGTGTCAATCCGCAAAACCGGGGGCGCAGGTTCCGGCAGGCGGCCACAGTGGTAATTTTACATAAAAAAATATATTGAAATTCGTCAATTCGCCAAAAATTCAAAATTTATCCATGGAGAATCCATCTGTTAATTGTCAATTCACTTGACAAAATGCCGGGCGAATGGTACAGTAAAATCAAAGCGAAACCGGGTTCCCCGGATTCCTATTTAACAAAGGAGAGATTGCCATGAAGCGTTCCGAAGTCAACAAAGCGCTGCGGGAGCTGGAGGCCATGTGCGAAAAGTACCGCTGCTATCTGCCCCCCTTCTGCCATTTTACCCCGGAGGAGTGGAAAACCAAGGGTCACGAATACGACGAGGTTCGGGACTGCTGCCTGGGCTGGGATATTACGGACTACGGTCAGGGAAATTTCGATAAGATCGGCTTCTCCCTCATCACCATCCGCAACGGCAGCCAGACCATGCGGGAAAAATATCCCAAGGTCTACGCCGAGAAGCTGCTGTTCCTGAAGGAGGGGCAGTATTCCCCCAACCACTTCCACTGGTACAAGACCGAGGATATCATCAACCGGGGCGGCGGAAACGTGCTGATCCGGGTGTACAATTCCCACCCCGACGAGTCCATTGACTACGAAAGCGACGTCACCGTCCATACCGACGGCAGAACCTACACCGTCCCCGCCGGAACCCAGATCCGCCTGACTCCCGGCGAAAGCATCTACATCCAGCAGTACCTGTACCACGATTTCGAGGTGGAGCCGGGTACGGGGGACGTGCTGCTGGGGGAGGTCAGCCAGTGCAACGACGACGCCAAGGACAACCGCTTCAACCCGCCCATGGGTCGCTTCCCGGCCATCGAGGAGGACGAAGCGCCTTACCGCCTGCTCTGCACCGAGTACCCCGCGGCCAAGGACTGAGGAGGATACGGGATGATCGACGTAGTAGCATTGGGCGAACTGCTCATTGATTTTGCGGCAAAGTCCACGGACAGCGCCGGATACCCCACCATGGCTGCCAATCCCGGCGGCGCTCCCGGCAATTTTCTGGCCGCGCTGAACGCCTACGGCAGAAAGACCGCATTTCTGGGCAAGGTGGGAAACGACGCCTTCGGCAATCTGCTGCTGGGGACGCTGAAGGGTGCCGGGATCGAAACCAGGGGAATCCGGGTGGACGACAGCGTGTTTACCACCCTGGCCTTCGTGACCTTCGACGAAAGCGGCGACCGCGCCTTCTCCTTCGCCCGGAAGCCCGGCGCGGACACCCAGCTGCGGTGGGAGGAAGTGGACAAGTCCCTCATTGACGAGGCCAAGGTGTTCCACTTCGGTACCCTGAGCCTGACGGACGAGCCTGTCCGCACGGCAACCCAAAAGGCGGTGGCCTACGCAAAGATGCAGGGTAAGCTTATCAGCTGCGACCCCAATCTGCGGCTTCCCCTGTGGCCGGACGGGGACGCCGCAAAGGAGCAGATGCTTTGGAGCCTGCATCAGGCGGATGTGGTAAAGATCAGCGACAACGAGGTGGAATTCCTCTGGAACTGCACCCCGGAAGAGGGCGCGGACAAGCTGCTGACGGAATTCGGCGTGTCCCTCGCCATGGTGACGCTGGGGCCTGACGGCTGCCTGCTGAAAACGAAGACGGCTTCTTTCTGCGCCGCCTGCCCCAAGGTGCGTCCCGTGGACACCACCGGCGCAGGGGACATCTTCGGCGGCAGCGCCATGGCAAGGCTGCTGGAGCTGGACAAGCCCGTCGGCGAGCTGACGGAAGACGACCTGAAATTCATCGGCAGCTTCGCCGCCACGGCGGCCAGCCTGTCCACGGAAGCCTCCGGCGGCATTCCCAGCATTCCGGAAATGGACGCGGTTCTGAAGGCAATGGGATAAAATAATGACCCGGGGCGACACGTCCCGGGTCATGATCGCTATGGGATTGAGGGGATTCAAATGACGCAGAAGCCGCGCAACGCCGACTACACAAAAGAATACAACCGCAAGGCGGTTCTCCGAATCTTGCGCCGTCAGGCCATGAGTCGGGCAGAGCTGGCGCGAGCCACGGGGCTGACCCGGGCGGCGGCGTCTTTGATCGTGGAGGAGCTTCTGAACGCGGGCGTGGTGACGGAGCTTGCCCCCCAGTCCGCCGGACGGGGACGCAGCGCAACGCCACTGGTACTGCGGCCGGACAGCTATTACGCCCTCGCGGTGGACTTGGCGAGAAAAGGCTGCACCGTGGGTCTGTGCGACATCGGCGGCAAGCTGCTGCAATGCCGGGAGCTTCCGGAGCAGGGCGACATGGTGGCCGCCATTATTGGGGCGCTTGCGTCCCTGCTGGAAACCGTGGACAAAAGCAAGGTTCTGGGAATCGGCATCAGCGCCCCGGGGCCGCTGGACTGCGAAAGCGGGCGCATCCTCAATCCGCCCCGGTTTGAGCGCTGGCACGGCGTGGACATCGGCAAGCGCCTGTCGAGTGCTCTGGGGCTGCCTGCCTATCTGGAACACGACGTGTGCGCCATGGCGCTGCATCAGCAAAACACAGGGTGCAGCCGGAACTTTATGCTGCTGTTCATCGACATCGGCATCGGCGCGGCCATCGTGTCCGACGGGGAGCTGCTGGGGAATTTTACCGGCGAGCTGGGTCACACCACCATCCGTTTCGACGGGCGGCTGTGCGAATGCGGCAACCGGGGGTGTCTGGAAACCTATGCGTCCATTCCGGCGCTGCTGGAGGGTTCCGGCTTCCGGGATTGGTTCGACCTCGTTGGCCATGCGGAAGAGCCGGAAGCCCGGCGTCTTCTCGATCAGGAGGCGGTCTACCTGTCGGCAGGCTTAATCAACCTGCTGAATTTGATCCCCGTGGACAGCATCTACCTGGCCGGGGACATCTGCTGCCGGCACGAGCTTCTGGCCGAGCGTCTCCGGCGGGAGATCGGCGGGAAAGCGCTGTACCGGGACAGAAATGAGACCCGCATTTTCCCGGTGGCGGATACCCCAAATATGGGCATATTGTCGGCGGCGGAAGTGGTTTTTTCGAGATTTTTTACGGTATAAGCAGAGAGATGACCAGATTGGCCGCTCCCGCCATCAGCATGATCAGAATGGGGCTGAGCTTCGTCTTCCGCAGAAGCAGAAACGCCACGGCGAACAGAGCGACCATATTCCAGTTCGTTCCGGAAAGGCGGATCGCGCCGCTCCAAAAGGCGTTGCGCAGGATCAGCATACCCGCCGAAGCGATCATGGCCACCACCGCCGGACGCAGGGAGCCGAGAACGCTCTGCAAAACCGCGATATTGCGGTATTTGAGGTAGAGCTTTGCAATCAGCGTCACCAGAATGCAGGCGGGGAGAATGCAGCCAGCGGTAGCCACCAGCGCCCCCGGAACACCGGCGATTTTCGTTCCCACGAAGGTTGCGGAGTTGACAGCGATGGGGCCGGGGGTCATTTCCGCGATGGTCACGAGATCGGTAAATTCGCTCATGGACAGCCACTGGTGCTCGGTGACGATCTGCGCCTGAATGAGCGGCATGGCGGCGTAGCCGCCGCCGAAACTCAGCGCGCCGATTTGCAGGAAGCTGAGGAACAGCTGTAAATAGATCATTGGGCGTTCCTCCTTTGCAAAATCACGGTGCGGATAACGCCGATGACGATACAGGACAGAATGACGTATACCACATTGATCCGGAAAACGTAGGTAGCGACAAACGCGGTTAACATAATAACAGCGGAGATCACGGATTTCTGCTTCAGGACGCCGCCGCCCATGTCGATTACCACGGAGGCGATGACCGCGCCCACACCGGCCTGCATACCGGAAAGGACGTTGCTGACGATGTAGTTGTCCCGGAACAGCTCATAAAAAAAGGAGATCACCGTAATAATGAGAAACGGCGGGATGATGGTTGCGATAATGGCGGTGACGGCGCCCAGGATCCCCGCCAGCTTGAAGCCCACCACGATCGCCCCGTTGACGGCGATGGCGCCGGGGGCGGACTGGGCGATGGCAATGAGATCCAGCATCTCGTCCTCCTGGATCCAGTGCAGCTCATCCACAAATTTCTGCTTCATCAGCGTGACGATGACGTAGCCGCCGCCGAAGGTAAACGCGCTTAAATACAGCGTGGAGAAAAACAATTTCGCCAGAATTTTCTTTTTGTCAGTCATACTTCTACCTCCTCATGCCCCCAGTTTACCAGCACTTGACTTATTTGTAAAATAGAATTATTATATGAAATATATAATAAAATTGATATGAATGGAGGAACCGCCATGACGCTGCGGCACATGAAGATTCTGGTGGAGGTTTACCGTCAGAACAGCGTGACCAAGGCCGCTCAGGCGCTGCACCTGTCCCAGCCCTCGGTAAGTCTGGCGCTGCGGGAATTGGAGGATTACTACGGCGTGACGCTGTTCGAGCGGGTGGGACGCCGGATATCCCCCACGGAGTGCGGCCGGGAATTTTACGGCTACGCCGTCCATGTGGTGTCGCTGATGGACGAGCTGGAAACCCGGATGCGGAACTGGGACGCCATCGGCACCGTCCGCATCGGGGCAACGGTCACCATCGGCACCTATCTTCTGCCGGAGCTGGTGCGGCGGTATCAGGCGGAATTTCCGGCGCTGCATGTAGACGTGCAGGTTTGCCGCGCCAGTCAGGTGGAGCAGCTGGTTCTGGACAACCGCATTGACCTGGGGTTGATCGAGACCCAGCCGGAGCACGAGGAGCTGGTAGCCGTCCCCTTTTCCCGGGATGAATTGCAGGCCATCGTGCCGCCAAGCTCCCCGCTCGCGGGGCGGGGGGAAGTGGCCATTCAGGAGCTGGCGCAGTTCCCCTTTCTGATGCGGGAGCCGGGGAGCGCCGGGAGAAAGGCGCTGGACGGGTATCTGGCGCTGCACCGGCTTTCGGTGCAGCCCGCCTGGGAAAGCGTCAGCACCCAGGCGCTGATCAAGGCCGTCGTGGAGGGGCTGGGCGTGGCGGTGCTGCCGAAACTCCTGATTCAGCAGGATGTTGTGAGCGGCAACGTGGTGCCGCTGACGCTGCAGGAGCCGCTGCGGCGAACCCTGAATATCGTGTACCACAAGCGGAAATACCTCTCCGAGAGTATGCAGCGCTTCATCGCACTGTGCCGGGAGACGGGGGAACAGTAGAAAAAAGCACGGTGCAGTCCCGGTAAAAGGGGCTGCACCGTGTTTCATTTAGTGCATTTCTTCGATATGGTAGATGTAATCCAGCGAGGACAGCGCCTCGATAATCTCCACGTGGGTCTTGTATTTTTTCAGCTCCTGGGAGCAGATGGTCAGGGAAATGGAATACACGCTCAGCCCGGAACCGGCGTAGGCCTGGTTGGCTTCGATGTCGTCGATGCGCAGCCCTAAGCGGCGGCTCACCGTGACGAAATCCCGCAGATACGAGCTGCTTTTCAGCTCCATGTGGACTTCAAAATGGTTGGAGCGGTTTTTCAGGTACGCTTCAAAGGCAGGGAAGCCCGCGAGGATACAGAGCAGGAAAACGTACACGATCAGCGTCAGGGCATACAGCCCCGCGCCGGTGGCGAAGCCCAGAATGCAGCAACTCACCAGTCCCGCCGAGGTGGTCAGTCCCTTGATCTGCCCCCGGGAGGAATAGAGAATGGAATTGGCGCTGACGGAGGTGACGGCCAGCAGCGTCGCCGCCGACAGCAGCGGCAGCTTGCAGCCCAGAAGCACGTATACGTATTGATCCAGCAGCATGGACACCGTGGCGGAGAAGGCCGCAAGCACAAAGGTGCGCAGACCGGCGCTGTGCCGCTTGCTGGAGCGCTCACAGCCGATGGAGGCTGCCAGCGCCACGATCAGCGCGATGCGCAGGAGTGCCGAGCCGAGATTCAGTCCCGCGCTCCAGGCACCAAGCAGACCCGCAATGGGATCCTCTATGGACAGTAGTTCCTTCATTTCCGTTTCCTCCCCGGCATGGCGGTGTTGGCTTTCCCCGGCGTCCCGAAGAACGCCTCCATCTGGGCGGAATGCTCCGCCGCGGCTTCGGTGAATGCCTGTTCGTCCTCGTAATAGGGGTTGTTGTGCTTGGGCAGCTCCTGCTGAATGGCCTGAATCCGGGCAATCAGCAGCTCCACCTCAGACTTTGGCGGTTGCCCCGGCTCCGTAGCCGGAATGGGTGCCAGATCCTCCAGCTTGTTGGAGTAGGAGCCGGACAGGTACAGCGACAGCTTGGCGCAGGCGGGGCCGATCAGCTCGTATAGCACGCTGGACGCCAGAATGATGGTTTCCAGGGCGTTGCCCACCTCGCCGCCCAGCGCCCGGGCGCCGGTGGCCGCCAGACCGATGGCCACGCCCGCCTGGGGAATCAGGGCAAGTCCCAGGAAATTACGAACCTTTTTGTCCTTTTTCGTCACAAGGCAGCCCAGGAACGCACCGGCATACTTGCCCACGATACGTACCAGAAAATAGAGGATGCCGACCACTACCAGCGGCGTTGTGCCGATGCTCTCGGAGTTGTCCACCAGGGCATCCAGGTCAAAGTTCAGACCCGAGCGCACGAAGAACAGCAGCAGAATGGGTGGGCTGAAATAGTTGAGCTGCTGGAACAGCCGCTTGTCGTCGGTGAGGTTCATGTAGACCATGCCCATGGACATGCACCCCAGCAGCGGGGAAACGTCCAGCATGGCGCAGATGCCGCAGAAGGCGAACAGCAGGGCAATGGAGACGATGAGCCGGTTATCCGTGGAGCGCTTGTGGAGCAGCAGCTTCAGGAAGAAGCCGAAGCCCCCGCCCAGCAGAAGCACCAGCGCGTTGACAGCCAGGGGTTTCAGCACGGCGCCGGCATGGAACGCGCCGGTGGCCGAGGCCAGCGCCACGGAAATGGCGATGCTGTAGGCAACCAACCCCACCACGTCGTCCAGCGCCACCACCTGCAAAAGGGTGTCCACAAAATCGCCCTTGGCGTGGGTCTGGCGGATGGTCATAACGGTGGAGGCCGGCGCGGTGGCCGAAGCCAGGGCGGCAAGGACGATGGAGAAATTCAGCTCCAGTCCCAGTACGAAGAAGGTGATGATAAACACCAGCACCGAGGCGAGGATCGCTTCAAACACTGTGATGATCATGACCTTTGCGCCACTTTTTTTCAGCGTGTCGAATTTGAAAAATTCGCCGGTGCTGAAAGCGATGAATGCCAGCGCGATATCGGCGATGAAATCCATGCCGTCGATCACGTTTCCCGGCACCAGATTCAGGCAGTAGGGGCCGATGAGGATGCCCGCCACGATGTACGCCGTGACGTTGGGCAGCCGCAGCCGCTTGGTGACGCGGGTGGCCGCGAAGCCGCAGATCAGTATCAGCGCGATGGAAACGATGATCACGGAGACGGTATCCGTAATATGCAGCTTTTCGTAAAATGGGGTCAGCAAAGGACAACGCTCCCTTCTAATATGATAAGTGTGGAGGGCTTTCGGCACACGTGCCGCGAACCGCTCCTGTTGAATTTTTATATGATACACACAAATGGAAAAAAAATCAACCCTTATTTTTTGGAATAAATGATAAAATTCAAAATCGCCGCCGGAACCGCACTGCCGGGGAGAAAAACGAACGCCCGGTATCCCCCCGGGGGGCTTCTCAAATTGACGAAAGGGGGATACAATATGGGAAATCCAATCCGGGAGAGAAAAGCATGAAAGATTGCGCCATTGAAGACAGGGTTGTACGCTATTGGACGATACGTTCCCGCGACTTTGGCGCCGTGCGGAAAAACGAGCTGGGCAGCGTCATGGGGCGGCGCTGGCAGGAGGAGCTGGAAGCGCAGCTGCCCCAGGGGACGCCCCTGAACATTCTGGACGTGGGTACCGGCACCGGGTTTTTCGCCATCCTCATGGCGCGGCTGGGGCACAGGGTGACGGGCATCGACCTGACCCCCGCCATGCTGGAGGAAGCCGCCGCCATGGCGGCAAGCCTTGGACTGGACATCGCCTTCCGGCATATGGACGCCCAGGAGCTGGATTTCCCGGAGGATACCTTCGACGTGGTGCTCAGCCGGAATCTGACCTGGACGCTGCCGCAGCCGGAGAAAGCCTATGCCCAGTGGTACCGGGTGCTGAAGCCGGGCGGACTGCTGCTGAACTTTGACGCGGACTATGCGGCCAACGTGCGCAGCGAAAGCACCCAGAACTGCTCCGTAGCGCCGGACAGCCCCTACGGCCACGTTGGCATGACGGAGGCGCTGGTGGAGGAAAACAACGCCATCACCCTGGCGCTGGACGTGGGGCAGAAGCGGCCTGCCTGGGACGAAGCCGTGCTGAAAAAGGTCGGGTTTTCCCGCTGCCGGACGGACTTGACGGTAGGCCGGCGGGTGCTGGGGGCGGCTGACCTGGTTCATGCGCCCATGTTCGGCGTGTTTGCGCAGAAATAGTTTTGAACGCCGCGGGGCTTTTCGGTTCCGCGGCGTGATTTCACTGTTTTCCGTAATTTTTTATCGATTTACAACCCCCGGGGGGGCTTCCGCTGTCCCCTTTCCCGTGCTAGTATATGGCTATACAAACACACGTTCCCAAAATTCCCCCTCGCTGTTCTCACAGTCGGACGGGGGGCAGGAGGATTTCATATGAACCGGTTTGCTACTTATGAGGAAGAAAATATCCACTACTGGACGCACCGCGCCCCCGGCTACTCCGGTGTAAATCAGGAGGAACTGGCAACTGACCAGAAGCGCGTCTGGGGACGCACCATTCAGGAACGGATCGCCGCCCGTTTTCCGGGAAGAAAACCCGGCTCCATCCGGGTGCTGGACGTGGGTACCGGCCCGGGCTTTTTCGCGATCATTCTGGCGAGAATGGGCTATCAGGTGACCGCCGTAGACTATACCGCCTCCATGCTGGAGGAAGCCCGGCGCAACGCAGGCACCCTCGCGGACAAGATCGCCTTTCTCCAGATGAACGCGGAGGAGCTGATGTTCGCGGATCACAGCTTTGACGTGCTGGTCACCCGGAACGTGACCTGGAATCTCCACGACCCGGAGAAGGCCTACAGCCACTGGACGCGGGTTCTCGCTCCCGGCGGCCTGCTGCTGAACTTCGACGCCAACTGGTACCGGTATCTGTGGGACGAGGAAGCGGAGCTGGGTCACAGGCGGGATCGGGAGAATCTGGCCGTCTCCGACGTGCGGGACGAGAACGCCGGCACGGACGTGGACGCCATGGAGGCCATTGCCCGGAAGACCCCCCTGTCCCGGCAGCACCGCCCCCAGTGGGACCTGCGGGTTCTCGGCCGCTTCGGCATTCAGGCCAGCGCCGACGAAACCATCTGGCAGCGGGTCTGGACGAAGGAGGAGCGCATCAACAACGCCTCCACGCCCATGTTTCTCATCGAGGGACGGAAAGCAGGCCTGCTGGAAAGTTAAGGAAGTGTAAGCTTTCTAAAGGGGATATCCATTTTGAACAAATATATCGGCAAGCGTTTTTTGCAGCTGATCCCGGTGCTGCTGGGCATTACCTTTCTGTCCTTTGCCATGATGCGCGCCGCAGGCAGCGACGCCATTATCGAGCTGTACGGCGACAAGGGCGCGGTAGCCCAGGAGATCATCGACGCCAAGCGGGCGGAGCTGGGGCTTGACCAGCCCTTCCTCGTACAATACGGCTCCTGGCTGAAGGGGCTGCTCACCGGCGATATGGGCGTCAGCTACGTTTCCGGGAAGGATGTGTTCGGGACGTTTGTGTCCAAGCTCCCGGCGACGCTGCTGCTGACGGCGCTCTCCATCGGGGCGACGGTGGTCATTTCCATTCCGCTGGGCATCTGGGCGGCGGTGAAGCACGATAAATTTACAGACTATGTTCTGCGGTTTTTCAGCTTCATCGGCAACAGTTTGCCGAACTTTTTTGTGGCGCTGCTGCTGATGCAGCTATTTTCCATAAAATGGAAGCTGCTGCCCGTGATTTCCGGCGGGACAACATTGCAGAGCGCCATTCTTCCCACCCTGACCCTGGCCATTGCCATGTCCGCCAAGTACATGCGGCAGGTCAGAGCCACGGTGCTGGAGGAACTGAACAAGGACTACGTTCTCGGCGCGGCGGCAAGAGGCGTGCGCGGGCGGGTGATCCTGTGGAAAAGCGTGCTGAAATCCGCCATGCTCACCATTTTGACCCTGCTGGCGCTGTCCATCGGCAGCCTGCTCGGCGGCACGGCCATCATTGAAAGCATCTTTATGTGGGACGGCGTGGGGAAGCTGGCGGTGGACGCCATCACCATGCGGGACTACCCCCTCATTCAGGCTTACGTGGTCTGGATGGCAATCATTTACGTGATGGTGAATCTGGTCACGGACATTCTCTACCACGTCCTCGACCCGAGAATCCGACTGGGGGTGCAGGCGGGATGAAGACCGGAAAAACCTCCATCGGCGCAGTCAGGCGAAACACGGTGAAAGCCCGCCTGATTCTTTTTTCCCTCCTGGCAATCGCCCTGATTGTTTGCTCCTTCTTTTCGGAGTACCTGACGCCCTATGACCCGTACCTCCAGAATCTGGACATCGCCAAACAGGCGCCCACCAAAGCCCATCCTCTGGGGACAGACCGGTACGGACGGGACATGCTGTCCCGGGTCATTGCCGGAAGCCGGGCGAGTATTTTTTCCACGCTTTTGCTGGTGGCCGTCATCACGACCCTGGGTACGGCCGTGGGCGTGACCTGCGGCTGGGTCGGCGGTTTGACCGATACGGTGCTGATGCGCGTTTCCGACGTGTTTCTGGCGTTCCCCGGCCTGGTATTCGCTCTGGCGGTGGCGGGGGTTCTGGGGGGCGGACTGCAAAACGCCATTGTCGCGCTGGCGGCGATCTCCTGGCCGAAGTATGCCCGGATCGCCCGAAGCCAGACATTGGCGCAAAAAGAAACCCAGTGGATGAAGGCCGTCCGGCTGTCCGGCAGCAGCGCGGCAAAGATCATTTTCAGGCACATTCTTCCCAACATCATCGGCCCCGTTCTGGTCACGGCCATGCTGGACATCGGAACCATGATGATGGAGCTGGCGGCGCTGAGCTTTCTGGGGCTGGGCGCGAAGCCGCCGATCCCCGAATGGGGCAGCATGATGAGCGACACCAGAAGCCTCATGACCACCTCCCCGTGGATCACCTTCAGCCCCGGCATTGCCATTTTCCTTTCGGTGATGATCTTCAACCTTCTGGGCGACACCATCCGGGATTACGCAGACCCCAAGAGCCGGAGGTAACCATGGAAACCTTACTGAAATACGAGCACGTGGACATCGCCTATCTGGGGCAGCCTGCCGTGGAGGACGTGAGCTTTCATCTGTCCCCCGGCGAAATCTTAGGCATTGTGGGGGAAAGCGGCAGCGGCAAATCCACCCTGATCAAAGCGGCCATGGGCTTACTCGGCAGCGAAGGCCGGGTCACCGGGGGCAGCATCTGGTACAAAGGGCAAAATCTCACCGCACTTCCCCAAAAGGAATTGCGCAAGCTCTGCGGCCCGGAGTTGGGCTATATCTTCCAGAGCGCGGGCAGCGCTTTCTGCCCTATCCGCACGGTGGGAGCGCAGCTGTATGAGGCCATGCGGGAGCATGGCAGGATTTCCAAGGCGGCGTTTGAAGAGCGCGCGCTGGAAATGCTCGCCAAGCTTGGCTTTGAAGACGGGAAGCGGATTCTCACAAGCTACCCCTTCGAGCTTTCCGGCGGAATGCAGCAGCGGGTGGGCATTGCCGCCGCTATGCTGTTAAGCCCCGGCGTTCTTCTTGCGGACGAGCCGACCTCCGCGCTGGACGTGACCCTGCAGAAGCAGGTGGTGGAGGAAATGCGGATGGTGCGGGACACCTTCGGCACCGCCATCGTCCTGGTTGCCCACAATCTGGGCGTCATCGGTGCCATGGCCGACAATGTGCTGGTGCTGAAGGACGGCAAGACCGTGGAATACGGAAAAACCGGGGATATCCTGACAAATCCCCAGGCAGACTACACCAAGGCGCTTCTTGCAGCCGTGCCCCGGCTCCGGAGGTGAAGACATGGAACCGATCCTGAAAGTCAGCGGCCTGACCAAGACCTTCTCCCGGCAGGGGCAGGCGGATTTTACCGCCGTGAAAAATATCGGCTTTGACCTGTTCCCCGGCGAGTGTCTCGCCATTATCGGGGAAAGCGGCAGCGGCAAAACCACCGCCGTCAACATGATCGCCCGTCTGGTGGACGTGACCTCCGGCTCCGTTTTTCTGGACGGCGAGGACATCACTCACCTGAAAGGCAAGCCGCTGCGGGAGGTTTACAAAACCATGCAGATGGTTTTCCAGACCCCGGCGGACTCCTTTGACCCCCGCCGCACTTTGGGCGACGGTATCGGCGAAAGCCTGCGCAACGCCGGACTTTCCCGAAAGAAAACCCGGGAAAAAGTGGAAGCCCTCCTGAAAGACTGCGGCCTGCCCCCGGAATATGCCGGCCGCTACCCCCATCAGGTCAGCGGCGGACAATGTCAGCGGGCGGCAATCGCCCGGGCGTTGGCCATCGAACCCCGGCTCCTGATCTGCGACGAGATCACCTCCGCACTGGATGTGACGGTGCAGAAGGAAATTCTGGAGCTGCTGAACACCCTGAGAACCCGACAGGGGCGCGGCCTCTCCATTCTCTTTATCTCCCACGACATTTCTCTGGTGCAGCAGTTCTGTGACCGGGTGCTGGTGATGTACCGTGGCGAGATCGTGGAGGAAGGCACCCCGGATGAGGTCATCCGGAATCCCAAAAACGATTATACCAAGCGCTTGATCGACAGCGTATTATCATGATGTTATGCCGTGACGTCCGGCAGGACATAAATATTGACTACGAAAGGAATCCATCATGAGAAAGATCATTTCTCTCCTGCTGACTGCCTGCCTGGCAGCTGCTCTGCTGACCGGCTGCGGCGGCAAAGCTCCCGAGGGCGGTACGGCAGCCAAAAAAACCATGGTCATCGGCGACACCACCTTCAACTCCGAAAACTGGGAAGAAACCGTTGACCCCCACCGCACCTACAACGGTTGGGCGTGCATTCGCTACGGCATTGGGGAAACCCTGGTGCATTACACCGACGCCATGGAGCTGGAACCCTGGCTGGCCACCGACTGGACAAACGACGGCGGCTGCACCTGGACGATCACTCTCCGCAGCGGCGTGAAATTCTCCTCCGGCCGGGACATGGACGGCGAAGCCGTAAAGCAGTGCCTGAATCACCTGCTGGAAAATCACGACCGCGCCCCCAGCGACACGAAGATCGTGGACGTGGCCGCCGACGGCCAGGTATTGACCGTCACCACCAGCGAGCCCAATCCCGCCCTGATGAACTATTTGGGCGACCCCTACGGCTGCATCATCGATGTGGACGCGTCGGATTTTGAAAACGGCATTGTCGTTGGCACCGGCCCCTACGTTGTAAAGGAGCTGGTCACGGACGACCATCTGACCCTGACCCCCAACACCCAGTATTGGGACGGCACGCCCAAACTGGACGAGCTGACCATCCGCACCCTTAGTAACGGCGACACTCTCTCCGCCGCCTTGCAGGCCGGGGATATTGACGCCGCCTACGGCATGGCCTATGAGGCCTACCCCAATTTTGAAAACGGCGGCTATCAGTTCTCCGCCATCCAGACCTCCCGCGCCTTCTTCGGCTCCATGAACATGACCAGTCCCATCATTCAGGACGCTGCCGTCCGCAAGGCCATTGCCATGGGCATCAACAAGGAGGGCTTCGTGAAGACCCTCTTGGACGGCCACGGCGTTGCGGCCAACGGCGCGTTCCCCGACGGCTTCTCCACCTTCGGCGGTGAGAAGGTCACGGCGGAAGCCTACGACCCCGAGGGCGCGAAGGCGGTTCTGGAGGAAGCGGGCTGGGTGGATTCCGACGGCGACGGCATCCGGGAAAAGGACGGCGTGAAGCTGACCGTCCGCTGGCTGACCTACCCCTCCCGTCAGGAGCTGCCCCTGCTGGCCGAGTCCGCCCAGGCGTCCCTCAAAGAGATCGGCATTGACGTGGACATCAACTGCACCGCAAACCGCCGGGAGTTTTTGGCGGACATGGGCAGCTGGGATATTTACGCCTCCGCGCTGGTAACAGCCCCCTCCGGCGACCCCCAGTATTTCTTCACCACCTCCTGCGTTCCGGGCATGAGCTACAACTTCGGCGCCTATGATAACCCCGAGGTCACGGCGCTGATCGAGCAGCTGTCCCAGGAATTTGACCCCGCCAAGCGGGGCGAACTGGCGGTCACGCTCCAACAGATGATTCTGGACGACAACGCCTACGTCTTCTGCTCCTTCCTGCAAATGAACATGATCTCGAAAGAAAACGTCAAAAACTACACCGCCCACGCCTGTGATTACTACCAGGTCACGGTTGACTTGGACATCACCTAAAAGAAACCTCTCGACGATTGCCTCCCTTTGTGGTACAATGCCTGCAAAGGGAGGTTTTCCTATATGCAGCCGAACAACATAAAAGCGCCCCTGTGCGCAGGATTGCTTGCCCACGTGGACGCGGGGAAGACCACGCTCAGTGAGGCGATGCTCTATGAAGCCGGGGCGAGACGTACCCTGGGGCGGGTCGATCATCAGGACGCGTTTCTGGACACCCACGCGCTGGAACGGGCAAGAGGCATCACCATTTTTTCCAAACAGGCGCTGCTGGAAACAGAGCACCGCGCCGTCACCCTGGTGGACACCCCCGGGCATGTGGATTTTTCCGCCGAAGCCGAGCGCATCATGCCGGTGCTGGACTGCGCCGTGCTGGTCATCAGCGGCACCGACGGCGTCCAGGCCCATACCCTGACCCTGTGGCGGCTGCTGGAACGCTACCAGGTGCCGACGTTTTTGTTTCTCAACAAAATGGACCTGCCCGGAATGGGGAAGGACAGGCTGCTGGCCGAGCTGCGGCAGCAGCTCAGCCCCGCCTGCGTGGACTTTACCGCATCCCCGGAGGAGATCGCGGAAAATGCCGCCATGTGCGACGAAGCACTGCTGGAAAATTATCTGGAAACCGGCGGCGTTACGGCGGGAAACCTCCGGGCGCTGATCGCCGGACGGAAGCTGTTCCCCTGCTGCTTCGGCTCCGGGCTGAAACTGGACGGCGTAGGGACGCTGCTGGATATTCTGGACATATACGCCCCGGAACCAGCCTATCCCGACGAATTCGCCGCAAAAGTCTATAAAATCTCCCGCGACCCCCAGGGAAACCGCCTGACCTGGATGAAGGTCACCGGCGGCAGCCTGAAGGTTCGCTCCACGCTGTGTTATGTCAACCGAAAGAACGAACCGCGGGAGGAAAAGATCGTTCAGCTGCGGCGGTACTCCGCCGACAAATTCACCGCCCCGGAGGAAGTTTCCGCCGGGCAGCTGGCCGCGGTGACGGGGCTTTCCGAAACCTACGCGGGGCAGTCTCTGGGCGCGGAACCGGCGGGGCAGCCCTATGTGCTGGAGCCGGTTATGACCTACCGGGTGAATCTGCCCGGAGGTACCGACCCGGCGCAGGCTCTGCCCAAGCTGCGGCAGCTGGAGGAGGAAGAACCCCAGCTGCGTCTGCTCTGGGAGAACGGGCAGATTCACGTACAGATAATGGGGCGGGTGCAGCAGGAGATTTTCCGCAGTCTGGTGCAGCAGCGCTTTTCTCTGGACGTGACCCTCAGCGACCAGCGGATTTTCTATAAGGAGACCATTGAAAACACGGTGGAGGGCGTCGGGCATTTTGAACCCCTGCGCCATTATGCCGAGGTGCATCTGCTGCTGGAGCCGCTACCCGCCGGCAGCGGTCTGGTATTCGGCACCGTCTGCCCCACGGATGTGCTGGACGTCAATTACCAACGGCTGATTCTGACCCATCTGGAAGAAAAAATCCACCGGGGCGTCCTGGTGGGCGGGCCAATCACGGACATGAAGATCACTTTGCTTGTGGGCAAGGCGCACTTAAAGCACACTGAGGGCGGGGATTTTCGGCAGGCGACCTACCGGGCAGTCCGTCAGGGGCTGATGCAGGCGAGATCCGTCCTGCTGGAACCATGGTACGCGTTCTGCCTGACCATGCCCACGGAGCAGATTGGCCGCGCCATCACGGACATCCGCGCCATGGGCGGCGAATTTGACGCGCCGGAAGCCGCCGGGGCGCTGTCCACGGTGAAAGGGCTTGTCCCCGCATCGGAGATCAAGGACTACGCCGACACCCTGGCGGCCTACACCCAGGGGCTTGGCCGGATGCAGCTGACCCTCCACGGCTACGCCCCCTGCCACAATACCGATGCCGTGGTCGCGGAAATCGGCTACGACCCGGAGGCAGACCTCGCCAACACCCCGGACTCCGTCTTCTGCGCCCATGGGGCGGGCTTCACCGTCAAGTGGAATCAGGTGAAGGACTATATGCACTTGGAAAGCGGTCTGAAAGAGGAAAAAGCCCCCGAGATCATCACCCGCAACGTCCGTCTGGACGACAAGGAGCTGGAAAAGATCATGGAGCGGGAGTTTGGCCCCATCCGCCGCCCCGTCTACGGCGTTTCCAACCGCCCGGCGGCCGACGACGTCGCCATCCGGACGCCCCGGCAGAAATATATCATCGTGGACGGCTACAACGTGATTTTCGCCCGGGAGGATTTGGCGGCGCAGGCCAAGGACGATCTGGACGCTGCCCGGCGGCAGCTGTGCGACCGGCTTTCCAGCTACGCGGGCTTCACCAAGTGCCGCCTGGTGGTGGTATTCGACGGCTACAAGCAGAAGGGGAATCCCGGCGAAAAGAGCCAGTTCCACAACATTCAGGTGGTCTACACCAAGGAGGGGCAGACCGCCGATGCTTACATTGAAGCGCTGGCTCATGAGATCGGCCGGGACTATGCCGTCCGGGTGGCGTCCTCCGACGGACTGGTGCAGCTGTCCTCCTTCGGAAGCGGCGTGCTGCGGATGTCCGCCCGGGAGCTTCACGAAGAAGTGGAAGCGGCAAGGTTGGAGATGCAGAAGCATTACCGGAAGTAAAGTATATCATTTTGGGCAAAGAAAGGGATTCCATTTTTGAAAAAAATCATGTATAATGACGGCACAACATTGCCGGGAGGTACTGCCATGCTCCAGACGACCCATTCTGACGACCCTCACGTTCAGGAAAAAATCGACAAGATGGCCAAGCGCGACCGGAAGATCGAACGGTTTTTCCGCTGGGCGCTGAAAATCATGGAGTGGGTCATTGCCGGGATCACCCTCATTGCGCTGGTGGGCGCACTGGGCATTGAGGTTGCGAACATGTTCGCCGAAGGGACTGCGTATTTTGCCGACGTCAGCCACATACTCCATAACCTGCTGTCCATTGTGGTGGGACTGGAATTCGTGCGGATGCTGATCGACACCACCCCCGCCAACATTCTGGAGGTGCTCACCGTAGCCATCACCCGTCACGTAATTCTGAGCCACGACGACCCCTGGAGCAATGTGGCCTGCATCGCCTGCATTGCGGGGCTGTTCGCCATCCGCCGCTTCCTGGTACGCCGCAGTGAGCTGCGTCAGGAAATGGTGGACTCCGAATAAGGACAAAAACAGCCCCGCCGGCCGGCGGGGCTGTTGACAAAACGGAAGTTCTGGGATATACTATGGATACAGGGGTGCTGCCAGTAGGTCGGTTCCCCCAACGTGGCTAAAAGAAGTAGCTGTGAGCTGGGGAGCTTAGGCAGCTACTTCTTTTTGTTATCATGTATCTGGATAACCAGAGAGATAATAGCGACAATGACCATGCAAAAAGTGAGTAACTCTTCCCATGTAACCATAATCGTCCCCCCTTTCAACAGGGGGTAAAAGAAGCATCACCCCCGAAAAAATCGAGGGGAACCGCCTACCGGGGCGCTGCTGGCAGCACCAGAAACAGCATATCACACCATTCGACAGATTGCAAGGAAAAAAGCGGGGCGTATCATGCGGCAATGCCGTGATACGCCCCGCTCGTGAATCCGTTCGGCAAGCTGAAATTTATTTATCCCCTGACTTCCGAATAATCAGCTTCAGGATCATTCCGAAAAGCAATACGACTGCGGCAAATACGCCACAGACCAATATGCTTGTATACCAGGGTGCGGATTGCATTGCATACAGCCCCGGATGTGTTTTATAATCCCAAACAGAGTATAACCCATATCCGATGAATACCCCCACAACAGAACCCATTATGATATTCAATATACGATTCAGCCTGTTCTTCCACATGCCAAGTCTCCTGTAAATTCCGATTTACTCAGGGCAAACGTCCGGGCGCGGCGCATTTCACCGTTCCTTTTTATCCTCCGCGATACTCACGCGTGGAAAGCGTCCAGCGCCAGCTTGAACGCGCCGTATGCGCCCGCGTCATTGCCGAGCGAGGCCAGCGTGAACCGTGCGCCGCTGGCGGCGTGGAATACGTACTTGCGGAAATAGGGAACGATGCCGTCGATCAGCATCTGACCCGCCTTGCTGACGCCGCCGCCGATGACCACCACCTCCGGGTCAACGGTGGAGCAGACGTTGCCCAGGAACTCACCCATGTAGGCGTAATACCGGTCGAGAATACTGAGCGCTTCCTTGTCCCCGGCCTTGCCTGCATCGAAGATATCCTTGCAGGTCAGGTTTTTAAGCGTCCGCAGGGAGCTGGGGGCGTCGGTGCTGTCCAAATGGCGCTTGGCCAGACGGACGATGCCGGTGGCGGAGCAGTACTGCTCCACGCACCCCCGCTTTCCGCAGTTGCAGGGGACAGTCTCGTCCCGGTTCAGGACGAGGTGGCCGATCTCCGCGCCGGAGCCGTGAGCGCCGTGGAGCAGCTTTCCCTCCACCACGATGCCGCCGCCCACGCCGGTACCCAGGGTGACGAAGACCATATTCTCACAACCCTGGCCGCCGCCCTTCCAGAATTCGCCCAGCGCCGCCACGTTGGCGTCGTTGCCCGCCTTTACGGGGAAGCCGGTCAGCTCGGTGAGCTTCTGGGCAATGTTGAACACATCCCAGCCCAGATTGATGCACCGGTTCACCACGCCCTTGGCGTTGACGGGGCCGGGAACGCCGATGCCGAGACCCAGGATATCGGAATCCGGGATTTTGCGCCCGGTGAGAAACGCCCGGACGGACGCCGCGATATCCGGCAGGATCCGGACGCCGTTATCCGACGTATCCGTGGGGATTTCCCAGTTTTCCAGCATTTTTCCGGTTTCATCAAAATAGGCGATCTTGACGGTGGTGCCGCCGAGATCGATGCCGAATCCGTATTTCATAGTCAGTTCCTCCTGCGTGATAATAAAGTTCTTTCTCCATTATACATATTTCGCGCAAAAAAGCCAGTGAAAAATGAAAAAACTTCGGCACAGTTCCCATGGAAACTTTTTGTGAAGGGGCTTGCGTTTCCGGCAAATTTGCTGTAACATATGAGGGAACCGAATCGATAAACGAAAGGACGTGTCCCACGACATGATTAAAGTTGATATCTCCAATGTATGGGGTCAGGTCACCCTGTCCGATCTGCTGGCCATGGAAAAGGAAGTCGCCGCCGCCCACGCTACGCTGGCGGACGGCACCGGCGCAGGCAATGATTTTCTCGGCTGGCAGAACCTGCCCGTCCGGGAGGCCACGGAGGAAATCACCCGCATCCGGCAGGCGGCGGAGAAAATCCGCAGCGATTCCGACGTATTTGTGGTCATCGGCATCGGCGGCTCCTACCTCGGCCCCCGGGCTGCCATCGAGCTGCTCCAGGGTCCCAACCACAACATCGGTAAGGGCAAGGGCAACCCCCAGATCTTCTTCGCCGGCAACGGCCTGAGCACCCGCCACTGGAACGAGCTGACCCGGCTGCTGGAGGGCAAGGACTTCTCCATCGCCATCATCTCCAAATCCGGCACCACCACCGAACCCGCCATTGCCACCCGCGCCCTGCGCTGGATGCTGGAGCGGAAGTACGGCACCGAGGGCGCCAAGAGCCGCATCTACGCCATCACCGACCCCTGCAAGGGCGCTCTGCGCCAGATGGCCACGGAAGAGGGCTGGGAAACCTTCGTCATCCCGCCTGATGTGGGCGGCCGCTACTCCGTGCTGACCCCCGTGGGTCTGCTGCCCCTGGCCGTGGCCGGTATCGACATCATGGAGATGATGAACGGTGCCGCCGACGCCAAGGAGAGCTACGACCTGCGCTCCTTTGAAAACCCCGTCTGGCAGTATGCTGCCGTGCGGAACCTGCTGTACCGCAACGGCAAGGCTATGGAAATTTTTGAGAGCTACGAGCCGGGCTTCAAGATGTTCGGCGGCTGGTGGCAGCAGCTGTTCGGCGAGTCCGAGGGCAAGGACGGAAAGGGTCTGTTCCCCGTGACCGCCGAGTTCACCGCCGACCTCCACTCTCTGGGTCAGATGATCCAGCAGGGACAGCGGAACATTTTTGAGACCATGGTTCGCTTCGATCCTCCCGCCGCCCTGTACACCATCGGCTCCGACTGGAAGAATCTGGACGGTCTGAACTACCTGGAGGGCAAGACCCTGGACTTCGTGGACGAGAAGGCGTACCTCGGCACCGTGGCCGCCCATGTGGACGGCGGCGTGCCTGTCATCACCATGGACTGCGGCGAGCTGAACGACCGGAAGGTGGGCGAGCTGTTCTACTTCCTGGAGCTGTGCTGCGGCGTTTCCGCGTACATCCTGGACGTCAACCCCTTCAACCAGCCCGGCGTGGAGCTGTACAAGCGCAACATGTTCCAGCTCCTGGGCAAGCCCGGTTACGAGAAGTAAATCTATGTACATAGGGTGGAAAATTCCACCCTATGTTTTTTCCAGAAAAAACATTTGTCTAATCTGCAAATTAGTAGTTGCAAATTAGCGCGATTGCTGGTAGAATGTGCATAAGCCAATATGCTGGCAAGCAAAGGAGGACTTTCCTATGATTCATGTTATTATGGGCCTGAAAGGCTCCGGCAAGACCAAGAAGCTGATCGATGCCATCAACGCGGCTGTGGCGGACGCCCACGGCGATGTCGTCTGCATTGAGTACGGCAAGAAGCTGACCTATGATGTAACCTATAAGGTTCGCCTGGTGGATTCCCGGGAATACGGCATTTCCACCCCCGATATGCTCAAGGGCTTCCTGAGCGGCCTGCACGCAGGCAATTTTGACATCACCAACGTCTTTATCGACAATCTGTACAAGACCATCGGCTGTGACAAGGCCGCAGCCGAAGAATTCGTCGCATGGTGCGCGAAGTTCGCCGCCGACAACAATATGGAGATCACCATGACCATCTCCGAGGATCCTGCGAACGCCTCCGAGGCCGTGAAACAGTATCTGTAATCTGGGGTACATCCGCCCCGCCGCTAAAAAGCGGCGGGGCGTTTTCTGCGCTTGAAGCATATTTCATTGCCCCGGATACTTGCATAATAGGAAGAACTCTGTTACACTATAGTGTAAATGCTTTTGATTTGGAGAGAATTATGTCTGCAACTACTTTACAGGAAAACAAAATGGGCGTTATGCCCGTCGGGAAACTGATCGCCAACATGGCGCTGCCCTTGGTTATCTCCATGCTGGTGCAGGCGCTTTACAACGTGGTGGACAGCATCTACGTTTCCCAGGTGTCGGAAAGCGCGGTGACGGCGCTGTCCCTGGCCTTCCCCGTCCAGAATCTGCTGATCGGCTTTGCCGTGGGCATCGGCGTGGGCGTCAACTCCCTGCTTTCCAAGAGCCTGGGAGAGAGAAATCAGGAGGCCGCCAACCGCGCCGCCGGAAACGGTATCGTGCTGATGGCCATTGCCACGGTGCTGTTCGTTCTGTTCGGCCTGTTCGGCGTGCGTCCCTACTTTGCCGTTCAGTCCACCAACCCGGAAACCGTGGAGGGCGGCATTGTCTACACCCGCATCTGCTGCGTGTTCAGCCTGGGCTGCTTTGCGTCCATTTTGGGCGAACGGCTGTTACAGGCCACCGGCCGGACGGTGCATACCATGATTACCCAGTCCACCGGCGCGATCATCAACATCATTCTTGACCCCATCCTGATTCACGGCTGGTTCGGTCTGCCCGCCATGGGCATTGCCGGCGCGGCCGTTGCCACGGTGATCGGCCAGTGGGTCTCTGGCATCATGGTGATCCTGTTCAACCTGAAATTCAACACCGAGGTGCAGCTGCACAAAAAGTATCTGCCTCTGGAGGGCAAGGCCGTGGTACCCATTCTGACGGTGGGCATTCCCTCCATTGTCATGAACGGCATCGGCTCCGTGATGAATTTCGGCATCAACCAGATCCTGCAGGGCTTTGCCGAGACGGCCACCGGCGTGTTCGGCGTTTACTTCAAGCTCCAGAGCTTCTTCTTTATGCCCCTGTTCGGCCTGAATAACGCCACCATTTCCATCATCGCCTATAACTACGGTGCCCGCAAGCCTCACAGGATCACCAAAACACTGAAAATCTCCTGCACCGCGGCGCTGTGTATCATGACGGCGGGTCTGTTGGTGTTCCAGTTCTTCCCGGATGTGCTGCTGGGACTGTTCAATCCCTCCCAGGCATTTCTGGAAATCGGCCGGGTCGCCCTGCGTACCATCAGCTGGAGCTTCCCCATTGCGGCCGTCTGCATTGCTCTGGGCGCCAGCTTTCAGGCGCTGGGCAACGGCATTTATTCCACCATCGTCTCCCTGTGCCGTCAGCTGGTGGTACTGCTCCCGGCGGCCTATCTGCTGAGCCTGACGGGGCAGGTGCAAAGGGTCTGGCTGGCCTTCCCCATAGCGGAGGTGGTCAGCGGCACGGTGACGTTTATCTGCTTCACCAGAATCTACCGCCAGAAGATTAGGCCCTTGTTTCACGTTTTGTAGACGGGTGGTTATTGAGCGCTTACGGAGATATGGCGATGTGCTACTATTTGCCGAAACGCAATCGGGATTATGGAGACACAGAAATGGGAGGTGACGAAATTCGTCACCTCCCTTGCTGATTCATACTATTTCTCGATAAAATGGTTAACACCATTTTATCCTGCGAATTCTTCGCAGGCCGCCGGTGGCGGCGAGAAATGTATGGACTTACGTTTTTTGCGGCTACGCCGCTGGCTGCTGAAACAGCAGCCAAATAAAACGGTTTTTAACCGTTTTATTGAAAACTAGTATCACATGTGTTTTTTCTTCCGGTCGAAGACGCAGGCCGCCGCGCCGCAGAAGGAGAACAGCAGCACACTGCCAAGAACCGGGACGATACCGTTGTCGCCGGTCTTGGGGACATTGTCCTTGCCGGAGTTGGACTTCCACTGGGCGACATAGGTGACATCCTTGGTCACGGTGTTGGAGACCTTTGGCGTCCAGTCGCTGAAAGTGTAGCCCCTGCGGGTGGGCTTGCCGTCGAACGCGGGGGTGGCGGTGCCGGACAGCAGGTTGTCATAAACCTGATCCTTGAACGCCTTACCACTTACGCCGTCGGTGTAGGTCACGGTGTAGAGTTTCTCCCACTTGGCGGTGTAGGTGACATTCTTTGTCACGGTCTTGGAAACCTCAGGATCCCAACCGCCAAACTGATAGCCCTCACGGGTGGGAGTTACTTTAAAAGCGGGGGTATCGGTGCCGGACAGCAGATTGCCATAAGCCTGATCGGCAAAGACTTCCTCATCATCCACGCCATCGGTGTAGGTCACGGTGTATTTTTCCTCGTCCTCGTCCGCCTTCCCGTTTCCGTTGGCATCAATCTTCCAGGTGGCAGCATAGGTGGCGTTTTCGGTCACCCTGTCATCAATTTCAGGAGTCCAGCCGCTGAAAACATAGCCTTCCCGGGCGGGAGTGCCATCAAATGCGGGTGTTTCGGCATTCTCCGGCACCACGGTATTCTGATCCTTAAATATCTCCGCGCTATCTACACCGTCGGTATACGTTACAGAATAGCCATTTTCCTTTGTCTCAGCATTGTAGCCACAGTAATTGCAGACCTTTTTCACGGATTTGGTATAATGTGTACCGTCCTCTGCCTTTACCCATTCGGTTGCGGTTACCGTGTAAGCATTGTCCTTGAAGCCGTCGGTATACTCCGGATGTAACTCATGGCCGACCATTTCGCCGTTCTCAAAAACGGTAGTGGCACCAAAGGTGACAACGCTTCTTCCGGTGTTGTTCTCTGACTTTCCACCGAAGCCGAACCATCTGCTGCAGGTGACTTTATCGCGGTATACCGAGCCGTTGATGGAATTATTTCCGGAAATGTGAATGCGGTACTTATAATTGCCCATGTTGCTGTCGTTGATATGCAGTACATTCCTGATGGCTGCCTCGGAAATGACAGTGCAATTGCTGAAATTCACGGTAATGTCATATTTTCCGGCACCGTAGTCCGTGTAGACATTGATCGTTTTCCCTGAAGAATGAAAGGTACAGCTATCAAAGGTCATTTCCGGCGAACTATATGTCCATAATGCATAATCGCCTTCCGGACAGACAAAGGTTGTATTTCTGAATATGGCGGAGCTGTAGCCCCAATAAAAGGTCTTGCCGTATATTTTGCAGTTTTCAACGACGGTCTTACCTGCGCGAATAAAGCCAAGATAATCGGCTGAACCCGATTGCAAGGTCATATTCTGAAATGTGATTGTGCCGGAGCCGTCGAAACTATAATCGCCATTGTATTCTGTCCCAAAATAAGCCGGATCAGGCAACGTTGCACCAATGCCCCATGTGGTTTTATCGGCTCCCTGCCCCACAAATGTGAGGCTTTTCGCTTTTGTAGTTGCGCCTTTTTTGTAAAGCGTGAATTTCCCTTCCCCCAGTACGATGGTATCACCGCTTGCAGCGTCATTTACCGCCGCCTCCAATGTCGGGTATCCGGTTTCCCCAATCCATGCAACGAAAGGCGCAGCCGCGGGCGTGCCTTCACCGTTCTCCGGGGGGGGGGCGTGGCGGTACTGTTCTCCGAGGACGTGCCTGCGCCGCTCTCTGGGGGCGTGGCGGTACTGTTCCCCGAGGACGTGCCTGCACCGCTCTCCGAGGACGTGCCTGCACCGTTCTTCGAGGACGTGTCTGCACCGTTCTCCGAGGATACGGTGGTATTATCCTCAGCAAATGCGACGGTGGGCAGCAATCCCGCAAGCATAGTACAGCACAGCAGGATGCTGAGCAGTATAGAAAGCTTACTTCTTGTTCTCATAAAAATGCCTCCAAATTGTTTAATCGGTGGTTATCGGAAACCTCCCCAAAGCGCAAAAAACTGAGGGAGGCGCAATATACCAACGCCACTAAGTTAGTGGCGAAGTCAACAAGAGTATTTCTGTAAAAATGAGTCAATCCCCGTGCGGGATGCACTTTTCTGCAAAAAGGCATGCCAAATGAGCGGATCAAAAAATCCTGAAGCAAACTGGCAAACAGTACGTCTTTATTCTTGTACCTTGTGTAGATTGCTCCCGTGGTGACACCGGCTTTGTCAGCGATCTTGTGAAGCGAGGCCTTCTGAAAGACGTAAGTAAGAAACTCCGAGTATGCAGCCTGAACGATCCCGTCCTCCAGGGAGTAATCCCTATTGGCCATGTTTCCGCCTCACGCTCTGCAATAACATCCTTCTTGATAACGGCATAATTGTAACATCACTCTTGTGTTTTGTCAATGCGTATTGCGCACTGCCTCGCAAAACACGCCTTGACAAATCCCGGTTCAGAAAGGAAATGGATATGCTAGGGCAACACCGCATAATTTAACAAGAAGACTCAGCCGGGAGATTGTGCGTTTATGTTCAAACAAGCCGTGCAGCATGCAAAACTGGAAAAAGCACGTCCTTCGTGATGTGCTTTTTTCTATAACAAATTAACAACGCAACTTGCACTTGCAATTTGCGAAAAGAACAAAAATAGAAAAATATTTCGGAAAGGCAGGTGCTGCTGATTGAAATACGAGGTTCCCATTTGGGAAAAAGCTAATCTGACCTTTGAAGAAGCGGCAGCCTATTTTGGCATCGGCAGTAACAAGCTGCGGGATTTGACCAGCAATGACTATTGCCCTTATGTTTTGTGGATCGGCTCCAAACGGCTGATAAAGCGTCGAGCCTTTGAACGGTATCTGGAAACGGCATTTTCCGTTTGATTTTTATATTTTGCTGTGGAAAATGGAGCCTGGATATGATAAAATAACCCTGTCAATTCAGGCTCTTTCCACAGCGGAAAGGAGTTTGACAATGTCCGCAAAGAGAGAAGATATAAAAACCGTGTTCTTCGGACAGGAGAGAGCCAACACAAAGATCTTACTTATCAATACCGTTGCACAGCTCCCAGCGGGAAGCGGCATACGGCCAATGCCGGAATGGCAATCAAGGACCTGCAATATCTGATGGGACACTCGGATGCAGATGTGACATGGAATGTCTATACCCATGCTTCCTATGCGCACGCGGAGTCCGCCATGTGGAAGATATTACAGTTCCAGCCCAACGGAAAATCCCAAAAGTTCGGTTGAAGTTACACCCAATTTACACCAATTGGCCATAGAACGGTAAAGAGATGTAACGGGTTATACACCAACGAAATTCTGAAAAGCGAAACTTTTTGACTTATAAAGCGATATAAAAGGAAGAAAACAATGGTAAAAATCTTATTTATCTGCCACGGCACCATATCAATCAGCTGAGATTTGCCTTGGGAAACCACGATAAATCACGATCCATATGCCGATTACTACCAATTTACTACTTTTTTGAGTTCCGATATGATGAAATAACCAGACAAAGCAGTCCCGGACAGGAGTTTTTTCTCCTGTTTGGAACTGCGTTTTGTTTGTCTGCCATTTCGTCCAAAACGTGTTTTTGTGATATACGAACTTCTTAAGTGCTCCACTTTGCGGCACAATCGACACGGAAGCTGTTATCCGATATCATGACCGTACCAAAGCGAAATGGGATACTGATCGATAAAGATAACCGGCAAAGCAGCCGCCGGCGTGGAGAAAATGCCTGCCCCGTTTCACATCCTGCGGCATATCTTTGGTCTTACCTTCACCGCCGGAAGCACCATCAGGAATCAGCGCTGCCGGATTGTATCTTTCGGTATTCAATGGGTGAAATGCCTTCGGCCCGGCGAAAACTCTGGGAAAAATAGCTGGCGGATGAGAAGCCCAGAACCCGGGCGATCTGGGACATGGACATATTTGTTTCACGGAGAAGATAACGGCTTTCCTGAATGCGCCGGGATAACATGTAATTGATTGGGGATACGCCGTATTCTTTTTTGAATGCGTGAGCCAGATAGAATTTGTTGATGTGGGTTTCTCTTGCCAGATCGTCCAGACTCAATGGTTCCTTGTAATGGGTGTCAATATAGTGGCGAATTGCGGTGCATTGGTGGCTGGCCGGGGGAGGAGAGGCACTGATAGTAAAGCTGGCGCTGCGCATGAGACGGAGAATCAGAATCTCCATATAGGCCTGACAGATGGTTTTGTAGCCCGCTTGCGCCGACTGCGTTTCCAGCAGAATGTTTCTCAAACAGGTCAGCACATCCCCAGTTCCCCGGTAATCCAGAATCTGATAGCGGTTTGCCTGCTCTGTGGATGTGGAAAGTTCCATTCCCTCAATTCCGAGAACGATATATTCCAGCGGATGGGCTTCATAACTGACCTCCGTGTGAATTACATTGGGGTTTACCACCACCAGCTGGTTGGCTTTTACCGGATAGAGATTCTCCTCAATCTGAAACTGACCGTCCCCAGCAACGATGTAGAACAGCTCCGCGTAATGGTGGGCATGGGGAATGGAATGCCAGTCGCCGCCATATTTTGCGCTGCTGACATACAGAAGTTTTGCCGTGTTGCGGATATCTTTTTCTCCGGAAGGCTCCAGCGCATATCGTCGATTACTCATGAAGTGTCCCCCTCCATTTTAGAAATATTGTATTTGCTTTTATTATATTGTGTTTTATGTTTAATTGCAACAAATATCCACCAATTCTTCCTGTACAATAATAACAAAAAATCAAGAAAAATCCGAAATTGGTGAAATGCCCAAAAGAAAACGGGCAGTTTTTAGCGTTTCGCCGAAAAATTATGTGGTAGCAATATCTCTAAAATATTCGACAATTATCCGCTTGAGAAAAATCTCTGATACGTTATACTTTTCCTGTAACAGGAAATTCCTGTGAATACCAATTTAGGAGGATACTCAAATGAAGAAGATCATTGCTATGCTGCTGTGCCTTGCCATGGCGCTTTCTCTGGTCGCTTGCGGCGGTTCTTCCGCTCCTGCTGCTACCGAGGCTCCCAAGGCAGACGCTCCCGGTGCTGAGCCTGTGACCATCAAGGTTGCTGCCATCGAGACCGCTTACGGTTCTCAGGTCTGGGTTGACGTTGCTGCTGCTTTCGAAGCTGAGACCGGCATCAAGGTTGAACTGACCACCGACAAGAACCTGGAGGACGTCCTGTCCGGTCCCATGCAGAACGGCGAATTCCCCGATGTTGTTCATCTGGCTACCGGCCGTCCTGCCGGTCTGACCGAGCAGCTGGTTAAGGCTAACGCTCTGCACCCCCTGACCAACGCTCTGTCCCTGACCATCCCCGGCGAGTCCGTTAAGGTTTCTGATAAGATTGCCGGCGGCTTTACCGACAACAACATCGTTGCTCCCTACGGCGACGGCGTGACCTACATGGCTCCCATGTTCTACTCTCCCTGCGGCCTGTTCTACAACGCAAAGCTGTTCGAGGATAAGGGCTGGGCAGTTCCCACCACCTGGGACGAGATGTGGGCTCTGGGCGAGACTGCTAAGGCTGAAGGCATTTATCTGTTCACTTACCCCACCGCTGGCTACTACGATGCTTTCATGTTCGCTCTGATGAACGCTATCGGCGGCCCCGATTTCTTCAATGCCATCACCACCTATCAAGAGGGTGCATGGGATTCCGAGAACGGTAAGACCCTGCTGAATATCCTGGACAAGCTGGCTTCCTACACCCATCCCTCCACCCCCGCTCAGGCTAACAACCAGGACTTCACCAAGAACCAGCAGATGGCCATGAACGGCTCTGCTCTGTTCATGCCCAACGGCACCTGGATCACCGGTGAGATGGCTGACTACGCAGCTACTCTGGATAACTTCGCATGGGGCATGACCGCTGTTCCCGCTGCCGGCACCGCTCCCTACTCTTTCTGCTGGTTTGAGCAGGCTTGGATCCCCGCTGGCGCTGAGCACATTGCTGAGGCTGAGCAGTTCGTTGCTTTCCTGTACTCCGACAAGGCTGCTGAGATCTTTGCTTCCGCTGGTGCTATGCAGCCCATCCTGGGCATCGCCGACATGCTGGAAGGCGAGAATGCCATGTTCTACTCCATCTACGACAACGGTGCGAAGGCTGCTATGGGTGGCTTCGCCGCCTTCAGCGAAATCCCCGGCGTTGATGTTTCCGGCACCTTCTTTGCTCCCATCGACTCCCTGGTCGCCGGTACCATCACCATCGATGACTACGCAGAGCTGGTCAAGACCAACTCCGATCTGATGCGCGCAGCAAAGCTGGGCTAATCCAACGATTCGCAAGACCACACAGTAAGTAATTTGGGTGGCAGTGACTTCTGTCACTGCCACCCTTTTTAAGCTGTTTTCCCTTGGGCAGGGAATGCCTGCTTAACGGAAAATAACTTAAGCAAAAATCTAAGGAGTTGGTTCAAGATGAAAAGCAATCTCAAGCGCACCGGATTTATCTTCGCGTGTGTGGCACCTGCTGTGATTCTGTTCGTCATTTTCATGGCAGTGCCTACCTTCAATGTATTCCGTCTGTCTCTGTATCAGCGGAGCACCTTCAACCCCAACGAAGTCTTTATCGGTATGAAGAATTTCCAGATGCTGATGAAGGATGCGAACTTTATCCGTTCCATGCAGAACATGTTGCTGCTGATTGTCATGGTTACTGTGTTCACCATGGCTACCGCACTGATTTTCGCTGGCATTCTTACCCGTGAGAAGCTGAAGGGCCAGGATTTCTTCCGGATCGTATTCTACATCCCCAACATTCTGTCCGTTGTCGTTATCTCCGGTATTTTCTCCGCCATCTATGACATCGACAGAGGCCTGCTGAACAGCATTCTGAACCTCTTCGGCAAGGAAGGTATCCTCTGGAAGGGCGAAGAGCATGTCATCATGAGCCTTGTCATTGCCATGGTCTGGCAGGCCATCGGCTACTATATGGTTATGTACATGGCATCCATGTCCGCAGTCCCCGGTTCTCTGTATGAGTCTGCCGGTCTGGATGGCGCAGATCGGGTAACCCAGTTCTTCCAGATCACCATTCCGCTGATTTGGACAAACATCCGCACAACTCTGACCTTCTTCATAATTTCCACCATCAATATGGCATTCTTGTTTGTCAGTGCCATGACCGGCGGTGGCCCCAACAATGCTTCCAATGTGGCCCTGCTGTATATGTACAACCAGAAGAACCTGGGCGGCGGCTACGGCTATGCCATGGCCATCGGCGTCGTGATCTTCCTGGTGTCCTTCGGTCTGTCTGCGCTGGTGAACAAGGTCACCGAGCGCGAAGTTCTGGAATACTAAGGAGGTGCAGCTATGAGACTGAATAAAGAAAACAGCGGCGAGCGCCTGTATAAGCTGTTCATCTATCTGGTTCTGGGAATCTTGGCTGTTCTGATCCTGATTCCTGTGCTGTGGGTCATGGTGGCCTCTGTGAAGGAAACTTCGGAGCATTATGGAAGCCCCTGGGCACTGCCCAGCCATATCCATCTGCAGAACTTCGCCGATGCCTGGACCAAGGCCAACATGGGCGGCTATATGCTGCACTCCGTAACCATCACAGTCCTGGCACTGGGTATCCTGCTGGTGGTTGCCCTGCCTGCTTCCTACTGCCTGGCAAGATTCAAGTTTGTGGGCGGCAAGTTCCTGAACACCTGCTTTATGGCTGGCCTGTTCATCAATGTCAACTACATCGTGGTTCCCATCTATCTGATGCTTTCTGACGGTGACAAGTGGCTCAAGGGTGTACTGGGAAGCACCTTCCTGCTGAATAACCACATCGTTGTAGCTGTCGTCTATGCTGCAACCGCACTTCCCTTTACCATTTACCTTCTGTCCAGCTATTTTGCAACGCTGCCCCACGATTTTGAGGAGGCTGCCTATATTGACGGTGCCGGATATTCCAGAACCATGCTGCAGGTTATTTTTCCCATGGCAAAGCCCTCCATCATTACGGTTATCCTGTTCAATTTCCTGTCCTTCTGGAATGAGTACATCATCATCAAGACGCTGGTTACTGACAAGAATCAGTGGACGCTGCCTGCAGGCCTTCTGAACCTGATGCAGGCTCAGCAGTCTGCTGCAGAATACGGCCCCATGTATGCCGGCCTGGTGCTGGTCATGCTGCCTGTTCTGATCCTATACATCTGCGTCCAGAAGAATCTGACCAAGGGCATGACTGTCGGCGGTCTGAAAGGCTAAGGTGACACTATGAATTTTTGGAAAGAGCATACAACCCTGCGGGGAATTCTGATCCTGCTGTTCTTTGTTCTGGGCATGATTCTGACCGTTGCAGGCTGGAAGATGACCGGCAAGCTGGAAGGCCTGGGCCTGATGCTGGTAGGTATCATTTTCCTGCTGGTTGCCCTGTTTGTGTATAATGCTGCTTATAAAAAATGATACAATAGGGAGGGATCATTCCCTCCCTGTTTGTCAGGAATATTTTGAAATCTGTATTGATTTTTGATGAATAAGCGGATAAAATGAGGAATGTGCGTTATCATCTGAAATCAGGACACCAATTCACTTCTGTAAGGAGTTTGCCAAAATGAATGAAAATATCAGCAGAGGCCGTGTTACAATTCCCACCGACCTGGATGTGGTTCCCGAGACTCTGGAAATCATGAAGCGCTGGGGTGCAGATGCCATCCGTGACTGCGACGGCACCGATTTCCCTGCCCAGCTGCAGAATCAGAATGCAAAGATTTACTCCACCTACTACACCACCCGTAAGGACAATGCCTGGGCAAAAGCCAATCCCGAGGAAGTGCAGCAGTGCTACATCATGACCGGCTTCCATACCGCAACCGAGGGTGCTCTGGAGATCCCTCTGATGAAGGGCATTTCCCCTGAGCTGATGGAAGTCAATACCCGTGACGACATCAAGCGCTGGTGGGAAGTCATGGATCGTACCATCGGTGAGCCTATCTCCACGGATGCTTGGGACTACCATGCAGAAACCGGCTGTGTTGTAATTGCCGAGCCGGAAGCCTTCCATGAGTATACCGTGGCATTCCTGGCCTACCTGATCTGGGATCCTGTCCACATGTATAATGCAGTCACCAATAACTGGCAGAACTTTGAACACCAGATCACCTTTGATGTTCGTCAGCCCAAGACCCACAAGTTCACCATGGAGCGGCTGCGTAAGTTCATTGCAGATCACCCCTATGTCAATGTCATCCGCTACACCACCTTCTTCCATCAGTTCACCCTGATGTTTGACGAGCTGAAGCGGGAAAAGTATGTTGACTGGTACGGCTACTCCGCCTCCGTGTCTCCCTACATCCTGGAGCAGTTTGAGAAGGAAGTTGGCTACAAGTTCCGCCCTGAATTCATTGTTGACCAGGGCTACTACAACAATCAGTACCGGGTTCCCTCCAGGGAATTTAAGGACTTCCAGGCCTTCCAGCGCCGGGAGGTGGCTGCCCTGGCCAAGGAAATGGTGGATATTACCCACGAGCTGGGCAAGGAAGCCATGATGTTCCTGGGGGACCACTGGATTGGCACTGAGCCCTTCATGGAAGAGTGGAAGACCATCGGCGTTGATGCCGTTGTCGGTTCTGTCGGTAACGGTTCCACCCTGCGCCTGATCTCCGACATCCCCGGTGTCAAGTACACCGAGGGCCGTTTCCTGCCTTACTTCTTCCCTGATACATTCTATGAAGGCGGCGATCCCGTCCGGGAAGCCAAGGAGAACTGGGTCACTGCCCGCCGCGCCATCCTGCGTAAGCCCATCGACCGCATCGGTTATGGCGGATACCTGAAGCTGGCGCTCCAGTTCCCTGAGTTCATCGACTATGTTGAGTCTGTTTGTAACGAGTTCCGTGAACTGTATGAGAACATCAAGGGCACCACTCCTTACTGCGTCAAGACCGTCGCTGTCCTGAACAGCTGGGGCAAGATGCGTGCATGGGGCTGCCACATGGTCCACCATGCTCTGTACCAGAAGCAGAACTACTCCTACGCCGGTATCATTGAGGCTCTGTCCGGCGCTCCCTTCGATGTGAAGTTCATCTCCTTTGACGATATCCGTGAGAATCCTGCAATCCTGGATTCCATCGATGTCATCATCAATGTGGGCGATGGCGACACCGCTCATACCGGCGGTGCAGAGTGGGAGGATGCTGTCATTTCCTCCGCAGTCCGTAAGTTCGTCCACAATGGAGGTGGCTTTATCGGTGTGGGCGAGCCCTCCGGCCACCAGTATCAGGGTCACTTCTTCCAGCTGGCAAATGTTCTGGGCGTGGAAAAGGAAACCGGCTTCACCCTGAACTACGACAAGTACAACTGGGAGCAGAATCCCAATCACTTCATCCTGGCGGATGTTGCCGGTGAGGTTGACTTCGGTGAAGGCAAGAAGAGCATCTATGCCTACGAGGGTACCGACATCCTGGTTCAGAAGGACAAGGATGTCCAGATGGCTGCAAATGCCTTCGGCAACGGCCGCAGCGTGTACATCTCCGGTCTACCTTACTCCTTCGAGAACAGCCGTGTCCTGTACCGCGCCATCCTGTGGGCTGCCCACGGTGAAGAGATCCTGCACAAGTGGTTCTCCACCAACTACAATGTAGAAGTCCATGCATTCGTTGCAAACGGCAAGTACTGCGTAGTCAACAACACTTACGTTCCTCAGGACACCACCGTTTACACCGACACTGGCTCCTTTGACCTCCATCTGGAGGCCAACGAAATTCGCTGGTACAGCATTTAATACGTTGCATCAGCCGTTAGAAAATCTGAACCTGTTCTCCGCGGAAAACAGGTTCGCCTTTTACCATGGCGTTGATCTTGCAGTGTATTTCCAGACGCCATACATAATCCCCAGAACTACATCTCCGTATCGGATGAAGCTCTGGGGATTTTTGCGTTTTGAAAGGAATGCCCACAAACCATTTTCCATTTGTGGGTACTCATTTCAAAACGAGCTGGGACTCCAAAGGGACGGCCGGTCCCTTGGCAGTGGTTTCCAAAGGCGGCGGTGCTGCCTTGGCGGGAGGAATCCAATGGAGGGCAGCGCCCTTAAGTGGCAGGAAGAATCCAATGAAACCGGCGGTTTCGTGGCACACGACTTTGCCCGCAAAGTCTAGTGTGTTATACCTTTGGCGACCGTGGGTGGCGGAAAGGGGTTGTTCGGGGCGGGAACAAGCACTTTCCGTCAGCCACAGAACAGGCGGATTTTGGCGCGCCACGCGCTGAAATTCAGGATTTGCCCCTTGCAAAATCCGCCTGTTCGGGTGTAGGTGATGTGGCGGAGCGGAGAGAATTTTGGCAGAAATACTTGGAACGCAGCAGCATCACCGGGGGAGCCAGAGGTATATCAAGCCCCCGTCCCGCCGCAGCGACGCTACTTCTCGTTTTCCTTTTCGTAGCTTGCCTCACACTCCGGACTGCAGAAATCTTCGTCATCGCTCTTTGCAAAGAATGCTTTCATGCAGTGCCTGCACAGCCGCAGGCTGGAAGTCTCATCCGCCAGCATGAAGCTGAACATCATCTGGATCGCCAGCAGCAGGGAATGAAAATCCCACACAATGGTGGGGCGCTCCCATAACTCTATGTGGTAGTTCGGAGCGATTCCTCCAAACGCCGCCATACCCTGCCGGTAAATATCTCTGGTATCTTCGTCCATTTCCTCGTCCTCTTCATAGAACAGGAAGCTGCTCAGGAAAGTGAATGACCAGTCCTGAAAGGTCTGCTCCAGCCAGTCGTAGCGCTCCGCATAGCCCCGCATAAAGCACATGACCTGTGCCTCTGGCTCTTTGCGGAATGTCATTGCCAGAGCAATCATGGTGCGGTCTCCATTGATATTCCAGAGGGAGTCTTTTCCGTTCTTGAAAAAGTCCGGCTTCTCGAAGGGGAAGAAATAGGAAAGGTATTTCTGTGTGTCCATCACTTCCTCCCGGAGAAAATGATTGGTGGGAAGATAGACAGCCTTGTAGTCAATGAAGGAAGGCGCGGTGGGCAGCGCCGTCATCAAACCAAGCAAACCGTATTTGGTGACAAACTCCATGATTGCTTCCCGGATTTTTCGCTTAGAGGAAGTGCGGATCATCAGTCCTACATTCAGCGCATCCAGCACCATCTGCTGATACTCCTTCAACGGGTCATAAATCTTTGGCGTGGCGTTGGGTGCCGGAGTGATATAGAATCTGTTGTTCTTATCTTTCTTCCATTCATACCGGTCGTATCTTACCCAGCTGGAGCTGGCGTGTTTGAACAGGTCTTTCATGTCGTGCACCTCACTTCTTCGCCGTCCGCAAGGGCGGCTTTTTCATATTCGCCCAGAAATTCCTTTTCTCTCAGGCTCAGGTTGGACTTACCAGACAGCTCCGTGTACAACTCTTTTTGAATTCTGTTCATCAGCCGGGTCATCTTTTTTCGCACGTTTCTGTCCGTCTGATTCACAGCTGCCGCATAGGTCTGTGGCGTCCAAGCCCGAACAACCATAAAGTAGAGAAGTGATTTGTATTCGGCATCCAATTTCAGAAAAGTTTTGGAGAGCACAGGGTGCCCGGTTATCTCGCCTAACTCATGGGGACAGTTGAAAACCACATCCAGATAGCGCCCCTGCCGGACAGAAGTGTAATTGGCGCTGCACATCCATTCCGGGAATATGCGTCCGTTGTATTTCAGGCCATTCTCCAATGTCATATCTCCCCGGATCGGTTCGTGATACCGCTCCTTGCGTTCACGATTTGCATCCAGCTTATCCCAGCAGGATATCACATTTTCAAAGTCTGCTTCTGTGCGGGCTGCCTCCTCCAAACGGGTCATGGCTTCTGCCCGAAGCTCCCGCTTCAGCTTTTTCCGTGTGCCTTCCGGCTCCAGCGCGGTTTCCAGATTCTCCACAACCGTCACCTCCAAAAATTTTTTTGAAAATTTTTCTGCAAGTGGTTCCGTTTTCCCCCTCCTATTTCTCCTATTAGTGAGGGGGTAATCCAGACACGCCCCAAAGGGCAAGTACCTGTGTCGGGAAGGAGCCATTGCAGGATTGCAACCTTAGAACAAGTGTTCGTATATTCTAACACAGAATCGAACAAAGTGCAATAACAATGGAGGAGCGATAATTTGAATTTTTTTGAAACTGTAAAACAAACTGTAACAACGAGGCAGGCAGCCGAACGGTATGGGCTGTCTGTCAACCGAAGCGGCATGGCACGATGTCCCTTCCATGCGGATCACAATCCCAGCATGAAAGTGGATGATCGCTTCTACTGCTTCGGCTGCGGAGCCAGCGGTGATGTCATCGACTTCACCGCAAGGCGATTCGGCATCAGCCTCAAGGATGCCGCAACGAAACTTGCCGCTGATTTCGGCAGCAATCCCAGACCACCAACGGAAGTCCATATTCCCAAACGCCATGCAGAGCCGTGCCCAGATTCGGAACGGCTCTGCATTTGTGTTTTGCAGGACTATCTCCGGCTGCTGCGGATTTGGAGGGTTCGTTATGAACCTGTTGAACCGGGAGCACCAATGGATGACCGCTTTGTGGAAAGCTGCCAGATGGAAGCAACCATCAATTTCTTTCTGGACGTCCTGATCGCCGGTGATCCGGCACTCCGGGAACGGGTTCTGGAGGTACTTCTGAAAGATGGGAGCATCTACGAACTGCAAGCCTATGTGGAAAAACAAAAAAAGGAGGAACCGAGCCATGCCGGAAAATACCAGCCTTGCGCCTGAGTGGGTGGATGACAAGACCATCAATGAAGTGCAGTTTTGTCGGGAGTTCTTGCAGACCCATCCCATGGTCAGCGTGGGCGGGGTGTTCTTTACAAAGGACGGTCTGGTGCCTGACGAGAGCCTTTTGAAAAAGCAGATCTACGACAGCATCAAAGATCATGTCACAACCGGGCTGGGCAAAAAGGTGGGAAATCTGCTGGAAGTCCTGCGAATGGAGTGCTGCGTGGATACGCTGCCGCTGCATGAGGATCGAATCCATGCGGCGAACGGCACGGTGTTTCTGGATGGCAGCTTTTCAGAGGAGAAGGACTTCTGCCGGAACCGACTGCCGGTGGCCTACCGCCCGGATGCGCCGGAGCCTTCCCAGTGGCTCGTCTTTCTCTCTCAGCTTCTATACCCGGAGGATATCCCCACTTTGCAGGAGTTCTTCGGTTACTGTCTGATTCCTTCCACCCGTGGTCAGAAAATGCTGCTGATCACCGGCAAAGGCGGTGAGGGCAAATCCAGAGTGGGCATTGTCCTCCAATCTCTGCTGGGCAGCAACATGAAAACCGGAAGCCTTTCCAAAGTGGAAACCAGCCCCTTTGCCAGAGCCGACCTGCAAAATATGCTGGTGATGCTGGATGACGATATGAAAATGGAGGCACTGAAGCAGACCAACTACATCAAGTCCATCGTCACGGCGGAGCTGCCGCTGGATTTGGAGAAGAAGGGGCTGCAGAGCTATCAGGCGGATATGCAGGTGCGGTTTCTGGCCTTTGGCAACGGCACCTTGCAGGCCCTTCATGACCGCAGCTTTGGCTTCTTCCGCAGGCAGATCATTCTGGAAGCCAAAGAGCGTGACCCTGCCCGGAAAGATAATCCCTATCTGGCTGAACGACTCTGCGAGGAAAAGGAAGGGATTTTTCTCTGGGCGGTGGAAGGATTGCGGCGGCTGATTCGTAACGACTTCCAATTCACCATCAGCGACCGCGCCGGTGCCAATATGGAAGCGGCTGTGGCTGACGGAAATAACATTGTGGAGTTTATGAAATCTGAGGGCTATTTCCGGCTGAAAGCAGATTCGGAGGTCAGTTCCAAGGCCATCTACGATGTGTACCAGCAATGGTGCGAAGATAATGCCCTGAATCCGCTGGCACAGAAAAGCCTGACCGCCTACCTGAAGCAGAACGAGAGAACCTACAATCTGGAATATACCAACAAAGTCCACATTGGCGGCGGGCGGTATGCCAGAGGATTTATGGGGATTGAGCTGCTGTAAAGGCCGGGGTGGTAAAAAAGAAAACAGACCGAAAATAAGTGTACCGTCCGTACCAGTGTACCACCCGGTACACCAGTACACATGGTACACGTTTTTTCAGTCCTTACACTTTTCTTATGTAAACTGCTCTACGACACCTTGATTTAGCAGATTCAAAATCAAGGGCATTGGAATCCGTAAAGTTCTTTCCAAATTGGTATCTCTTTTTCACTGAATCGAGATGGTGGGAATCGTGAAGCAGATTCACGGTTTTATGAGGTGTTTCTTCATTCTCACCCAAATCCCACGGAACTGTGAAAACGGAAGGTGCCGCTTGTGTACAGGGCATCACGGCTGAAAAATGGAGCAGATTTCAAAGGAAATCGATTATTCACGAAATCGGAAACTGGGTTCACTAGAATAACCCCCCCGCTTTTCGAAACAGACAACAGAAAAATCAGGAGGAAAAACGAAATGAATGTAAGAAATGAGATAAAAGCACAGATCATCCGTACCGGCATGACCATGCAGGAAGTGGTTGACCTGCTTTCTCAGGAGTACGGTTGGAGTGACAGCGTGTCCAACCTGTCTGCCAAGCTCCAGCGGGAGAGCATCCGCTACAAAGAAGTTTTGGAGCTTGCGGATGTGCTGGGCTATGACCTCATCTGGCAGAAACGGAGGGATCAATAATGGACAAGCCCCAGTATGCAATTCTCCGCTTCGCCAAATACAAAGGGCCGGAAATTGGACGCATTGAAGCCCACGACGAGCGCACCAAGGAAAAATACGCCAGCAACCCGGATGTGGACACCAGCCGCAGCAGGCTGAATTTCCATCTGGTGAAACCCCAACGCTCCTACTGGGCGGAGGCGGAAAAGCAAATTTCCGAAGCCGGGTGCCGTGCCAGAAAGGACAGCGTCCGGGTGGTGGAAACCCTGATTACCGCCAGCCCGGAGTTCTTCGCCAATAAGAAACCCAGGGAGGTAAAGGAATTCTTTGAATACGCTCTGGCTTTCATCCAGAGCAAGCAAGCCCCGGAAACCATCATCTCCGCCGTGGTGCATATGGATGAGAAAACGCCCCACATGCACCTGTGCTTTGTCCCACTGACCGCAGATGGGCGACTCAGCGCGAAAGACATTATCGGTAACAAAAAGAAGTTGACCCAGTGGCAGGATGAGTTCTGGAAGCACATGGTCAAAAAGTACCTGGACTTTGAGCGTGGGGAATCCGCCAGCGAAACCGGCAGAACCCACATCCCGCCCCGGCTTTTCAAGGAAGCGGTTCGCCTGAATCGCCAAAAGGACAAAATCACCCGTCTGCTTTCTGAAATCACCCCTCTGAACGCCAAGAAGAAATCCACGGAGATTGAAGCCATCCTCACAGACTACATTCCCAGTGTGGAAAAGCTGATGACCCGGATGAAGAAAGTCGGCAGCACGGTGAAAGAACTGAACACCGAAATTGCCGCCCTGAAACAGGAGGTCAACAGCAGCAAAGCCAGCATCCAGCGGCAGTTGGAGCTGGCCAGGAAGCTGCAGGAGTTTGAGGCTCTCCAGCAGACTGTGCAGGATTTGGAGGATGAGATTGCCGCTATCCCGTCCGAAATTCGCGGGAAATACAATATCAAAACTGAAAGAAAGAACATGTTTATTCGTGAATAACTACAGCATATTACTTCGCCGAGAATTTCGGCGAAGTGTTCTAAATACTATGAAGATGGAGGACATTTGCCTATGATAGAAATTCCCTGCTGGGAGAAGTACATGTTGACGCTCCGGGAGGCTGCCGAATACTTTCATATTGGCGAAAAGAAAATGCGTCAGATTGTGGACGAAAACATGGATGCCAATTTCCTGCTGACCAGCGGGAACCGGGTCATGATTAAACGAAAACTCTTCGAGGAATACCTGAATGCCGCGTCCGTAATCTGATTTCTGCCATAGGAAGTCGGCGAAATCAAAAAGAAAAAGTAGTAAAAAGAGCTCCGGTATGATATACTTTACTCAATCATATCGGAGCTCTCTTCATGGAAAGGAGCGTTTTTTATGAGCGAAAAGCGGCGGGATAACCGAAACCGCATTTTGCACAACGGAGAGAGCCAACGCCAGGATGGAAGATATGCTTACAAGTACAAAGAGATCAATGGCGAAACCAAATTCGTTTATAGCTGGAGACTGGATAAAAATGACCGGGCACCTGCCGGGAAGCCCAGGGATTTGTCTCTGCGGGAAAAAGAAAGGCAGATTCAGCAGGATTTGTTCAACCAGATCGTCCCCAACGGCGGAAACCTCACCGTACTGGAGCTGGTGCAGAAGTACCTGTCCCTGAAGGTCAATGTCCGGCACAACACCCAGGCCAACTACAATTTTGTTGTTGGCATTCTGAAAAAGGAAGCCTTCGGAAGCCTGCGCATTGACAAGGTAAAGCTGTCCGATGCCAAGGCGTGGCTGATTAAGCTGCAAAAGGATGGCAGAGGCTACAGTACCATCCATTCGGTTCGGGGCGTGGTTCGCCCTGCCTTTGAGATGGCGGTGCAGGATGACCTGATCCGCAAGAATCCCTTTGGCTTTGAGCTGGCTACCGTGGTTGTCAACGACAGCGTGACCAGAGAAGCCATTACCCGGGCGCAGGAGCGGGCATTCCTCAAGTTCATTCAGGAGGATAACTGCTACCGCAAATACTATGACGGAATCTACATCCTGTTCAATACCGGGCTGCGGATTTCCGAGTTTTGCGGGCTGACCATTTCGGACATCGACTTCCAGAACAAGCGTATCCGGGTAGATCACCAGCTTCAGCGCAAGCGTGATATGGAGTACATCATCGAGGACACCAAGACCAAAAGTGGTGAGCGGTATGTGCCCATGAGCCAGCAGGTTGTGGAATGCTTTCGCCGGGTGATCGCCAACCGAAAGCCTCCGAAGCAGGAGCCAATCATCGACGGCTATACGGGCTTCCTGTTTCTGGACAAGAACGGGATGCCCATGGTTGCCCTCCATTGGGAGCATTACTTCAAGCATATCCTGAATAAGTACAACAGCATTTATAAAGTACAGCTTCCGAAGATCACACCCCATGTATGCCGGCACACCTTCTGTTCCAACATGGCGCGCAGCGGCATGAGCCCAAAAACTCTGCAATACATCATGGGTCACTCGGATATCAGCGTCACGCTGAACACCTATACCCATCTGACCTTTGACGATGCCAAGGCGGAATTTGACCGGGTTGCGGAAGCATAAAAGTGTTCGTCTGCCATAGGTAGTATGGCTGGTAGTAAAGGGGTGTGGTTTACTACCAGATTTACTACTTTTGCGTAAAACAATATGCCACGAAGAGCCACGATAAAACACGATGACACGGAAGATGCAAAAATCGAAAAGTCGTTGCGGCTCTAAGCAAATCGTGGTTTATCGAGGAGTATGATTGCAATGATAAAGATCCTGTTCATCTGCCACGGCAATATCTGCCGCAGTCCTATGGCGGAGTACATCCTGAAGGACATGGCCGCGCGGGCGGGGGCGGCGGAGCGGTTTGAGATCGACTCTGCGGCGGTGAGCCGGGAGGAAATCGGTAATCCCGTGTACCCGGCTGCGCGGCGGGAATTGGAGCGGCACGGCGTTTCCTGCGGCAATCACACCGCCCGTCAGGTGACTGCCGCGGACTTGCGGTACTTTGACCGGCTTTATTATATGGATCGCAGCAATGCCCGGCTTCTGAAACGTCTGCTTCCCGATGACCCGGAGAAAATTCGGCCGCTGCTTGACCGGGACGTTGCCGACCCCTGGTATACGGGAGATTTTGGCAAAACCTGGGACGACCTGGTAGAGGGTTGCACCCGGATTATGGAGGAATTTGGATGAATCGGGAAATTTTGGAGGAAAAGCTGGCGGAGCTTCCCCTGTACTGCTATCAGTTTATCGACCCACAGGAGCTGGAATTCTCCCAGCGCGTCCGGTGGATCTGCGAGCACGAATGCCCCATGTACGGCAAAAGCTGGGCGTGTCCCCCGGGTGTCGGCAGTGTGGAGACGTGCCGGGAGAAATGTCTGCGCTACAAAAACTGCCTGATGATCGCCACCGTCACAGAGGTTTCCGACATCGCCGACATCAACCAGACCCTCGCCACCCGCGCCGACCACGAGGACATTACCAATCAGGTGGGCGGCTTCTTCCGGGAACAGGGGGTGGAGCCGTATATCCTGTCCACGGAATCCTGCGCCATCTGCCCCCGGTGCGCCATCGAGGACGGTCTGCCCTGCCGTCACCCGGAGCGGATGCACCCCTGTGTGGAAAGTCATGGCATCAACATCATCCCCACGCTGGAACGCTGCGGGATCGAGTTCCAGTACGGGGACAACGTTGTGACGTGGGTATCCCTGCTGCTTTTCTGAGATTATCCGGGCAGTACCGTATCCATGCGGTGCTGCCCAAATTTTTCTGCTTTTCCTATTGACAAAGGGAAGAATGGGGTGTATACTGACATCAACAAATGAGCGTATGCTCATATATACATTTAATTAGGGAGGCATTCCCATGGCAAAGAAAGTATATTTGGTAGAGAATCTGGACTGCGCCAACTGTGCGGCGAAGGTGGAAGCGGCGCTGGGCGCACTCCCGGAGGTGCAGGAGGCGGTGCTGACCTACGCCACGATGCAGCTTCGGATCACCGCCGAAGACCCCGACGCTCTGCTGCCCAAGCTTCAGGAGGTCGCACAGAAGGTGGAGCCGGGTGTGGAGTTCTACCCCAGAGACGGCGCGCACAGCCACAGCGGCGAGCATGAGCATCATCATGACTGCTGCTGCGGCCACGATCATGAACACCATCACAATCATGACCATCATCACGATGATGACCACGAGCACGGCCATGAAGACGAGCATCATCACGACCACGGTCACGAGCACGGTGGCGAGGAGGCGGAAGACCTGAAGCCGCTCCTGGTGGGTGCAGCCCTGTTTGCAGTGGGTCTGGTGCTGGAGCATTTCGGACTGACCTGGCTGACGCTGGGCGTGTGCCTCGCGGCCTATGTGCTGCTGGGCAAGGAAGTGGTCGTGACAGCCGTAAAGAACCTTGCCCGGGGTCGGATGCTGGACGAGAACTTCCTGATGGCCCTTGCCTCCATCGGCGCGTTCTTCACCGGCAGCTTCACCGAAGCCGTGGGCGTCATGCTGTTCTACCGCGTCGGCGAATATTTTGAGGACAGAGCCGTCGCCCGCAGCCGCAGCCAGATCATGGAAGCGGTGGACCTGCGCCCCGAGGTGGTGCAGCTGGTGGACGGGGAAGCGGTGCGGGAGATTCCCGCGGGAGAAGCCAAGATCGGCGACGTCGTTCTGGTTCGTCCCGGCGACCGGATCCCCCTGGACGGCATCGTGGTCAGCGGCAGCAGCCGCATTGACACCGCCCCCATCACCGGCGAGCCGGTGCCGGTTTCCGTTGCCGAGGGAGACAGCGTGGTCTCCGGCTGCGTCAATACCACAGGTCAGCTCACCGTCCGGGTGGAAAAGCCCCTGTCCGAGTCCATGGTCACCCGCATTCTGGACAGCGTGGAAAACGCCGCTGCCAGCAAGCCCAAGATCGACCGCTTCATCACCCGTTTTGCACGGGTCTACACCCCCATCGTAGTGGGCGCCGCCGTGCTGACGGCGATCATTCCCTCCCTCATTACCGGCGACTGGGGCAAATGGGTGTACACCGCTCTGACCTTCCTGGTCATGAGCTGCCCCTGCGCGCTGGTTCTCAGCGTGCCGCTGGCCTTCTTCGCCGGTATCGGCGCGGGCAGCAAGCGGGGGATCCTCTTTAAGGGCGGCCAGTCCATGGAAGCCATGAGCAAGATCAAGGCCGTCGTCATGGATAAGACCGGCACCATCACCAAGGGCGACTTTACCGTGCAGAAGATCGTGGGCGGCGACGAGCTGCTGGAGATTTGCGCCAACTGCGAGCAGCAGTCCACCCATCCCATCGCCGAGAGCATCGTCGCGGCGGCCAAGGCGCGGAATATGGAGCTGCGCCGCCCCGAGGAGCTGGAGGAGCTGGCCGGACGGGGCATCCGGGCGAAGCTGGACGGCAAAGAAGTCCTCTGCGGCAACGAGCGGCTGCTGACGGAGAAGGGCGTATCCTTCCCCAAGTCCAAGGAATACGGCACCAAGGTGCTGGTGGCGGTGGACGGCACCTATCAGGGCTATCTGCTCATCGCCGACACCATCAAGACCGGCGCGGAGAACGCCGTCCGCGCCCTGCGGGACAGCGGCATCGAGACGGTGATGCTCACCGGCGACGCCGAGGAATCGGCCAAGGCCGTTGCGGGAGCCGTGGGTATCCGGGAGGTTCACGCGGGGCTGCTGCCCCAGCAGAAGCTTGAGCGGCTGCAATCCATCCGGGAGACCAAGGGCGCTGCCATGTTCGTCGGCGACGGCATCAACGACGCCCCCGTGCTGGCCGGTGCGGACGTGGGCGCGGCCATGGGCAGCGGCGCGGACGCGGCCATTGAGGCGGCGGACGTGGTGTTCATGACCTCCGACGTGGCGGCGGTGCCGCAGGCGCTGCGCATTTCCAGACAGACCGCCCGGATTGCGTGGCAGAATGTGGTGTTCGCTCTGGCGGTGAAGCTGGCAGTCATGATCCTCGGCCTGTGCGGCTACGCCTCCATGTGGCTGGCGGTGATCGCCGATTCCGGCGTGGCGCTGCTGTGCGTCCTGAATTCCATTCGCATCTTATATAAGAAGTAACATCCGCGGCGCCGTCACCCCAAAGGTGGCGGCGCCGCCTGTAAATCGGTAAAAACGGCCGCAAATCCCGGGATAACCGAAATAATCACCAAAACAGCGCACCGAAAATTGTTGAATATGCAGAACTTTCAAAAAAGCAAAAATTTCAGTTGCACTTTTGGATGAAGTGCGCTATGATGTTGACATGGAAACGTTGGAATCGTTTCCAAACCACCATCCGGCTCTGCCGGAACGAAAATAGGAGGAAACACAAATGAAAAAGCTGATTGCATTGCTGCTGGCAGTTGTCATGGTAATGGGTCTGGCCGCCTGCGGCTCCAAGACCACTACCGAGACCAAGGCTCCCACCGAAGCCAAGGTTGACACTCCCGCCACCGAGGCCAAGACCGACGCGCCCGCCGCTGCCGGCTCCGTCTACTACCTGAACTTCAAGCCTGAGTTCGACCAGGCTCTGCAGGGTCTGGCCGCCAGCTACACCGAGAAGACCGGCGTGCCTGTCAAGGTCGTGACCGCTGCTTCCGGCGACTACTCCAACACCCTGAACGCCCAGATGGGCAAGGACGGCGCTCCCACCGTCTACAACATCGGCAACATGTCCGGCCTGAAGGACTGGGATGAGTACGCTCTGGATCTGACCGGAACGGCTCTCGCCGGCGAGCTGGCCACCAACGACTTCAACCTCTACAACGAGGCCGGTGAGCTGAAGGCCATGGGCTACTGCTACGAGTCCTTCGGTATCATCGTCAACACCAAGCTGCTGGCCGATGCCGGTCACTCTCTGGATGAGATCAAGGACTTCGCGTCCCTGAAGGCCGTCGCTGACGACATCCACGCCCGCGCCGCTGAGCTGGGCTTCGACGCCTTCTCCTCCGCCGGCCTGGACAGCTCCTCTTCCTGGCGCTTCTCCGGTCACCTGGCCAACATGCCCCTCTACTATGAGTTCCGTGACGACGGCGTGACCGAGCAGCCCGCCGAGATCAAGGGCACCTACCTGGACAACTTCCGCAACATCTGGGACCTGTACATCACCGATTCCGCCGCTGACCCCACCGCTCTGTCCACCGCCACCGGCGACCAGTCCGAGGCTGAGTTCGGCGAAGGCAAGGCTGTCTTCTACCAGAACGGCACTTGGGAGTACGCGGCCCTGACCGCCGACAAGTTCAACCTGAACCCCGACGAGATCGCCATGATCCCCATCTACTGCGGCGTTGACGGCGAAGAGAAGGCCGGCCTGTGCTCTGGCACCGAGAACTGCTGGGCGATCAACAGCCAGGCCAAGGAAGAGGACATCCAGGCTTCTCTGGACTTCCTGTATTGGCTGGTCACCGATCCCGACGCATCCGCTGTCCTGGTCGAGCAGCTGGGCGCTGTTCCCTTCAAGAGCTGCCCCGCTTCCGCCAACAAGTTCATCGTTGACGGCAACGCGCTGCTGGCTGACGGCAAGTACGCTGTGACCTGGGCGTTCAACTACACCCCCAACGTGGACTCCTGGAGAGCTACCGTTGTCACCGCTCTGGCCGCTTACTCCGCTGATCCCACCGACGCCAACTGGGAAGCTGTTAAGACCGCTTTCGTTGACGGCTGGGCCATCGAGTACAAGACCGTGAACGGCTGATCGGCACACCACAACTGAAACCCAGAGGGGCGGGCGGTAAGCCCGCCCCTTTGAATGTCCCGGCCTGCACAGGGTGGGAGGGTACGTCGGCTTTTGGGCGGATGCAGCCTCCTGTCCTGCGCGGCAGCACCGGAACGCAGTTCCGTTCTGACACGGTTATTTTGGTAAGCAGCCAAATATAATAAAAATACAATACAGGAAAGCGAGGGAATCTCATTGAGCAAAAAAAATGACGGCGCCGGGCTGAACAGCCGACTGATCCGCCGTCCCATTCAGCGGTGGGCGCCGCTGTTCATCCTCCCTGTGTTCGCTGCCTTCTGCATCGGCTTCGTCTGGCCGTTTTTGCAGGGCATCTACCTGTCCTTCTGCACCTTCAATATTCCAAAGGATGCCAAATGGGTCGGCCTGACGAATTATTCCAAAATCTGGACGGACGTCAGCTTCTGGAACGCCTTCAAGAACACCGCATTTTTTGCCGTGGTCTCCATTCTCCTGATCAATGTGCTGGCCTTCTTCATCGCCTATGCCCTGACCCAGAAGATGCGCGGCTCCAACCTGTTTCGCACCGTGTTCTTCATGCCCAACCTGATCGGCGGCGTGGTGCTGGGCTACATATGGAGCATGATCTTCGACGGCATTCTGCGCAATTACGCCACCTACCTCACCGCCAACGCCACTTATGGCTTCTGGGGTCTGGTCATTCTGGTGGCCTGGCAGCAGATCGGCTACATGATGATCATTTACATTGCCGGACTTCAGGCCGTCCCCGGAGACATGCTGGAGGCCGCTGAAATTGACGGCGCCAGCGGCAGCCAGACGCTGTTCAGGGTCATCATCCCCAACGTGATGCCCTCCATCACCACCTGCACCTTCCTGACCCTGACCAACTCCTTCAAGCTGTTCGACCAGAACCTGGCGCTGACCGGCGGTCTGCCCAGCGTCATTCAGAACGGCGCGAAGTTCAACCAGACCGAGCTGCTGGCGCTGAACATTTACTCCACCTACAACATCAATAAGAATTGGCACGGCGTTGCCCAGGCAAAGGCTGTTATCTTCTTTATTCTGGTGGCCGTTCTGGCCATTGCCCAGCAGGCCGCGACCCGCCGCAAGGAGGTGCAGCAGTGATGCGTAAAGACAGAATGAAAACCAAAGAGTATTCCGCCGGCAGCACGGTGCTGACCGTTGCCTTCGTGCTGATCTGCCTTGTGTGGATCATGCCCATTTACGAGGTTGTCGTCAACTCCCTGAAGTCCAACAATGCCATCAATCTGGACGTGTTTGCCCTGCCCAATTCGGAGAGCTTCGTGGGCTTTGCCAACTATGTCAAGGGTATGACCTTCGGCAATTACCCCTTCCTCAAGTCCGTGGGCTACAGCCTGTTCATCAGCGTGGTTTCCACGGCGCTGATCCTGCTGTGCTGCTCCATGGCGGCATGGTACATTGCCCGGGTGCAGAGCGGCTTTGCCAAGTTCTTCTACTATCTGTGCCTGTTCTCCATGATCGTTCCCTTCCAGATGGTCATGTTCACCCTGACCTCCACCGCCGACTCCCTGAAGCTGAACACCCCCTGGACGATTCCCGTGATCTATCTGGGCTTCGGCGCGGGGCTTGCCATCTTCATGTTCGTGGGCTTTGTCAAGGGTCTGCCTCTGGAAATCGAGGAGGCGGCCTCCATTGACGGCTGCGGCCCTGTGCGCACCTATTTCAATGTGGTGCTTCCCATGCTGAAGCCAACCCTCATTTCCGTAGGCATTCTGGAACTGATGTGGGTCTGGAACGACTATCTCCTGCCTTATCTGGTTCTGGACATCACCAAGTACCGCACCATCCCCATCCATGTTCAGTACCTGAAGGGCAGCTACGGCACCGTGGATCTGGGCGCGACTATGGCGATCATCATGATGGCCATTCTGCCCATCATCATTGTCTACCTGTTCTGCCAGAAGTACATCATCAAGGGCGTCGCTGCCGGCGCGGTAAAGGGCTAAGTTCCTTAACTGATTTTTACCCACCGGCTGTTTATTCAGCCGGTGGGCATTTCAAAGATTCCGAAAAGAGAGAGGAGGCGAACGCCATGACCATCAAAGACCTGGCCGCCAAGACCGGCTATGCCGTCGGCACCGTTTCCCGGGCGCTGAACAATCATCCCAACGTCAGCGAGCGGGCGAGACAGGCAATTCTGGAGGCCGCCGCCGAAAGCGGCTTTCAGCTGAACGTCAACGCCAAGCAGCTCAAGCAGCTTCATTCCTCCACCGTTCTGGTGGTGGTCAAGGGTATCGGCAACGAGCTGTTCGGGGAGATGGTGGAGTCCATCCAGACGCTGATCGCCCATACCCGCTACCAGCTGGCGGTGGACTATATGGACGAGGATGCAAACGAGGTGCGCAGAGCCGCGCAGCTGTGCCGGGAAAAGAAGCCCCTGGGCATTCTGTTCCTGGGCGGCAACAACGAGAACTTTATCCGGGATTTCGGGGGCATTGACGTTCCCTGCGTTGTGGTCACCAACGACGCCTCCATGCTGTCCTTTGACAACCTGTCCAGCGTCTCCACCGACGACCGGGAGGCCGCGTGCAGCGCCATGGATACGTTGATTCGCCTGGGACATAGCCGTATCGCCATCATCGGCGGCGACCGGGCCATTTCCGACACCAGCCGTCTGCGCTACGAGGGCTGTATGCAGTCCTTCACTTCCCACGGCATCCCCTTCGACCCCAAACGGGACTATCAGGGCGTGCGCTATTCCTATCAGGCGGGGTATCAGGCGACCAAGGCGCTGCTGGATAAGGGCTGCCGGTTCACTGCGATTTTCGCCACCGCCGACGTGATGGCCATCGGCGCCATCCGCGCCTTGCAGGACAACGGCCTGCGGGTGCCGGAGGACGTGTCGGTCATGGGCGTGGACGGCCTGCCGCTGAGCAGCTTCCTGGTGCCGAGACTGGCCACCGTCCGTCAGACCGTTTCTCTGCTGGCAAAGCGCAGCGTGGAAATCCTGCTGGGAAACATCGAGCGCAGCGCGCCCGCCTGCCATGAGACGGTACCCTTTGAGATTCTCTCCCGGGAGAGCATCCGGGAAATTTCACACTGATAATCCATTAAAATGCTCAATTCTGAATTGAGCATTTTAATGAGCGATCACATATCACAGATGCTGTTTTTCGATAAGAACGTAAAGCGGTATCAATTAAGGAGACCATTGCAATGCGCGAAAGCGGAATTTTGATGCATATTACCTCCCTGCCGGCCCCTTACGGCATCGGCACCATGGGGAAGGACGCCTATGCCTTTGTGGACTTTCTGGTCAAGGCCGGACAGCGGTGCTGGCAGATCTTGCCCCTGACCCCCACGGGCTACGGCGATTCCCCCTACCAGTCCTTGGGCGCCTGCGCGGGCAACCACTATCTCATCGACCTGGACACCCTGGTGGACGAAGGACTGCTGAAAAAAGAGGAAATTCATGACATTTCCTGGGGAAATAACCCGAAGCGGGTAGATTTTGGTGCCATGTACGCCCACCGGATGAACGTGCTGCGGCTGGCTTTTCAGCGGTTTGCGCCGGATGAAGCCTACGAAACCTTCGTGGAGCAGAACCGGAGCTGGCTGGAAGACTATGCTCTGTTCATGGCGCTGAAAGGCGCCCTGGGCGGCAAGCCCTGGCTGGACTGGCCGGAAGCTCTGCGTCTGCGGAAGGCGGATGCTCTGGCGGAAAAGCGCCGGGAGCTGTCCGAGGAAATCCGGCTGCAATTCTTTGCTCAGTATGAATTTGACAAGCAGTGGAAGGCGCTGCGCAGCTACGCCAACGCCAAGGGCGTCCGGATCATCGGCGACGTTCCCATTTACGTGCCCCTGGATTCGGCGGACGTGTGGGCAAATCCGGAGCTGTTCCAGCTGGACGAAAGCCGCCATCCGGAACAGGTGGCGGGCTGCCCCCCGGATTCCTTCACCGCGGACGGCCAGCTCTGGGGCAACCCAATTTACGACTGGAAAAAGATGGCGCAGACCCGCTATTCCTGGTGGATTCAGCGCCTGGCTGCCGCCGGAAAGCTGTACGACGTCATCCGTCTGGATCATTTCCGCGGCTTTGAGAGCTACTGGTCGGTGCCGGCAGGGGATACCACAGCCCGGAACGGCAAGTGGGTGAAAGGCCCCGGAATGGACTTTGTCCGCACCATTCAGCAGGCTCTGCCCGATCTGGAATTTATCGCCGAGGATTTGGGATTTATCACCCCCGAAGTGCGGAAATTGCAGCAGGACTCCGGCTATCCCGGCATGAAGGTTCTGGAATTTGCCTTCGACTCCCGGGAGGAAAGCGACTATATGCCCCACCTGTATCCCGTGGACTCCGTGTGCTACACCGGCACCCACGACAATGTGACATTGAAGCAGTGGTTTGACGAAGCCGCGCCGGAGGATGTGGCCTGCGCGAAAGCTTATCTCGGACTGAACCGGGAGGAGGGCTACATCCGGGGCATGATCCGGGGCTGCATGGGCTCCGTGTCCCGGCTGTGCGTGGTGCAGATGCAGGACTACTTGGAGCTTGGCAAGGAAGGCCGGATGAATTTCCCCGGCACATTGTCCAGCGCCAACTGGACATGGCGTGCGGAAAAGGGCTTCGATTCCGACGCCCTGGCCGCGAGAATTTACGCCGCCACCAAGCTCTACGGACGGGTGGGGAAATGAGATTTTCCCTTGCCAAGCAAGAAAAAACCGCTGAAGGCAGAATGTAACGGAATCACACCGGGAACCGGGATTTTTCCCAGGTTCCCGGTTGGTTTTTTGGAAGCGTTTTTTCTTGCATCCGGGTGCTATTTTTCGAAAAAACGGTACAAATCATGCAAACTGCTGCATTTTTCACAAAATTCTGTCCCAATGTCCTTTTTTTATGTGAATACTATAAAAAAGTTGAAAATTAACAATTTTTACGATTGATTTTACCGCCCGTTTGTCTTACAATAGAAGACGAGCGGATTTTGAGAAAACAGTCCGACGCGACTGCCACCGGGGTGATGTGCGTGCTGAATATTGTTCTGGTGGAGCCGGAGATTCCGCAGAACTGCGGGAACATCGCCCGCACCTGCGCCGCAACAGGCTGCCGTCTGCACCTGATACGGCCGCTGGGCTTTGACATCTCCGAGAAGGCCGTCCGCCGTGCAGGCCTGGATTACTGGCACATGGTGGAGGTTCGGGACTACGAAAATCTGGAGGACTTCTTTGCGAAGAATCAGGTGGAGGAAATGTGGTGCCTGTCCACGAAAGCGCCCAGGAGCTACACCGAGGCCGCTTTTCACGACGGCTGCTACCTGTTTTTCGGCAAGGAGACCAAGGGACTTCCGGAGGACTTCCTTCGGGCGCACTACGACGCGTGTGTTCGCATTCCCATGCGTCCGGATGCCCGGAGTCTGAACCTGAGCAATGCGGTTGCCGTCACCGTCTACGAGGCACTGCGTCAGCTGTCGTTTCCCAATTTGCGCGACTTCGGTAAAATGCGGGAGTGACCTCCCGAGAATATGGAGGAGTTATCATGAACTACAATAAAAAGTCCATCGAGGACATCGACGTATCCGGCAAGCGGGTTCTGTGCCGCTGCGACTTCAATGTTCCCACCAAGAACGGCGTCATCACCTCCGACAAGCGGATCGTTGCCGCCATGCCCACCATCCGGTACCTGGTTGACCACAACGCCAAGGTCATCCTCTGCTCCCACATGGGCAAGCCCAAGGGCGAGTGGAAGCCCGAGCTGAGCCTGAAAATCGTTGCCAAGCGCATCAGCGAGCTGCTGGGCAAGGAAGTCATCATGGCTGCCGACGTGGCAGGCGAGGACGCCAAGGCCAAGGCCGCCTCGCTGAAGGACGGCGACGTGATGCTGCTGGAGAACACCCGCTTTGAGAAGGGCGAGACCAAAAACGACCCCGCGCTGAGCAAGGCGCTGGCTTCCCTTGCGGATATTTTCGTCAACGACGCCTTCGGCACCGCCCACCGCGCCCATTCTTCCACCGCCGGTGTGGCCGACTATCTGCCCGCCGTCAGCGGCTTTTTGGTTCAGAAGGAAGTTTCCATCATGGGCAAGGCCCTGTCCGACCCTGAGCGTCCCTTCGTGGCCGTCCTGGGCGGCGCAAAGGTCTCCGACAAGCTGAACGTTATCAACAACCTGCTGGAAAAGGTGGACACCCTGATCATCGGCGGCGGCATGGCCTATACCTTCCTGGCCGCCAAGGGCTATGCCGTGGGCAAGTCCCTGCTGGACGAGAGCAAGATCGACTACTGCAAGGACATGATGGCCAAGGCGGAAGCCAAGGGCGTCAAGCTGCTCCTGCCGGTTGACGTGGTCGTTGCCGATTCCTTCCCCGACCCCATCGACGGCCCCATCGACGTCACCACCGTTGCCGCCGACGCCATCCCCGCCGACAAGGAAGGTCTGGACATCGGCGAGAAGACCTGCGCTCTGTTTGCTTCCGCGGTGAAGGGCGCCAAGACCGTCGTCTGGAACGGCCCCATGGGCGTGTTTGAGAATCCCACGCTGGCCAAGGGCACCATCGCCATGGCGCAGGCTCTGGCAGATTCCAGCGCCACCACCATCGTCGGCGGCGGCGACAGCGCTGCGGCCTGCGAGCAGCTGGGCTTTGCCGACAAGATCACCCACATTTCCACCGGCGGCGGCGCTTCCCTGGAATTCCTGGAAGGCCTGGAGCTGCCCGGCATCGCCTGCCTGGAAGACAAATAATCCGGGAATTGCGTTTCTATTAACAGCCCTACCAATAAAAGGAGAAATGGAATCATGAACAGAAAATACCGCAAGACCGTTATTGCCGGCAACTGGAAGATGAATAAGACCCCCTCCGAGACCAAGGAGTTTATGACCCAGCTGAAGGCTATCCTGCCCAAGGGCCGCTGGTGCGACATGGCTCTGTGCGTTCCCGCCGTGTGCATTCCCGCCGCCGTCCGCGCCATGCGGGAAACCCGGGTAGGCATCGGTGCCGAGAACTGCAACGCCAACGCCTCCGGCGCTTACACCGGCGAGATCGCCACCAACATGCTGGTGGATGCCGGCTGCAAGTACGTCATCATCGGCCACTCCGAGCGCCGCGCCATGGGCGAGACCGACGCCGATGTCAACGCCAAGGTTCTGGCTGCCCTGAATGCCGGCCTGACCCCCATCATGTGCTGCGGCGAGAGCCTGGAGCAGCGCCAGAGCGGTATTACCACCGAGTGGATCACCATGCAGATCAAGCTGGGTCTGGCCGGTGTTCCCGAGGACAAGATCCGCAAGGTCATCATCGCCTACGAGCCCATCTGGGCCATCGGCACCGGCCTGACCGCCACTCCCGAGCAGGCGGAAGAGGTCTGCGAGAACATCCGTACCGTGGTGCGCAAGCTGTACTCCTCCAAGAACGCCCGTGCGATCTCCATCCTGTACGGCGGCTCCATGAACGACAAGAACGCCTTCGAGCTGCTGGCACAGCCCGACATCGACGGCGGCCTGATCGGCGGCGCGTCTCTGGTTCCCGAGAAGTTTGTCAAGATCATCGAGGCTGCCAACCAGCCCACCGTGTAACTTTACCCTGTAAAGATGGGCAGCCGCGAACAAAAGCGGCTGCCCGTCTTTGCCCCTTATTTCGATTGGAGGTGTATTGATGAAAACACTTCTTCTGTCAGCGCTGCACGCACAGACTCCGGAAATTGCCGCAGACCTGATCCGTCAGGGGGAGCTGGTGGCGATTCCCACGGAGACGGTGTACGGTCTGGGCGCAAACGGCCTGGACGAGGCCGCCGTGACGAAAATTTTTGAAGCCAAGGGTCGTCCCCAGGATAACCCCCTGATTCTGCACATCTGCGGCGCGGAGCAAATTGCGCTGTTCTGCCATGACGTGCCTGCGGCGGCCTATGAGCTGGCGAAAAAATTCTGGCCGGGGCCGCTGACCATGGTGCTGCCCGCCCGGGACTGCGTCCCCCGGCGCACCACCGGGGGACTTTCCACCGTGGCCGTCCGCTGCCCGGACAACGCCGTGACCCGGGAGATCATCCGCCTTGCGGGGGTTCCCATTGCCGCGCCCTCCGCCAATATTTCCGGAAAGCCCTCCACCACCACCGCCCAGCACGTTCTCCACGACCATGACGGGAAAATCGCCGCCATCGTGGACGGCGGCGCCTGCCGGGTGGGGGTGGAGTCCACCATTGTGGACTTGACGGAAGACCGCCCCCGGCTGCTGCGCCCCGGCGGAATCACTCCTGAGCAGTTGATTGCCGTCCTGGGAGATCTGGTCATCGACAAGGCCGTCACCGCCCAGATCGACAAGGACGCCGTGGTGAAAGCCCCCGGCATGAAATACCGCCATTACGCCCCGGCGGAGCCGGTGGTTATCGTCTCCGGCAGCCGGGAAAAGGCCGCCGCCTACATCCGCCGCCATTTCACCCCCGGCGACCGGGTGCTGTGCTTTGAGGAGGAGCTGCCCCTGTACACCGGGTGCAGCCCCCTGGCCTACGGCCGGGAGGCGGACGTCAACACCCTGTCCGCCGGGCTGTTCGCCGCCCTGCGGGAGCTGGACGACCCCGGCATTCACCAGGTCTACGCCCGGTGTCCGGTGGGGGGCGGCGTGGCCTACGCCGTGCAGAACCGGCTGAAAAAGGCCGCGGCGTTCCACATCGTGGACGCGGAGGAGGAAGCATGATTCTCGGCATCACCGGCGGTACCGGCTGCGGAAAAACCACCCTGCTGAACGTCCTGAAGGAGCGGGGGGCGGTGGTTCTGGACTGCGACGCCATCTACCACGAGCTGCTGACACGGGACGCGTCCCTTCTCGCGGCCATCGAGGCGCGCTTCCCCGGCACGGTGGAGGACGGCGTTCTGCTGCGGAAAAAACTTGGAAATCTGGTATTTTCCGACAAAAACGCCCTGCTGGATTTGAACAAAATCACCCACGCCGCCGTGAAGCGGGAGGTACTCCGCCGCCTTTCGGAAAAGCCTGCCCTTGCCGCCATCGACGCTATCGCGTTGTTTGAGGGAGGGCTGGCCGAGCTGTGCGACGTGACGGTCGCCGTCACCGCCCCGGTGGAAGACCGGGTTCGCCGCCTTATGCGCCGGGACGGCATTCCGGAGGACTACGCCCGCCGCCGCATCGCCGCCCAGCCGGAGGAGAGCTGGTTCCGGGGAAAATGCGATTATGTGTTGGAAAACACTGGACTTAAGTCGGAATTCCGGGAAAAATGCCTTGCGTTTTTGCGGGAGATTGGTATAATGGATGCAGCGAGCGAGCGCCGCAGGTCGCTGCAATGCACCGTCCACCCGGTGGGGACACTGGGGACGTATACCTTCGTTGTCGTCTGCTCCCGGTACGACGGGAAGTGGCTTCTCAGCCGCCACAGGGAGCGGGACACTTGGGAGACCCAGGGCGGCCACATCGAGCCGGGAGAAACGCCCTTGCAGGCCGCCCGGCGGGAGCTGTATGAGGAAAGCGGCGTCCGGGACGCGGAGCTGTACCCGGTCTGCGACTACTACGGCTTCGATGCCCAAAGCAGCGCCAACGGCATGGTGTTCTTCGCGGCGGTTCGCCGCCTGGAGCCCCTGCCGGAAAGCGAGATCAGGGAGGCCAGGCTGTTTCCGGCACTGCCGGAAAATCTGACCTACCCCAACGTAACGCCCCGCCTGATGGCGGAGGCGGAAAGAAACATAGGAGGATGCAACATGACCACAGAAGAACTGCGCAATTCCCTGCTGGCGTCGCCCAAGAACGGCTACACCCGGATTTCCGATGCCCAGCGGGATGAAATGGAAAGCTACGCCCAGCGCTACATGGCGTTCATGAGCGAGTGCAAGACCGAGCGGGAAGCAACCGCCTGGGCCGTCCGGGAAGCCGAGAAGCTGGGCTACAAGCCCTTCGCCCCCGGCATGGGAGCCAAGCCCGGCGACAAAATCTACTACAACAACCGCAATAAGTCCATCGCGCTGGCCGTTGTCGGAACCAGACCCTTAAGCGAGGGTGCGAATATCTGCGCCGCCCACGTGGACTCTCCCCGGCTGGACATCAAGCCCAATCCCCTGTACGAGGATTCCGAGATCAGCTACCTGAAGACCCACTATTACGGCGGCATCAAGAAATACCAGTGGACGGCCATTCCTCTGGCGCTCCACGGCGTGGTGTACCGCGCCGACGGCTCTGTGGTCACGGTCACCATCGGCGAGGACGAGGGCGATCCCATTCTGATGGTTTCCGACCTGCTGCCCCATCTGGCGGCGGATCAGATGCAGAAGCCTGCGGGAAAGATCGTCGAGGGTGAGCAGCTGAACGTGATCCTCGGCTCCCAGCCGCTGGAGGGCGACGGCGCCGACCTGGTGAAGCTGCACATCATGAAGCTGCTGAACGAGAAGTACGGCCTTGTGGAAAGCGATTTCCTCTCCGCCGAGCTGACGGTGGTTCCCGCAGGACGCTGCCGGGAGGCGGGTCTTGACCGCAGTCTGCTCAGCTCCTACGGCCACGACGACCGGGTCTGCGCCTACGCCGAGCTGGAAGCCCTGTTCGCCCTGGACATGCCCGAGAAGACCGCCGTGTGCATTCTGGCCGACAAGGAAGAGATCGGCTCCGTTGGCATTTCCGGTATGCAGAGCCACTATTTTGAGCATTTCATGGAGGGGCTGTGCGACGCCCAGGGCGTCGAGCTGTCCGACTGCTTCGCCAATTCCTTCTGCCTGTCCGCCGACGTTTCCAACGCCTTCGACCCCAACTGGCCGGAGACCTGCGACAAGCGGAACAACAGCCAGCTGAACTACGGCGTTGCCATCTGCAAGTACACCGGCTCCCGGGGCAAGGGCGGCGCCTCCGACGCTTCCGCCGAGGCCATGGGTCACGTCCGCTCCACGCTGGACAAGGCGGGCGTCATCTGGCAGATCGCGACGCTGGGCAAGGTAGACCAGGGCGGCGGCGGCACCGTGGCAGCCTACATGGCCAACCGGAACATCGTCACCGTGGACGCAGGCGTGCCGGTGCTCAGTATGCACGCGCCCCTGGAGCTGGTCTCCAAGCTGGACTGCTACGAAACCATGCTGGCCTGCAAGGCGATTTATCTGGCATAAAACTAAGGAAACTCCCTCTTTGATGGGTGGCCGTAAAACAGTGAATGGAGCGTATCGGTAAAGATACGCTCCATTTTCGTGCCAATATGCTACGTAATGTGGGGTACAGTCCCTTGGCTCTCCCTCTGGGAGAGCTGTCACCGCAGGTGACTGAGAGGGCATTGCACCCTGATCTCCCCTCTCCGTCCTCGCTTCGCTCGGCCACCTCTCCCAAAGGGAGAGGCAAGGGGGGGCAGTTCATTATCCCGCTGTGCCTGTTGACTGTCTGATGCGCCCCGCCCATTTTTGAGGGAGCTTCTTTCATAGATTGGATTACAGTTCCGGGCCGGTGCAGATGTCTCTGGGTTCCTCCGTGGGAGGAAGTTCCTTGAGCTTCCTGCTGCCGCGTACCGCCAGAACCAGCTCCACGATCGCCCAGATGTGCAGCAGGAAATCCACCAGCTTGCCCATGGGGCTATCATACAGCGCAAAGGTAATGACCACCAGCGCCACGGTATCGACGATGAACAGCACCAGCGCCACCGTCAGCCAACCGGCGCGCTTCTTGCTCAGCAGCCAGCACAGCAGATACACCGCCACAATGACCAGCGCGATGACCAGACCCGTGTAGGTGAGCGTTCCCTTGACATTCCAGGCGCCGTCCACAAAGCCGTTCTCTATGCCCATCCCCACGAATACCAGATAGTACGGTACGGAAGCGGAGAACAGGAAATACGTGTTCGTGTCCAGAATCGTCATGATCAGATTGACCACCGTGAGAATGACGATCAGCAACAGACTGTAACGTCCGTTGGCCACCTGCCGCAGCAGGTACTCCCGGGAGTTCTTGTCCACCGGGGTGTTATTTTTTGCCATAAACTACCATCTCCTTGTTGTTGTGCGCCATGTCATGATATCAGATATTTAGGGGAAATGCAACCTTGACTTTTTCACCGCCAATGTGTATAATGAGGGAAATTTCATAGGACAGTTCGTGACCATCCTGTCGGTAAACAAAACTAGGGATTTCCGATGGGCGCTGTGCGCTCATTTTTTGTTGGGGACGGTCTTGCGCTGTCCCCAATTTCTTTTTTGGAGGAACACCATGTCGAAAAACACCAGATTTCTGACCCATGCCGCCGTCATTGCGGCGCTGTACGCCGTGCTGACCCACCTGCAGAATGTTCTGCTTCCCGGTTCTACCACCTGGGCAATCCAGATGCGCTTGTCCGAGGCGCTGTGCGTGCTTTCCTTTTTCACCCCGGCGGCGATCCCCGGCCTGACGGTGGGGTGCCTGGTTTTCAATATCACCTACGCCGCCGCGCTGCCTCTGGACTTTCTCGTGGGCAGCCTCGCAACCCTTCTCGCGGCCGGGTGCATGTGGCTGACCCGGCACGTCACGATGAAGGGCTATCCACTGCTCGGAATGGCGATGCCCGCGCTGTTCAACGCCCTGCTTGTAGGCTGGGAGCTGACGGTGTACATCGGCGGCGGCTTCTTCATGAATGCGCTGTATGTCGCGCTGGGAGAGCTGGCGGTGCTTCTGACCTTTGGCACGGCGCTTTACTACGCCGTCAAAAAGCGGCACCTGGATACGAAGGTGTTCGGTGGGTAAAATAAGCAAAATTCCCCCACTGCGCGGATGCTCCGGCGCGGTGGGGGAATCCTTTACAGCTCCAATTTCAGGTCGTTTTCCTTGATCCAGCCCCATTTTCGGAGAAGAGCGCAGAAAATCCAGCTCAGTACCGCCGGGAGAACGAAGCAGATCAGCACCATGCCTGCCCAGTCCATGGCGGTGATGGCAGCTTTTGCGCCGCCGGCAATGTCGTTGACCCAGCCTGTGTAGATGCCGATCTGCCCCACAAAGCCGCAGGTGCCCATGCCGGAGGAGACCGCCGTACCGTTCATTTCCAGACGGAACAGGCATGTGGCAAGCGGCCCCGTGATGGCCGATGCCAGCGTGGGCGGGATCCAGATTCGGGGGTTTTTCACAATGTTGGGCATTTGCAGCATGCTGGTGCCGACGCCCTGGGCGACCAGACCGCCCCAGCCGTTTTCCCGGAAGCTCATCACCGCGAAGCCCACCATCTGGGCGCAGCATCCGGCCACGGCGGCGCCGCCGGCAAGCCCCGTCAGACCCAGCGCCGCGCAGATGGCGGCGGAGGAAATGGGCAGCGTCAGCGCCATGCCCACGGCAACGGACACCAGAATGCCCATGAAGAAGGGCTGAAGCACCGTCGCCCATTTGACGAATTCGCCCACGGCGCTGGCCGCCGCACCGATGGGCGCGGCCACCAGGCTCGCAATGCCGATGCCGGCCAGAACCGTCACGACGGGCGTTACCAGAATGTCGATTTTGGTCTCCTTTGCCACCAGCTTGCCGCATTCCGCCGCGAAGATGGCGACCACGTATACCGCCAGCGGCCCGCCCGCGCCACCCATGGCGTTGGCGGCGAAGCCCACGGGAATCAGGGAAAACAGCACCAGCGTCGGGCAGTGCAGCGCAAAGCCGATGGCCACGGCAATGCCGGGGCCGACCATGGCGGAGGCCAGAGCGCCGATGGTGTAGCCCACCGCGCCCTCGCCCCTGCCAACGGTGACGATGATCCGGGTCAAAAATCCGATGCCGAACTGCTGCCCCAGGGTGTTGAGAATCGTCCCCACCAGCAGTGTACAAAACAGCCCCTGCGCCATGGCGCCCAGAGCGTCGATCCCGTAGCGCTGGAGGGTAAACACCACGTCCTTGCGCGCCAGAAATTGCCTGATCTTCTCCATAGGTACCCCTTCTTTCCAAAGTGTATGAATGTAACCTATTATACAGGAAACCTTTGCCGCACGCAAGCTGAAAGGGAAAGATTCTCCTTGCAAATGCCGCGCAACATGCTAAAATAGAGGAAAAAAGCTGCGAGGAGGGATTTGTCATGGATATTTGGAAGGAGCTGGAGGCTGAGGGCGTAAACAGGCAGCTGCTTGCAGAGGTTCGCGCCTTCCGGGACAACCATGGCGTGACGGAGGAAATGCGCGGCCGGATTCCAAGCCCCCGATTTGTATACTACGGAAAAAACGTCTGGGAAGCTGCCGCCGCGGCGGTGCTGTGCGGAGAGAATCTGCTTCTCGCAGGCCCCAAGGCCACCGGCAAAAACGTGCTGGCGGAGAATCTGGCCGCCCTGTTCGGCCGCCCGGTGTGGGACATTTCCATGCACATCAACGTGGACGCGGCGTCGCTCATCGGCACCGATACGCTGAAGGGGGGCGAGGTCTGCTTCCGGGAAGGCCCCGTGTGCCAGTGCGCGCGGGTGGGCGGCTTCGGCGTTCTGGACGAGGTGAATATGGCGAAAAACGAGGCGCTGGCCGTCCTCCACGCCATGCTGGATTTCCGCCGGGTCATTGATATTCCGGGCTACCGGCGCTTACGGCTGGACGACGCGACCCGGTTCATCGGCACCATGAACTACGGCTACGCCGGAACCCGGGAGCTGAACGAAGCGCTGGTCTCCCGGTTCGTGGTGGTGGATATGCCGGTGATCGGGCAGGACGATCTGTGCAAGCTGCTGCTGCGGGGGTTCCCGCGGCTGAAAAAGAGCTGGGCGCAGCAGCTGGCGGCGCTGTTCGACGATCTGCGCGCCAAGTGCAGCAGCGGGGAGATTTCCGCCCGGGCGCTGGATTTGCGGGGACTGCTGACCGCCCTGCGGCTGATGGAGCGGGGGCTGTCCCCGGAGGCCGCGCTGGAAATGGGCATCATCAACAAGGCTTTCGACCCCTTCGAGCGGCAGCTCACCGCCGATGTGGTCTGGGCGCGTGTCCCCAGAACGGCGAAAGCGGACGAGTTCTTCGGAGACTGATATGGACATCGGGGAACAGGAAGCCCGCCGGGCGGACAATCAGATCTGGAACGCCGCGGGCGCTTACGGCTTTGCCACAGGCAGTCGGGGCTATGAGCCCAACGGGGAAGCGTCCTTGTATTTCAACACCGCCATCGGTCTGGTGCGGCGGCTGTATGACTACCGGAAGCTGGAGATTCTGCTCACCGCTCTGGAGCGCCGGTCTTCGGGAGAAATGCAGAGCGAGCTGCTCTGGCTGGGACTGGAACGGTGCGCGTATCTTAAATACCGGGATACCCGTCCGGCGCTGACCTTTCTGCGGCGGGACTATGCCCGGCGGCAGTTACAGCAGGAAGCCTCCACGAACAGCGAGCAGGATCGGCTGAAAATCGGCTGGTTCCGCCGGGCGCTGGGTCTTCCCAGTGAGGAGACCGACCGGGAAAAGCAGATTCTGGACGCGCTGGAATTTGACCCCGACTGGGACGCCGAGGCCATACAGTCCCGGATGGAGCGGATCCTGTACAAATATTTCGGGCGGAATCTGCGCAGCGAAATGGATCACCTTGGCACCAGCCGGGTGGATTTGGGCTTTTTTGCCAAGCTGATACTCCGCCCCGGCGGACTGAACCGTCTGGGGCAGGCCGCGCCGGAGGGCGGCGTGGGGCTGCGCGCTCTGTCGCGGCGCATTTTCGGCTGGCGGGAGGCCCGGAAGGATGATCTGCGGCAATACGCCGCCGCGTGCTTCGGCAAATCCATGCTGACTCCGGCGGAGCTGGCGGATGCGGAGCGGGTCTGCTGCACCGGCCATCACCGGGGCTGCGTGCTGCACTTCACCCGAGGGGAAGCACCGGAGAACGGAGAAGCGCCCACCCGGGAGTGGGAGCAGCTTCAGGAGCAGACGGAGCGCAACCGCGCTTATTTTCAGGCGCACCTTGCCCAGAACCGGCTGGAAATTCAGCGCCTTGCCCAGCAGCTGCAAAATACCATTTTGCTGCTTCAGGAGGACGGGAGCCTGCGGTGCCGTGCGGGGCGGGTCGACCCGGCGCTTGCCTGGCGCGCCCCCTCGTTGGGGGACGGCCGGGTCTTTGCGCGGCAGCAGCCCAACACCCTGGGGAATTTGATCGTGGACATTCTGCTGGATGCCTCCGCCTCCCAGAACCGGCGGCAGGAGCAGCTGGCGACGCAAGGCTACATTCTGGCCGAAGCGCTGACCCGGTGCGCGATTCCCGTCCGGGTGCTGTCCTATTGCTCCGTCAGCGGCTGCACGGTGCTGCGGGAGTACCGGGACTACCGGGAAAATCAGGGCAACGACCGGATATTTGCGTTCGCCGCCGCCGGGTGGAATCGGGACGGTCTTGCCCTGCGGGCAGTGGACTGGCTTTTGCGCCGGACGGGGGAGCAGCAGCGGCTTTTGCTGGTTCTCACCGACGCAAACCCCAACGACGACACCCGTCTCCCCGGCACGGGAAATCAGGTTTTCAGCCGGGACTACAGCGGCAAGCCCGCCGTGGCCGACGCCGCCGAGGAAGCGTTGGCTCTGCGCAGACACGGCAATCCGCCGCTGTGCCTGTTCTCCGGCCGGGAGGGCGACTTAAGCAGCGCCCGCGCCATTTACGGCCGGGATGTGGTCAGGCTGCCCTCCGTGGGCTGGTTTGCCCAGACCGTGGGGAAGATCATTCAGGGAAGATTACAGGCACTCGAAAGCTAATGAAAAAACGCGGCTTCTATGCCGCGTTTTTTAGATAAATTGGCACTGTACAATGCCTTTTAAGTATGCTACAATTCCCAAAAGCGGGAAAACAGGAGATGATGACCTTGACAAGTCAGGCGCAGCGGTATCTGGAAAAGCTGGATATCGGCTATTCCTACCGCCTTGCAAAGCGGATGGAGGAGCACTGCACCAACCCCGTGCTGGGCTACCGCACCGCAGGCTCCCCGGCGGAGATCGCCACGGGAGACATGCTGGCCTCGGAGATGAAGAAAATCGGCTTTTCCAAAGTATGGAAGGACGCCATCACCGTGGACGCCTGGGAATTTGAGAAGGCGGAGCTGTCCTTCACCGACACTGAGGGGCAGGAGCGCCGGGTTCAGCTGGGGGCGTATCAGACGAATTTCGTCACGGACGGCCCCGCGGCCTACGAGCTGGTCTACGCGGGCAAGGGCACGGAAGCGGATTACGAGGGGCTGGACGTCACCGGCAAGCTGGTGCTGGTGGAGATCAACCAGAGAAACGAATGGTGGATCAACTACCCCGTGTATCAGGCGTACCTCAAGGGCGCGGCGGCGCTGATTGCCGTGCAGACCGGGGGCTACGGCGAGGTGGACGACGCCGCGCTGAACGCCCAGGACATCGCAGGCCCTCCCGAGGCCGCCGCCTTTTCCATTTCCCGGAAGGACGCCGGATTGCTGAAGGAGCTGCTTGCACCCGGCGTGTCGGTGTCCGTCACTTTGGACGCCTGCACCCGGGTGGCGCGCGACCGCACCACCTACAACATCATTGGCGAGCTGACCGGCCGGAACCCTGACCGGAAGATCATGCTGTCTGCCCACTACGACTCCTATTTTGACGGCTTTCAGGACGACAACACCGCCATTTCCATGATGCTGGGCATGGGCAAGGCGCTGGTGGAGACCGGCTGGCAGCCGGAGAATACCATCCTTTTCTGCGCCATGGCGTCGGAGGAATGGGGCGTGGCGGACTCTCAGTTTGACTGGTCAACAGGCGCTTACGAGCAGGTGTTCACCGTGCATCCCGAGTGGCGGGGGCAGGTCATCGCCGACCTGAACTTTGAGCTGCCCGCCCTTGCCCACGGCACCCGGGCAAGAATCCGCAGCACCTACGAATATGTGGATTTTCTGGAAGAATTTCTGGAAAACCTCCCGGAGCTGACCCAGGGCTACCCGGAGGAGACCCGGATTACCGCCCCCATCGAGACCTGGTCGGACGATTTTTCCATCGCCATCGCGGGCATTCCCTCCATGGTCAACGATTTCACCGGCGGCAGCTTTATGGAGACCCACTACCATTCCCAGTTCGACAACGACACCTACTACGACGAGGACGTGTACCGCCTCCACCACGAGCTGTTCGGGCTGCTGCTGATGGCCATTGACAGAACCAGGGTGGTGCCGCTGAACTTTGCCGGAACCTTCCAGAAGGCCAAGGAGGCGCTGGACCTGGACTGGTGCGCCCGGACGGAGGCCGACGGTGAGAGCCTTGCCCAGGCGCTGGACGAAGCGGCGGCGCTTGCCCAGCAGGTTTACGACCGGGCGGCGGCCATCAACCGGGGGCAGGCACCCGGCGAGGACGCCGGTCGATTGGAGCGGCAGCTGCTGGATCTGTTCCAGCGCACCCAGGACACCTTTGTCCGCATCGACTGGTACGGCAACGTCCAATTCCCCCAGGAAAGCTTGCAGGAAAGCCTGGAGCTGCTCCACGGCGCGGCGGACAGCCTGGCGGAGGGGAATCTCTCCGCAGCCCTGCGGAAGCTCTACGAGATCGACAACAACCGCTATGCCTTCCTGTTTGAGCAGCGGGTGTACCGTCACTTCACCCAGTACGTATTCTCCCAGCCCAAAGAGCGCCTGAAATGGGGCTACCGCCGGATCGTGGGGTATATCAACCTCTACGCCACGGTGAAGAGCCTGCTGGAAAAGAAAGCCCGGGGCACTACGGACTACACTGCGGAAGCGGCCTTCCTGCAAGGCGCGGCCGCTGCCCAGGAGGGCGCCTACCGGGATCTGGTGGGCAGTCTGAACATCAGTGTGGAGGAAATGAAGCGGATGCTCCGCGACTGCCTCCCAAGATAAAGGAACGAATATATGGAAAGCGAATTATACAAAGTTACAAAAAAAGACCTGCCAAAGCTTCAGGCACTGCTGAACAAGTGCTTTGCCTCCGACCCGTTGTACGAGACCCTGATCCCCAACGAGGATATCCGCAAGAAGCTTTTGCCGAAGCTCTTTGCCTGCGACATGGAGGAATTTTACAAAAACTGCGACATTTTTGCCGACAGCCCGGACTTGAACGGCCTTCTGGTCGTCTCCGACGAGACCGAGCCGTACCATTTCCTCCAGTACTATTTCACGGAGCTGGAAGCGGAATTGCAGACGGATGCCTGGCTCATCAAGGAAGACCCTTCCTTAAAAACCCTGTTCCACTTTTTCGCCGCCCGGGACTATCTGAACTCCCACTGGACGACCCAGCTGCATGAGGACAACCGTCTCCATGTGATCTATCTGGCGGTAGACCCCCAGATGCAGCACCACGGCATTGCGGTGAAGCTGCTGAAGGCGGCGGTGGATTATGCGGACAGGCATCACATGATGATGTCGCTGGAGACCCACAATCCCCACAACGTGACGCTATACCAGCAGTTGGGGTTTGAGATCTACGAGGTTCTGGAAAAGCATTTTCATCTGAAACAGTTCTGCATGGTGCGCCCGATTCAAAGCGAGCTTGGACAGCCCGCGAAGCCGGGGAATGCGATTTAATCGGAAATTGGCATAGAAAAATCCCGTCCGCAATCTGCGGACGGGAATCTTTTTATTCATGCGCACTTTTTCAGTAGGCCGGAAGCCTGTTAACCGTTGCGGACTTCCATGAACAGGCTTTCCATATACCGGGAGGTTTCCTCCGGCAGATAGTTGAAGCTGGTGCCGGTGGCCAGGGTGTCCGCGTCGGGGTAGGCCACGTCACTGTTTGCAACCTCCGGATCCATCAGCTCCTTCGCCGCGGTGGAAGGGACGCTGTAGCCCAAAAACGCCATGTTGGCGGAGGAAATCTCCGGGCTGCACAGGAAGTTGATGAAGGCCTCCGCCGCTTTCTTCTCCTGGCAGCAGGTGGGGATGCACATGGCGTCGATGAACATGTTGTAGCCCTGGGCCGTGGGACGGTAGAAAGCCAGATCGGGGTTCTCCTCCACCATGGTCAGATAGTCGCCGGCGTAGTAGGGGGCAATCCAGGCCTCCTCGTTTTCCATGGCGTCAAAAATCTGATCCATGACGTACTGCTGCACCACGGGCTTCTGCTCCGCCAGCTTGGCGGCGCAATCCTGAAGCTCGGCCTCGTCGGTGGTGTTCACGTCGTAGCCCAGCAGGTACTCGGCAATGCCGAAGGCGTCCCGGGAGTTGTCGAACATCAGGATCTTTCCGGCGTACTTCTCGTTCCACAGCAGTTCCCAGCCGGTGACGTCGGCTTCGTCCACGTACTTGGTGTTGTAGATGATACCCACGGTACCCCAGGTGTAGGGAACGGAATACTTGTTCTCCGGGTCGTAGGAAGTGTTCTTGAAGGAATCGTCGATATACTGGTAGTTGGGGATGTTGTCGAAGTTCAGCTCCTCCAGCATACCCTCCTGCACCATCCGGCCGATCATGTAGTCGGAGGGGATGATCACGTCCACGGTGATGCCGCCGTTGGCAAGCTTGGAGTACATGATCTCGTTGGAGTCGTAGGTGGAATACTGCACGCGGATGTTGGGGTAGGCTTCCTCAAAGGCGGCGATCACATCCAGAGAGCCGTCGTCGCCCTCGGAGATGTACTGACCCCAGTTGTAGACGTACAGGGTGGTTTTTTTGCTGCTGCCGCAGCCGGAAAGCCCGGCCAGGCAGCTTACGGCAAGCAAGACGGAAAGAACAACGCAAATTACTTTTTTCATGATAATTCTCCTTTATGTCCCGCTGTGGGCAGCGGCTCGTTTTCTGTCCCCGCGGAGCTGAATGAGGTTCATGGTGACCATCAGCACCAGAATCAGCAGGAACAGCAGGGTGAACAGGGCGTAGATTTTCGGATGGAGGGGCTTTTTCGTGTAGGAGTAGATTTCCACGGGAAGGGTCACGAAGTCCAGCCCGCTGACAAAATAGCTGATGACGAAATCGTCCAGGCTCATGGTAAAGGCCATGATGGCACCGGATACGATGCCGGGGGCGATCTCATGGAGCGTCACCTTGAAAAACGCCTGCAGGGGCGTGCAGCCCAAATCCATGGCTGCGTCCCGGAGGGAGCTGTCCGTCTGCTTGAGCTTGGGCATGACGTTCAGAATCACGTAGGGGAGATTGAAGGTGATGTGGGCGATGAGCAGCGTCCAGAAGGTCAGGCTGTTCCGCTGCCCCAGCATCCGGGTTCCCACGAAGACGAACAGCAGGGAAAGGGACACGCCGGTGACGATATCCGGGTTCGTCATGGGAATGTTGGTCAGCGTCATGGCGGCCTTGCGCAGCCTGGGGTTCAGGTTGTAAATGCCCAGGGACGCCACCGTGCCGAAGACCGTGGCGATGAAGCTGGCGAGAACCGAGACGAGCAGGGAGTTGCCCAGCAGCTTTAACAGCGTCCTGTCCTGAAACAGACGGGTGTACTGCCGCAGGGTAAACCCTTCAAACTGGGTGACGTCCTTGCCTGTATTGAACGACGCCACGATGAGCACCGCCATGGGAACGTACAGGAAAACGAAAATCAGAACGGTGAGAATGCGGTTGGCTCTTTTCATACGATGACACCGCCTTCCTCATTGTCGCCGCCGAAGCGGTTCATGATGCCGGTGCAGATGAATACCAGGATCATCAGCACCAGACTCAGCGCCGCGCCCAGATTGGGGTTGTTGCCCTGCTTGAACTGGCGCTCGATCACGTCGCCAATCAGCACCGTGTCCGTACCGCCCAGCTTCTGGGAGATATAGAAGGTGGACACCGCCGGGACAAACACCATGGTCATGCCGGAGAGAATGCCGGGAACGCTCAGCGGCAGCACCACCCGGGAAAACACCTGGGTGCTGTTGCAGCCCAAGTCCTCCGCCGCCTCAATGAGCCGGGAGTCGATCTTGACGATGACGCCGTACAGGGGCAGGATCATATAGGGCAGATAGTTATACACCATGCCAAGAATGACCGCGCCGGGGGTGCGGATGAGCCGCAGCCGGCCGATGCCGATGGCGTCGAGAATGTTATTGATGATGCCGGTGTCCTGCAACAGCCCGACCCATGCCAGGGTGCGCAGCAGGAAGCTCATGCACATGGGCAGCATCACCAGCATATACAGGAACTTCTGGGCGGTCTGGCTCCGGTGGGCGATGTAGTAGGCTGTGGGATAGCCCAGCAGCAGGCAGATAAAGGCCGACGCCACCGCGTAGAAGATGGACTGCCACAGAACCCCCCAGTACAGGTTCAGACCCCGGAGGTTCACCAGGCTGAATTCCCCCGTAGACGGGTCGGTAAGGGCATAGTAACACACCACCCCAAGAGGAATCAGTGTGAACACCACCATCCACACAAGATATGGCGTGCTGAGCAGAATAGACTTATTCTTCTTCATCTTCGGCATCCTCCGTCAGCTCGTCATACTCGGCGGAGTAGGAGCTGTAGTCGCCAAAGAGACCTGAATATTCGCTCTTGTGCATGATGTGAATGTCTTCCGGATTCAGGCGGATGCCGATGGTCTCGCCCACGCCGTGGTAGTCCGTGGTCTGGATGAGCCACTTGAAGCCCTTGAACTCCACGATGATGTCGTAGTTAAGACCCTTGAAGGTAATGCCCGTGACGGTGCCGACGAGATGACTCTGGGCGGGCTTCACGATGTCAATGTCCTCCGGGCGGATGACCACGTCCACCGGCTCGTTGGGGGCGAAGCCCTTGTCCACGCACTCAAAGACCCGGCCGAAGAACCGAACCCTGAAGTCTTCCAGCATGACGCCGTCCAAGATGTTGCTTTCGCCGATAAAGTCCGCCACGAAGGCGTTCTTCGGCTCGTTATAGATATCCTCCGGTCTGCCGATCTGCTGGATCCGGCCTTTGTCCATGACCACCACGGTATCGGACATGGAAAGGGCTTCCTCCTGATCGTGGGTGACATAGATGAACGTGATGCCGGTGGTCTGCTGGATGCGTTTCAGCTCGATCTGCATGTCCTTGCGCAATCGCAGATCCAGGGCTGCCAGGGGTTCGTCCAGCAGCAGCACCTTCGGCTGGTTGACCAATGCCCGGGCGATGGCAACCCGCTGCTGCTGGCCGCCGGACAGACTGTCCACGCTGCGGTTTTCGTAGCCCTTGAGGCTGACGATTTCCAGCATTTCATTGACCCTGCGGTCAACCTCGGTCTTGGGCAGCTTCGCTACCTTCAGGCCGAAGGCGATGTTGTCGTACACATCCAGGTGCGGGAAAAGGGCATAACGCTGGAACACGGTGTTGATCTGCCGTTTGTAAGGCGGAACGTCGTTGATGACCTTCCCGTCAAACGTCACCGTGCCGGAAGTGGGCGTCAGAAAGCCGCCGATGATCCGAAGCGTTGTGGTCTTGCCGCAGCCGGAGGGGCCGAGCAGTGTGAGGAATTCGTGATCGTTGAAATAAAGATTGATGCCGTCGAGAATACGCTCCCCGTCGAACTCCATGGTCAAGTCCTGGAGTCTGATGAGTTCCTTGGACATTATCCTCCCCCGTTTCTGTTTTTTGTGTTTACGCCGAAATACGACAGATACTACTATACCGTAAATTTTTGCAATGTCAATGGATTCTATCCGTTTTTTCCCGGGAAAGTTTCGCTTTTTCCGCTGTCCCCGCGGCGCGGACGGGCAGGAAGGCAAAAACCGGGTCGCGGCAAACGGAATGTCTGCTGCGACCCGGCATGTTCGGGGATTTTTGTTATGCCGCCGGAGCGGTAACGGCGGTGGTTTCCGGGGCGGTTTCGGATGCGGTTTCCTCCGGAACGGTGCTTGAAACGTAGGTTTCCGGATGGCTGGCCAGGTCCTGATAGTAGGCGTCCCGGTCGGCCTTCTGCTGCTCCAGATACGTCCGGCACTTTTCCATGCCCGCGCCTACAATGGAGTCCGTGCGTTCCATGGACTTTTTCGCGTAGGACAGCATGGCGTCGTTCAGATTGAAAAGCTCCGCCCACTGATCCTCCTTTTCTTCGTCCAGCGGCAGGATGTTATACTGCTTCGCCCCGTCGGTGCGCATGTTCACCCAGGTGGGCAGCGCCTCCACGCTTTGCAGGTACACGGTGCCGTCGGAATACTTTTCAAAGGTGACGGTGAACAGAATGCCGTCCTCCGTATAGTAGGGGGGCGCGGCGGAAATATAGCCGTTTCTCTGGTTGGACACGGCGTTGCCCAGGGAGTAGATGACCACGGTCTTGTGGCTCTCGTCAACGGTGCTGGTGAGAAGATCCACCGGCTGCACCACATGGGGGTGTCCGCCCACGATCACGTCAAAGCCCAGGTCGCACAGCTTCTGTGCCATGGTGTCCTGGAGGGCGTTTTCCTTAATATTATACTCCACGCCCCAGTGAATGAACATCATGGTGGCTTCCGCGCCGTCCGCCTTCATCTGTTCCAGGATCTGCTCCGACGCGGTGTACAGCTTGTCGGGGTTATTGTTGAGAAAGTAGTTCATCTGCCCCTCGTCCTTGATGGGGGTCAGACCGTTGAGGGAGAAGGAGGTGCCGTTGCTGCCATATGCCCAGGTGTAGCACACCATGCCGATCTTGATGCCGTTCACGTCCACCACGGCGTACTTCGGCTCGTCGGCGTTCAGCTGGGAGCCGAGGGCGGTGAGCCCCTTGCCCCGGATGACCTCTATGGTGCGGGTGATGCCGGAGGCCATGGTGTCGCCCGCGTGGTTGTTGGCAGTGAGCAGCATGTCATAGCCCGTGTCCACCACGCTGTCAATCAGCGCGTCGGGGCAGTTGAAGGCGGGGTTGCCCTGATAGGGGTAGTCGTCGCCGCCGAAAGTGGTTTCCAGGTTGGCGATGGCATAGTCCAGCCCGGACACGATATCCTTCACATAGCGGAAAATGGAGCCAAAATCATAGCTTCCGTTGCTTTGCAGACAGGTGTCGAATACCGGCTTGTGCATCAGCAGATCGCCCATGGTGCCCACGGATGCCGTAGCCACCACATGCTCCGGCTCCGGGAGAGTCGTTTCCGGGGGCTGCGTTTCGGTTTCCTCCGGCTCCGTCCGGGGGGCGGTGGGAAGGGTGTAAATCTGCGTCTCCGTCCGGACGGTGGCCTGGGGCGTTTTATTCACCAGATTGACGCACATAAAGATCACAAGACCCGTCAGCGCGATCATGACGAAAATCAGTACGGTCAGCAGCACCGTGACCGCTGAACTGTTCCCCGTTGTTTTTTTGGACATGGATGTTTCTCCTTTGCAGTATGGAAGTCAGGCTGCTTCCTCGGTGGGGACAGCGGGAGCTTCCCGCGCCTGCTTTTCCTGGGCATAGTAGCTTCGGCATTGCTCCAGTCCTGGGCCGACGATGCTCATGGTGCGGTCGTAGGACGCTGCGGCATTGGCAAGCGCGGCGGCGTCCAGGCCGTACAGGCTCTGCCATTCCTCCCGCCGGGCATCCTCCAGCGGGACGATGCTGTATTCCTGTTTTTCGTCCACGCTGCGCAGGATGACCCAGGTGGGCATCACGTTCACGTCGGCGACATGCACGGCGCCGTCGGCGTATTTTTCAAAGGTGACGGTGAATACTGCGCCGTCCTCGGTGTGGCCGGTATTCAGGGTCATCAGGTCCCGGCGCTGATTGGATACGGCGTTGCCAAGGGAGTAGATGACCGCCGTTTTGTGCCGGGAGTCAACGCCGCTGGTCAGCAGCTCCATGGGCTCCACCACGTGGGGATGTCCGCCGACAATCACGTCCACGCCCAGATCGCACAGCTTCTGGGCGATCATCCGCTGGGCGGCGTCCGCCTGGAGGGAATACTCCGTTCCCCAGTGGAGGTACAGCATGGTGGCCTCCGCGCCGTCTTCCTGCATTTGGGACAGGAGAGACTGTACCCCGGAATAGAAGGCGTCCAGATTGGTTTCCACAAAGTAATTCACCAGACCCACCTGGGCGACCTCCGGCTCAAAATTCAGGGAGGGACGCCCATTCACCTCGCTGGTGGCGTAGGTGTAGGCCGCCATGCCCACCTGGATGCCGTTCATGTCCACCACGGCGTACTTGGGTTCCTCATCGCTGAGCTGGGTACCCAGCGGGGTCAGACCCATCTCCCGCACCCGCTTTACCGTGCGCAGAACGCCCTCGGTGGTGGTGTCGGAGCAGTGGTTGTTGGCGGTGAGCAGCATGTCGATCCCCGCGTCCTTCGCCGCCTCCACGATCTCGTCGGGGCAGTTGAAGTCGGGGTAGCCCTGATAGGGGTAATTATCGCCGCCCAGGGTGGTTTCCAGATTGGCAACGGAATAGTCGTAGCTCGCAGTATATTCTGCCACGTAGCGGAAAATCGATGCAAAATCGTAGCCGCCGTCCTCTGTCGTGCAGGCGGTGATGACAGGCTTGTGCATCAGCAGGTCACCCTGAACGCCCACGGTGGCGGAGGCGACCGGCTCTAAGGGCTGGGTCGCTTCCGTCGTTGGCGGGGTGGTCGGGGTGTCGTCAGGCTTTCCCTTGCCCAGGGAGCGGACAATGAGAACCACCGCGACGATGGCCACCAGCACCAGCGGCAGCAGCTTCAGCGCGGTATTCCGGCGGGGTTCCTGTCTTGCGTATTTCGGTTTATGTGCCATGGGATTCCTCCTGGAAGATATCGGTCAGGTAATGTACGGTATGGACGGCTTTGCCCCCGCGGAGATACACCCGGGGTACCCGCCGGCTGATACCGCAGGCAAATTCGTAGTTGAAGCTTCCGGCCGCGGCGGCAATGTCCTCCATGGAAATGGTTTCATCGCCGTCCGTTCCGATGAGGATGACGGTGTCTCCCGCCTGAACGCCGGGGATATCGGTCACGTCCACCATCATCTGATCCATGCAGACCCGCCCCAGAATGGGGGCGCGCTTCCCGTGAATTAGGACGTAAAACCTGCCGGACAGACTGCGGCGGTAGCCGTCAGCGTAGCCGACGGGGACGGTGGCCACCACGGTGGGGCGGCTGGTGACGAAGGTGCCGCCGTAGCTGATCTCCCGTCCCGGGGGCAGGGGCTTCACGTAGGAGACCCGGCTGAGCAGACGCATGGCGGGGGTCAGGGGGAGAAGGCCGGCGTCCACCTCGTTGCTGGGGTACAGGCCGTAGGTGACGATGCCGGAGCGCACCATTTCATAGTGGCGGTCGAAGTTCATCAGTCCGGCGGAATTGTTCAGGTGGCGGATGGGAATGCGGACGCCCCGGCGCTTCAGCATGGCGTCGAAGGCGTCAAAGCGCTCTGCCTGGGCGCGGGCGCGGCTGAGATCCCAGCAGTCGGCGGTGGCAAAATGGCTGAATAGCCCCTCTGGGGTCAGCCCCGGCAGGGCGGCAATTTCAGCGCAGACGTCGGCGTCGGCTTCCGTCACCTGAAAGCCGATGCGGCTCATGCCTGTGTCCACGGCAAAGTGAAAGGCAGCGGAAACCCCCGCTTCCACGGCCGCCCGGGACAGGGCTTCCCCGTCCTCCCGGCGGAAAATGGCAGGGCGGATCCCAAGATGAACGGCGTCGGGGAAAGCCTCCGGCGGCGTGTAGCCCAGAATCAATATCGGCCGGGTGATTCCGGCGTCCCGCAGCTCCAGCGCTTCCGACATGGAGCTGACGCCGAAGAAGGCGCACCGCTTTTCCAGCAGCCGGGCGACGGGAACCGCGCCGTGGCCGTAGGCGTCGGCCTTGATGACGGCCATCACCGGCACCCCGGCCTTGCGCCGCACCGCGTCAAAATTGGAAGAAACGGCGTCCAGGTCAATAATCGCCCGGGTGCAGTCGTGGGACATATTCCATCAGGTTCCTTTCGTGCAAAGCGGCGGAATTCTGCGGTTTCCTGCCGGCATACGGATAAGTATCTCTTATCTTACCATAGAAAGTAACAAAAGTAAACACACAAAGTCTTAAGGTTTCCTTGCATTCCAGATCGAATCATGGTATAATCCCCGTAATCCGGGAGGGAGGTACACCCATGGCACGAACGGACAATTATCTCATTCAGGCGCAGCAGGCCAAGGCCTGTTTTCTGACCTATGACGCGGAAGCGCTGGCAAAAAAGCTGAACGCAAAGCTGGACGCGGAGTACCTGTATACCACATTTTTCGGTCAAATCTACCGGGTCTCCCGGAAAACCGGGGACATCCAGCGCCTGGAAGACGGCGCGTGGCGGGACGGCAACAGCTATGAGGAGGTCATGACCCTGCTTGACCTGATCTGCGACAGCCGGGAAGACCGCCGCGTCAGCGGGCGGTGGAAAGCCATGCAGGACTTCGGCCTGCAATTTCACCAGAAGCTGCTGGAAGACGGTCATGACCCCTGGGCGGAGCGGTTCCAGAACGAGCTTCCCGCCTTCCGCCGGGCGTGTCTGACCCTGGGCGGAAAGCCCCTTCCCGTGGGGGACGCGGCCTATGCCTTTGAGATTTTTGACGGCCTGGGCGTCGCCGTCCAGCTGTGGCTGGGGGACGAGGAATTCCCGCCGAATCTGCGCTTCCTGTGGGACGAAAACGCGGGTCAATACATCCGCTACGAGACCATGTACTTCGCCAAGGCGCTGCTGCTGACGAGAATCGCGGGGAAGATGGAAGAAACGTAAAACAGTTGACGGAGCGTATCGGCAAAGATACGCTCCGTTTCTCGTGTCAATATACGCACCCCCTTGGCTCTCCCTCCGGGAGAGCTGTCACCGCAGGTGACTGAGAGGGCTTTCCACGCTTACCCTCTCCGTCTTCGCTGCGCTCAGACACCTCTCCCAAAGGGAGAGGCAAGGGGGGCTATCCATTAGATTATATAAGAACAGGCACAGCGGGCTAGCCCTCTGTGCCTGTTCGCTATGCCTGAAAATCAATACTTGGGATTGGAACCCCACTGGTTGTCGCCGGTGCTGTCCTGGCAGTACCAGACGAGTAAAATGATGGAACCCACCACGGGAATCAGGTTCAGCAGATACCAGGTACCGGGTCTGCCGATGTCGTGCAGGCGGCGGACACTGATGGCGATGGTGGGAATCAGAACCACCAGAGACCAGATCCAGGCGTAGTCCTTCAGAATCCCGGTGGCCAGACTGCCGGCAACGGCACAGAACAGAACCGACCACCAATACTCGCTTCTTCTGGAGCGGGTGTTGAAGTCTGCATATTTGGTGAAGAACAGCTTGACAGCGTCGATGAAGTTCACGGAAGGCTTCGGCTCCCGGTTCTGGGTGTAGGTGACATAGCCGCCATCGACCTGCCGCGCGCCGCACCCGTCGCAATACTGCGCGCCGTCGGGCAGCTGCTTGCCGCAATTCTTGCAATACATACAGTATCTCTCCTCTTTTTGGTTTTGCGGAGTTTCCCTTATTCCTTTATGCTGCCGTCGGGGTTGAACAGGGGCAGCTTTTCCAGATAGACGAGGTCGGAACGCTCCTGGGCGTCGCCTTCTGCCAGAACGGCCATGCGCCCGCAGATGATGCCGCCCGCTTCTTCTACCAGGGTTTCCAGCGCTTTCAGGCTCTCGCCGGTGGAGATCACGTCGTCCACGATGAGGATCCGCTTGCCCTTCATCAGCGCGGCGTCCGCGCCGTCCAGGTACAGCTTCTGCTCCTTGGCGGTGGTGATGGAATGCACGGAAACGCTGAAAACGTCCCGCATGTACAGCTTGGGGGCTTTCCGCGCCAGGATGTACTTCTTGTCCCCGGCCTGACGAGCCATTTCGTGAGCCAGAGGAATGCCCTTGGCCTCGGCGGTGATGATGTAGTCATATTCCGGCGCACGCTTTAACAGCTCCCGGGCACAGGCCACGGTCAACTCCTGGTCGCCGAAAATCACGAACCCGGCGATGTACAGGGAATCGCTTACCGGGCAGATGGGCAAGTCCCGATCAAGACCCGCAATGTTCATATGATAATACATAGAATTTCCGCTCCTTTTTTCTGGAAAATATCCTAATTCATTATACCGCCCGAGCAGAAAAAGTCAAGGGCAACACGGCGCAATTCGGCAGAGGAAAAGAATTGGGAAAACCGTGAGATTCCGGATTGCTTTTTTCGCCCCGGCGTGCTACCATACTCATACAAAGATATTCGGCTCGAAAAGGAGAAAGACCATGTTTTACAAAAACGCGCGAATTTTCACCTCCGATTTCCGGTTCCATACCGGTGCCTTTGCCGTGCGGGACGGCCTGTTCGGTGAAGTCCTCCCCGAAAACGTCCCTGCTGATGCCGTTGACTTAAACGGTGCTACCGTCATTCCCGGCCTGATTGACGTCCACAGCCACGGCAATTCCGGCGCGGATTTCTCCGACGGTGACTATGAGGGCTTAAAACGGATGGCCGCCTTCTATGCCAGGTGCGGCGTTACCTCCTTTGCCCCCGCCTCCATGACCCTGCCCTACGATGTGCTGGAAAAGGCCTTCGCCACGGCCAAGCAGCTCCACGCCGAAGCCCCCGAGGGGCTGTCCCGTCTTATGGGCATCCAGATGGAGGGGCCTTACTTCTCCTACAAAAAGCGGGGCGCCCAGAACCCCGACTACCTGAAGGAACCGGATTTTGAGGGCTTTCAGAAGCTGTACGAGGGCTGCGGCGGGCTTGTCCGCATTGTGGATGTCGCCCCCGAGCTGCCCGGCGCGGCGGAATTCGTCGCCAAGGCCAAGACACTTTGCACCGTCTCCATCGCCCACACCGACTCCGACTATGACCATGCCAGAGCCGCCATCGATGCCGGCGCCACTCACCTGACCCACCTGTACAATGCCATGCCCCCCATCCACCACCGCAACCCCGGCGTCATTCCCGCCGCAGTGGAGACTCCGGGCGTTCAGGCCGAAATCATCTGCGACGGCTACCATATCCACCCCGCCGCCGTCCGTCTGGCCTTCACCATGTTCCGCGACCGGATGGTGCTGATCTCCGATTCCGGCCGCTGCGCCGGTGAGCCGGAGGGAACCAGGTTCCAGCTGGGCGGCCAGGACGCATGGCTCCGGGGCGGCGTGGCCAAGCTGGCCGACGGCACCATTGCCTGCTCCGCCACCAATCTGTGGACTTGCCTGCAAAACGTCCTTAAGTGGAACGTCCCCGAGGAGGAGGCCGTCCGCGCGGCGACCTTCAACCCCGCCAAGGCCATCGGCGCGGCGGACAAGGTCGGCACCATCGAGACCGGCAAGCTGGCAGACTTCGTCGTCACCAACGGGGATTACACCCGGAAGCGGGTGTTCATCGGCGGAAAGGAAATCTAAGTCCGCAATTCCGCGCTGCATTTCAGGCAGGCTTCCCCGCTTAGGGGAGCCTGCCCAATCCTACCTAAAAAACTGATTTGAGGTTTTTATGCGTCATCGTTACATCGGAGACAGGGCGTTTTACCGCCGTGTCTTTGGGGTGGCCGTCCCCATTATCATCCAAAACGGCATTTCCAACTTTGTATCCCTGCTGGACAACATTATGGTCGGCCAGGTCGGCACCGTTCCCATGAGCGGCGTTTCCATCGTCAACGGCCTGCTGTTCGTGTTCAACCTGTGTGTCTTCGGCGCAAGCTCCGGCGCGGGTATCTTCACCGCCCAGTTCTACGGCTCCAAGGATGACGAGGGCATCCGCCACACCTTCCGGTTTAAGTTCCTGATCTGTATCGTCATCTCTTTGGTGGGCGCGGCTATTTTCCTGCTGGGCGGCTCTCAGCTGATCGGGCTTTACCTTACCGGCGAGGGCGAGGCCGCCACCGCCGCCGGGGCGTTGGATCATGGCCTGAAATACCTGGCCATCATGCTCTGGGGCTTTTTGCCCTTCGCCCTGACCAACACCTATTCCAGCACCCTCCGGGAGACCGGGGAGACCTTCATCCCCATGCTGGGCGGCATTGCGGCGGTGTTCGTGAATCTGGTGCTGAACTACATCCTGATTTTCGGCAAATTCGGCGCGCCGGAACTGGGCGTGGAGGGCGCGGCCATTGCCACGGTCATCTCCCGGTACGTGGAGCTTGCCATCGTGGCGGGGTGGACCCACAGCCACAAGGCCCGTAACGGCTTCATCGTGGGCGCGTACCGCTCCATGTACATCCCCGGCAAGCTGCTGAAATCCATCACCGTCAAGGGGATGCCCCTGCTGGCCAATGAATTCCTCTGGTCCAGCGGCATGGCCATTCTGAACCAGTGCTACTCCACCTGCGGACTGGACGTGGTGCCGGCCATGAACATTTGCAGCACCCTGTTCAACCTGGGCAGCGTCGTCTATCTTTCCATGGGCAATTCCGTGGGAATCATCATGGGGCAGATGCTGGGCGCGGGACATTCTGAGGAGGATGTGCGGGACACCAACCGAAAGCTCATCGCCGCTTCCATTGCGTCGGGCGTCGTGTTCGGCGGCCTGATGGCGGCGGTTTCCGAGGTGTTCCCCGGAATCTACAATACCACCGACGCCGTGCGGCATCTGGCGGCGCAGCTGATCTGGATTTCCGCCGTGATGATGCCCTTTGGCTCCTATCTCAACGCCACCTATTTTACCCTCCGTTCCGGCGGACAGACCTTTGTGACCTTCCTGTTTGACAGCTGCTTCATGTGGGTGTTCTGCGTGCCGCTGGCTTTTGGCCTGAGCCGGTTTACGAGCCTGCCTATTCTGCCGCTGTACGCCATCTGCCAGGCCACTGACTTTATCAAATGCATCATTGGCACAGTTATGCTGAAGCAGGGCAAGTGGATTCAGAATCTGACGGTCTGACCCATCTATAGACAAAGCCGACAGCGGTTTTCGCTGTCGGCTTTTCCGATACGGTTTACTTATGCAGGAAGGAGAATAGCCCCTTCTTTTCGTAGGGCGCGGAGCTGATATCGCCCACCTGATAGCCGGTGGCGTTGATCGCTTCCCGGAGCTTATCCGCGTCCAGCGGCGCGTCGGACAGGACGACGGTCTCGCCCTTCCCGTGGGAGGAGGTGACCTTCTGAATGCTCAGCGCACTGCGGACGGCGTCGTTTACATGGGCTTCGCACATGGAACAGGCCATACCGGATACCTGCACGGTTGTTTGAATCATAATAACTCTTCTTTCTGAAAGTCTTGCCCATAGTATAGCACAATTCTGAGTTAGCGTCAACTAACCAAGAGAAAAATGACCGTGCTTGCGGAGCGTGACAGAATTTGGTATACTGAAGCCTGAAAGGAAGTGTTTTCCGTGGGGTGCGATTGTCATATTCACGTGGTTCTGGACGGCGCGGACTGGAAGCGGGCGATTGCCCGGCATTCCGGGGGCGTTCAGGAGGCTTGGGTTCGCCGGGTGCTGGAAGTCTACCAAAAGCTGGGCTTTTCCTACCTCCGGGACGGCGGTGACCGCTGGGGCGTGGGGGCAAAAGCCCGGTCGCTGGCAGGGGAGTACGGCATCACCTACCGCACGCCGCTGTCTCCCCTGTGCGCCCAGGGACACTACGGCGGTTTCATTGGGGAAAAGTACGAAAATCTATCCGAATATGCCGCCAAGGTCTCCCGGAAACGGACGGAAGGCGCGGATTTTATCAAAATCATGATCTCCGGCCTGATGGACTTTGACCGTTTCGGCGTGCTGACCGAGGACGGGCTGCCCCCGGAAAACATCCGGGAGCTGATCCATATCGCCCACGAGGAGGGCTTCGCCGTAATGGCCCACGCCAACGGCGCCCGGACGGTAGAGACCGCGGCGCAGGCCGGTGTGGACTCCGTAGAACACGGCGCGTACCTGGACGCGGACGCCCTTCACGCCATGCGCGAAAACGGTACGGTGTGGGTGCCGACGCTGTCCACCATCGGGAATCTCCGGGGGACAGGGCGCTTTGACGAGACCGCCGTGGCGGCGATTCTGGAAAGCGCCATGGAAAATGTATCCGCCTTTGCGTCCATGGGCGGCCTCATCGCCCCCGGAACCGACGCGGGAGCCTGGGCAGTTCCCCACGGAAGCCTGTCGGAATACGCACTGCTGGGGCAGGCGCTGGGGAAGAATGCGGAGAGTATACTGAGCCGGGGCGCGGCGGAAATTCAGAGAAAGTTTTGATGAACGGTCATATGGAGGACGCTATGGAATACTTTGCAAAATCCCCGAACGCGAAGGGGCATCAGGAGACCGTAAAGGAACATTTGCAGGCCGATGTGCAGCAGTCTGCTTTGGGCTACTGCACCCAACTCCGCAAAGAGGCGATGGAGGAGGAAGCCCTATGGCAACACCGCGCAATTGCGTCTGCGAGTCTCAGCCGCCTTTTTTGCCCCCACTTCTGCAGTTCCGAAAATGGGAAATACATACAGAACTCCTCCATTTTCGGAACTTAGAATTGTGTCAAAAAAATCCTGTCTGAGACTTCTTGCCGAATTGCGCGGTGCTGCCTTAGGAAGGATTGCTCGCCTATCAACCACATAATGCACCACGTTCTGTTAAACAAACCGGGCTTGTTGAAATTGCACAAAAACTTTTCTTTTCGTTGAAATTATTTCCCGTACATGGTATTATTTTTCTGTAGGATTACTCGGCGTGTTACTGATATCGATAGGGGGGAATTTAAGTGCAATCAGATAGCTCTTGTAAACGAGTGCAAAGGCAAAACATTCTTATCCTTGTTTCCATAGTGGTTGCCATAGTATGCGCTATTGTATCCTGTAATCACAAGAAACCGGAAGGCGAATATGCGGTGGTAGATCGATTCATAGAGACGTTCGGTACTGAAAAAATAACAGATGTTTCCGAGATGGATATACAAGGCGCTGATTATCGCCATGAGTTTCGATTATATGCATATTCGAATGCTGTCGGGAAGAAGGGGCATATAGACGGTGGAGACATTCAAATTGTTAACTATGGTGGAAAAAAGAACTCGGAAATCCGAGTTTACGGGCACGTTGATACTGTAGAACAGGCAACAGACCTATGTACAACAGTCGTTCAAATTTTTGATAGTTCTATATCTGAAAGCGAATTAAGGAATGAATATTCGGGTTTATATTCCCACTATTCCACATGGGCGGATATTAGATTTTCAATAACTCCTGTTCAGGGTTATATAATCGAGCGGTCATCGGGCGGTTATGATGTGCTTGTCGATTGCAGCAGGATACAGTTTTAACTTTCAAGCGGAAACTTCGCAGAGATGAGAGTAATTGCCGTACCGCATGTTCCGCTGACTGAGCCAATCGAGGATAGACGTTCTCCGGCGAATGGAACCGCTAGGGCAGGGGTCGAGGCTTATCTCTGTTGATAGGATCCCACAAATACTTCCATAAAAAATTCCGTCCCGGACTGTACTGTCGGCACAGTCCGGGACGGCTCCTTTTTCTGTACGCTTTTTTGCCCCTATGGGGAATATCTTACGTTCCAATTGGGTAGGATGATTCCAAATCCCCTACGATGGTGCCGGGTTCTCCGGTGAAGGCTGAGAGTACCTCCACCGGAATTCCGTACTCCCGGGCAAGCTCTACGCTGCGGTCGTGGAGCACCTGGGCGCCGTTTTCGATCAGGGTCATCATTTTGGCGTAGCTGATCTGCCCGAAGCGGGTGGCGTCGGAGTAGATTCTGGGGTCTCGGTCGTAGACACCGTCCACGTCCGTGAAGATCTGACAGCGGTCGGCCTTCAGCCAGGCCGCAAGGGCAACCGCCGTGGTGTCCGAGCCGCCCCGCCCCAATGTGGTGATGTCCCCCTCGGGGTCGACCCCCTGAAAGCCCGCCACCACCACGATCTTCCCCCCGTCCAGTTCCCGGCGGATGCGGGAAACGTCGACAGTCTGTATTCGGGCGCTGCCGTGGACGCCGTCGGTTCGGATGCCCGCCTGCCAGCCGGTGAGACTCACGGCGCTGTAGCCCATAGCCCCGATGGCCATGGTCATCAATCCCGCCGACATCTGCTCCCCGGCAGCGAGGTAAGCGTCCATCTCCCGGGCGGAACCCCGGCGGTTGACCTGGGTGGCCTTTTCGATGAGCATATCCGTGGTATCCCCCTGGGCGGAGACCACCACCACGACCTGGTTTCCCTGCCGGGCCAGTCCCGTGACCCTACGGGCCGCGGCGCGCAGGCGCGACATTCCCGCAAGGGACGTTCCTCCGTATTTCTGCACGATGAGCATATCGCACCCCTCCCAGTTCATCGTATGTCAGGGATGGGCGAAGTGTGACGAAGGCAGCACCGCGCAATTGCGTCTGCGAGTCTCAGCCGCCTTTTTGCCCCACTTCCGCAGTTTCAAAAATGGGAAATACATACAGTATTCCTCCATTTTTGAAACTTTGAATTGGAACAAAAATCCTGGCTGAGACTTCTTGCCGAATTGCGCGGTGCTGCCTGAAGAAAACCGCCGCGAAATGCGGCGGCGGTTTTGCAATTCGGAATATGGACAGTTATCCTGCCAGCACGTCGGCCTTCAGTACGCCCTGGATGGCGGAGAGGCGGTTCATCAGCTCCTCCAGCGTGATGGTCAGGTCGATGGTCTCCGCGGAGATGGTCACGACTGCCGTTCCGTTGGTGGGGACGATGGAATTGATGGTGCTGATATTGGCACCGGCGTCGGCAAAGACGCCCAGGATCTCGGACAAAAGTCCCTGCTCGTCGTGGAGCAGCAGCTGGAAGGTGATGATGCGGCCGGTCATCATGCTCTGGAAGGGCAGCACAGCGTCCCGGTACTTATAGAATGCGCTGCGGCTGATGTCGGTCATGCGGGTGGCTTCGTTGACGGTGGACGCTTCGCCGGTGGAAAGCAGACGCTTTGCCTCCGCTACCTTCAGGAAAACCTCGGGCAGGGCGGAAGCTTCCACAATATAGTATTTGGGTTTGGTCGACATGTCGAACCTCCTTAAAACTGGTTCAATTTGTATGTGGCAGAACAACACCTGTTTCTCCACAATGTATTGTAACATACTTTTCTTAGAATGCAACCCCATATTATCAGAGTTTTTGTCGGAAAGGAGGAATCTTTTTGCGTCCCGCAGTGAAAAAAAGCCTGTCCGTGCCGACGGCGTTTTTTGCCGTGTGGCTGGCCGCACGGTTTCTTCTGCCGCTGTGCTTTCCCTTTCTGCTGGGGGCGCTGCTGGCCTTCGCGGCGGAGCCTATGGTGGGATTCCTTCAAAAGCGGCGGGTTCCCCGGTGCGTGTGCTCCGGCATCGGGGTCAGTATGGCCTTCTGCTTTCTTGCCATGCTGGTGCTGATCCTCTGCGCCTTTGCTCTGCGGGAGCTGCGGAGGGTGGCCGGGGTGCTGCCCGATCTGGAGGACACGGCAAAATCCGGCATCGGTCTGCTGCAAAGCTGGCTGCTGGAGCTGGCGTCCCGCGCGCCCCAGAGCGTGCAACCTCTGCTCAGCGAGAACGTGACCTCCTTTTTCTCGGGCGGCACGTCCCTGTTGGACAAGGTCATCCGCTACATTCTGGGATTGGCGGGAAGCATTCTCAGCCACATCCCCGACGGCGCGCTGAGCCTGGGGACGGCGGTGATCTCCTCCTTCCTGATCTCCGCCCGGCTGCCGAAGATCAAAAGCTGGCTGAAAAAGCGCCTGCCCGGAGAAAAGCTCAAGCCCGCCGCGGACGCCCTGAAACGAATGAAAAACGCCGTGGGCGGGTGGCTGATGGCGCAGCTGAAGCTGATGGGCGTGACGTTTACCATCCTGACCCTGGGGTTCGTGATGCTGCGGATCGCCTACGCCCCGCTGTGGGCGCTGGCGGTTTCGCTGGTGGATGCGCTGCCCGTGCTGGGTACCGGCACCGTGCTGGTTCCCTGGGCGGTGATCTGTTTCTTGCAGGGGGAGGGCGCGAAGGCCGTCGGCCTGCTGGGTGTTTACGCCGTGGTCACGCTCTCCCGCTCCATGCTGGAGCCGAAGCTGGTGGGACGGCACCTGGGTCTTGACCCTCTCGTGACGCTGATGGCGCTGTACGCCGGCTACAAGCTCTGGGGCGTGGGCGGGATGATCTTCGCCCCCCTGCTCGCCGTGACCATCATGCAGGTTACGCCGGGGCGGGGAGATACCCCCGAAATTCCCTGAACAAGAAAATTCCCAACAACCTATTGTACATCCCGTTCGTTTTTGCTATAATATAGGGAAAATGTTATTACTGGATGTGCATGAATCGTGAAATACGGAATTTGGAAGGTGTCCCAGCCGGAGGCGGGGGCTGTCAACGCATTGGTTGGCAGCGGCTACGCTCCGCTGGCCGCCATGGTGCTGGCCTCCCGGGGAATGGAAGACGATCATCAGGCCAGAGCTTACTTAGACTGCAATGCGCCCCTGCTTGACCCCTTTTTGATGACGGATATGGACAAGGCCGCCGGCCGGGTGGGACTTGCCATGTCCCGGGGGGAGAAGATCGCCGTGTTCGGCGACTACGATGTGGACGGCATCACCGCCACCTGCCTGCTGACGGATTTTCTCCGCCGCCACGGCGCCGACGCGGTGAGCTACATTCCCGGCCGTCTGGAGGAGGGCTACGGCCTGAACCCCATCGCCATCCACCAGCTTCACGACGAGGGCGTCAAGCTGATCGTCACCGTGGACTGCGGTATCACCGCCGTCAATGAGGCGGAGCTGTGCAGGCAGCTGGGGATTGACCTGGTTATTACCGACCACCATGAATGCAAGCAGACGCTTCCCGCCGCAGCGGCTGTGGTAGACCCCCACCGCCCGGACGGCGGCTATCCCCATAAGAATCTCTCCGGCGTAGGCGTGGCCTTCAAGCTGGCCTCCGCACTGTGCGGCTCTCAGGAAGGGGTGCTGGAGGAATACGCCGACATGGTCTGCCTCGGCACCGTGGCGGACGTCATGCCCCTGCAAGGGGAAAACCGGGTGTTCGTGGCAAGAGGTCTGGAATCACTGGCCCACACCAAGCGCCCGGGCATCGCGGCGCTGATGGCGGAGTGCGGCTGCGCCCCGGAGACCGTCAGCGCGTCCTCCATCGGCTTCATGCTGGCGCCCCGGATCAACGCCGCCGGACGGATGGGGCAGATCGACCTGGCAGTGGAGCTGTTTCTCACCGACGACCCGGACAAGGCCGCCGAGGCCGCCCGGGGGCTGTGCGAGCTGAACCGGCAGCGTCAGGCCGTGGAATCGGAAATTTACCGGCAGGCCGTGTCCATGCTGCCCATGGGCAAGCCCCCGGAGGCCATTGTGCTGGCGGACGAAAGCTGGCATCAGGGCGTGGTGGGCATCGTGGCCAGCCGCATTGCCGAGGAATATGCCTGCCCCACTTTTCTGATCTGTCTGGACGGCGAGCATGGCAAGGCCAGCTCCCGCAGCCACGGAGGGTTCAACCTGTTTGCCTCCTTAAGCGCCCTGTCACCGCTGCTGGAAAGCTACGGCGGCCATGAGCTGGCGGCGGGCTTTACCATTACCCGCGCCAACATTCCGGAGTTCCGCCGTCAGATCTGCGCCCTGGCCGCGAAGTTTTACACCGACGACGTGCCGCGGACGGTTCTGGACGTGGACTGCGCCGTTTCCCCGGAGCTGCTGACCCTGCATAACGTGGACGCCCTGCAAATGCTGGAGCCCTGCGGCAACGGCTGTCCCAAGCCGGTGCTGATGGTGAAGAATCTGACCATCGACCGCATCAGCATGGTGGGCGGCGGACGGCATATGCGTCTGCGCCTGTGCAGCGGACATACGTACCTGAACGCCATCTATTTTTCCGCCAATCCCCAGACGGTGTCCATCCAGCCGGGTGACCTGGTGGACGTGGCCTTTACCCCCCAGGTAAACGAATTTCGGGGGACGCGCACCGTGCAGATGAACGTCATCGACATCCGCCCCAGCTGCAATGCCGAGTGTCTGCCCGACGCCGCGCCCTACCGGGATATGCAGCGGGGGAATCTGACCGCCGGCGAGGCCGCGGCGCTGCTGCCCGACCGGAAGATGCTGGCGCTGGTGTGGCGGTATCTGGACGCCGCGAACCCGGTGCAGGAATCCCCTGTGTGCCTGTGCCGCAAGATCGTCCGCTGGTCGGGAAAGCCCCTGAATCTGGGGCAGATGCTCACCTGCCTGGATATTTTCCGGGACGTGGGGCTGCTCACCGTCCAGCGGCAGCATAAGTATGTGTCCATTCGTCTGACCCCCGGCGAGGGAAAGGCCGACCTGAGCCGGAGCCAGACCATGCAGCGGCTGCTGCACGCGAAAGAGAGCTGAGTTTGAAATGGAATCCTTTGAAGAACATTACGCGTCCATGTGCGACGCAATCAAAAAGCATCTGCCCGGCGCGGACATGGCGCTCATCGACCGTGCCGTGGAATACGCCAACCGGAAGCACAAGGTGCAAAAGCGGAAGGACGGTTCTCCCTACATCATCCACCCCCTGGCGGTCGCCCAGATCGTGGCGGAGATGGGGCTGGACTGCGACGCCATTCTGGGCGCCCTGCTCCACGACTGCATTGAGGATACCGACGCTTCCCACGAGGACATCGAAAAAATCTTCGGCCCCACCGTGGCGGAGCTGGTGGAGGGCGTCACCAAGCTGACCCGGGCGAATTTCTCCTCCTCCGAGCAGGCGCAGATGGAGAATCTGCGCAAGATGTTCATGGCTATGAGCAAGGACATCCGGGTGGTGCTGATCAAAATCGCCGACCGGCTCCACAACATGCGCACCATGCAGTACCAGACGCCGGAAAAGCAGATCCAGAAGTGCCGGGAGACAATGGACGTCTACGCGCCCCTTGCCCACCGCCTTGGTATGCAGAAGATCAAGTGGGAGCTGGAGGATACCTCTCTGCGCTACCTCGCCCCCATGGAGTATAACGAGATCATGTCCTACCTCCAGGCACACAAGGAGAAGGACGAGGCCTTCATGCGCACCATCCAGGACAAGATCACCCAGCGCCTGACCTCCGTGGGCATCCACAACACCACCTACGGACGGATCAAGCACGTCTATTCCATCTACCGGAAAATGCTCGCCCAGGGCAAGACCATTGACGAGCTGTACGACATCTACGCCTTCCGGGTCATTGTGGACACCATCCCCGACTGCTACAACGTGCTGGGACATGTCCACGACCTGTTCAGCCTGGTGCCGGGACGGTTCAAGGACTATATCTCCACCCCCAAGCCCAATATGTACCAGTCCCTGCACACCACCGTCATCGGCTCTCAGGGCATCCCCTTCGAGGTGCAGATCCGCACCTGGCAGATGCATGAGACCGCCGAATACGGCATCGCCGCCCACTGGAAATACAAGCAGGGTACGGGGACAGGGACGGAGAAGGACTTCGAGTGGGTGCGCCGTCTGCTGGAAAGCCAGCAGGATTCCGACGCGGAAGAATTCGTCCAGTCCATGAAGATCGACATGTTCGACGACGAGGTGTTCGTCTACACCCCCAAGGGACGGATCGTCTCCCTGCCCGCCGGCTCCACGCCCATCGACTTTGCCTACGCCATCCATTCCGGCGTGGGAAATTCCATGATCGGCGCGAAGGTCAATAACCGCATCGCCAACATCGATACCACCCTGAAAAACGGCGATATCGTGGAGGTGCTGACCTCCAAATCCGCCAAAGGCCCCAGCCGGGACTGGCTGACCATCTGCAAGAGCAATCAGGCGAGAACCAAGATCAAGCAGTGGTTCAAGAAGGAGAAGCGGGAGGAAAACATCGTCCACGGCAAGGCGTCCTTCGAGTCGGAAATGAAGCGGGTGGGGCTGCCCCTCACCGCCGCCACCGACCCCGAGCTGGAAGCGCAGCTCCTAAAAAAGCTGTCCTTTGACACCTGGGACGATATGTTCGCCGCCATCGGCTACGGCGGGCTGACCGCCGCCAAGGCCGTCGGCCGCATCCGGGACGACATCAACAAGGCGCTGAAGCAGCAGACCGCGGAAAAGCTGCCCCAAAGTCCCCTGCGCTTCCGCCCCGATTCCGAAGCGGTCATCCAGAACCGCCACGCGGTCAACGGCGTCATCGTGGAGGACATCGATTCCTGCATGATCAAGTTCGCCAAATGCTGCACCCCCGTCCCCGGCGACCCCATTGTGGGGTTCATCACCAAGGGCTTCGGCGTCAGCATCCACCGGGCGGACTGCCCCAACGCCCAGAGCCGGGAGGATCCCCGTCAGGCCGCCCGCTGGGTGCGCGTCCGCTGGGCGACCCAGGAGGAGCAGCCCTTCGAGACGACCCTGGAGCTGGACTGCATCACCCGGGACGGCCTGATTCTGGACGTGGCCATGGTGCTGTCCACCGCCCGGGTTCGGGTCAAGGAAATGAACGGCAAGGATTTACCCGGCGGCCGCAGCGCCATTACCATCCGGTTCGAGGTTAAGGACGTGGCGGAGCTGGAATCCGTGCGGACAAAGCTGCTGAACATCCGGGATGTAGTTGGTTCCCGCAGAGGACAGAATTAAGGAGAGAGACGCTATGCGCGCTGTACTGACAAGAGTCAATTCCGCCTCCGTCGCCATTGACGGCCAGGTGGTGGGAAAAATCGGGAAGGGCTTTCTCATTCTTCTGGGCGTGGGTCCCAGCGATACCGAAAAGGAATGCCGGTATCTGGCGGAAAAAGCCCTGGGACTCCGTATTTTTACCGACGAAAATGACAAAATGAATCTGGGACTGGACGCGGTCGGCGGCGAGGTGCTGGTAGTCAGCCAGTTCACCCTCTACGGCAACTGCCGCAAGGGCCGCCGCCCCAGCTTTACCGACGCCGCAAGCCCGGAACTGGGAGAGCGGCTGTACGAGCAGTTCCTCGCCGACTGCGCCAGTCTGGGGTATCCCCCTCAGCACGGCCGCTTCGGCGCGGACATGAAGGTGGAATCCGTCAACGACGGCCCCGTGACCCTGATTCTGGACACGGAGCAGCTGATGGACACCCCCAGACGAAAATAGGTGATTTTATGCTGAACATTCACACGCTGACCCTTGGGACTTACGGAACCAACTGCTATATCGTCAACGACAGCGCGTCCAAAACCTGCTGCGTCATCGACCCCGGCTACACCCCGGAGAAGATTCTGGACGAGGTGAATGCCCTGGGGCTGACCGTGGAGGCGATTTTGCTGACCCACGGGCATTTTGACCACGTGGGCGGCGTAAAGGACATCGCCGCCGAGACCGGCTGCGATGTCTACCTCTGCGCCGACGATCTGACCCTGCCGCCCCAGATAACGGCGGGGCCACTCTACTACACCAAGACCTACGGCGAGGGGGATACCCTGCACCTTGCGGGGCTGACGATCTGCGTCATCCGCACCCCCGGCCATACCCCCGGCTCCGTGTGCCTGCTGGTTGACGACGCCATGTTCTCCGGGGATACCCTGTTTGCCGGTTCCTGCGGCCGTACCGATCTCCCCGGGGGCAGCGGCGCGGCCATGCGGGCGTCGCTGCGCCGTCTGGCCGGGCTTTCCACCGACTACCGGGTCTATCCCGGCCACGATATGGATACGACGCTGGCGGAGGAAAAGCGGTATAACCCCTATCTGCAATAACCGAGGTTCTTATGAAACTGACACTACACGGTCATGACGACCGCTATGCCGTAGAGCAGCTGCAGCTGTCCCTGTTTCCCGACGGCACGGAGGGGGAGGCGGTTTCGTCTCTCCACCGGGGGAGAATCTGGCTTACCGCCGTCACGAAAATCACCGTAGACGGCATCACCGCCGCGGCCACCCGGCGAATCAGGACGGCGGACGAAACCGTCCGACTGCGCCGCCGGGCGCTGCAGCAGAGCTATTACCTGGCAGCGAAACAGCTGCTGCCCGTCACGCCCCCATGGGGCGCGCTGGCGGGCGTCCGCCCCACGAAAATCACCACGAAGCATCTGCTGGAGGGCGGCAGCCCTAAATCCGCGGACAGGCTGCTGCGGGACGTGTATTACGTCACCGACGACCGCCGGAGGCTGGCCGTCGACTGCTCGGTCTCCACAGTCCGGGCGGTAAATCTTTTGCAGCCCAAGGATTTATCGCTGTACGTCGGCATTCCCTTCTGCCCCACCCGCTGCACCTATTGCAGCTTCGTCAGCCGCACCATCGGCAAAAAAACGGAGCTGCTGGAGCCCTATCTGCGGGCGCTGGAGCAGGAAATCGCCGTGACGGGCAGGCTTCTGGCGCAGTCCGGGAGAACCGTCCGCACCCTCTACATCGGCGGCGGCACCCCCACGACCCTTTCCGCGCCCCAGATGGAGCGCCTGATGAGCGTCATCCGGGACAATTTCGACCTGTCCCGGTGTATCGAATTCACCGTAGAGGGCGGCCGCCCGGATACGCTGGATTTGGAAAAGCTCCAAGTCATCCGTTCCGGCGGCGCCGACCGCATGAGCATCAACCCCCAGACCATGGAGGACGCCGTCCTTCGCGCCTGCGGACGCCCCCACAAGGCGGCGGATGTGCTTCGCGCCTACGGCGAAGCGGTGGACGCGGGCTTCGGCGCCATCAACATGGATTTGATCGCGGGGCTTCCCGCGGACACCACGGCAGGCTTCCGCCGCAGTCTGGACGCGGTGGCAGCGCTGCACCCCGCCAACATCACCGTCCACACCCTTGCCCTGAAAAAGGGCGCCGACCTGTTTGAAAGGCGGGAGAATCTCCCCTCCGCCGGGGACGTTGCCGAAATGGTCGCCTACGCGGAGCAGACCCTCCGGACTCTGGGCTACAAGCCCTACTATCTCTACCGCCAGAAATACATGTCCGGCAGCTTCGAGAACGTGGGCTGGAGCCGGGACAATTTGGACTGCCTGTACAACATCTACATGATGGAGGAAGTGCATACCATCCTCTCTCTGGGCGGCGGGGGCATGAACAAGGTAAACCTCCCCGACGGCACCCTCCGCCGGTTCCACAATCCCAAATTCCCCGAACAGTACATCGAACTGCTCCCGGGCGTGCTGGAGCAGAAGCAGGCACTGTTCCGCCTCATGGCGGATGGAAAATAAGCCCCGCGCCCACGCTATACGAAAGGAAGTGTGCCAATTTGGACACCCTCATTTCCAATGTCACAGCCGTGACCATGAATCCCCGGATGGAGGTCATTTTCGGCGCTTATATCGGCATCGAGGACGGCAAGATCGTCTCCATTGAGAGAAAGCCCCCCGCCGAAGCACCCAAGGCCATTGTAGACGGCACCGGCATGGTGGCCATTCCCGGCCTCATCAACTGCCACACCCATCTGGCGACCGCCGCCCTGCGGTGCTTCACCGACGATCTGGGCAACACCGAAGCCCTTCAGGCGCTGCTGCAAAAGGAAGCGAAAATGGACTCCCGCAGTGCCAAGGCGGCGGCGTCTCTCGCCATTGCCGAGTGCCTGCGCTTCGGCGTCACCTCGGTTTCCGACCTGTATTACTACCCCAACGCCACCGCCGAAGCCGTGGCGGAGTCCGGCATCAAGGCCAATCTGGCGCTGTCCAGCTACCGCTTCATCGACGAAAACGAGGACTTTGACTTTGAGACCGACGAGCAGTGCCAGGAGCTGGTGAAGGTCACGGAGAAGTGGAACGGCTTCGACGGCGGCCGCATCAGGATCGACGCCGGAATCTACGGCGAGTACATCAGCAATTATCGGCTCTGGGAAGGTCTGGTGGGCTACGCCGCAGAGCAGAATCTGGGCATGCAGCTGCACCTGGCGGAGACCCAGAGCGAAGTGGATTCCTGCCTGGAACGCACCGGCATGAACCCCGGGGAGCTGCTGAATTGCCACAATGTGTTCAGCCGTCCCACCACCGCCGCGGGCTGTACATATTTAACCGAGGACGAGCGTAAACTGCTGGGGAAGAAGGGCGTCTGCGCCGTGGCGACCCCCGTATCCGCCTACAAAAACGGCCAGTCCTCCACGCCTATCCTGGAATCCGTCAAGGCGGGGATGAACGTGGCTCTCGGCACCGGCGGCGCCATCGAGTGCGGCAACTTGGACATGTTCGAGGTCATGCGCTTTGCCGCCATGTCCGCCCGGAAGGAAAGCGGCAACCCTGCCGCCCTCCCGTCTCCCGCCGCCCTGATGATGGCCACCGTCTCCGGCGCCCAGGCCCAGAGACGCGCAAAAGAATGCGGAATGCTCCAGGTGGGCATGGACGCGGACATCGCGCTCATTGACTTTTCCGCCCCCCATCTGATTCCCTGCCACAATGTCCTGAACGGCCTTGTGTGGTCTGCCAAGGGCGGCGACGTGGCCATGACCATGGTGCGGGGCAGAATCCTCTACGAAAACGGCCGATTCCCCACCATCGACATGAAGAAGGTCGTGGAGGAGCTGACCGAATACGCCATCCCCCGGCTGTTTGAAGAGACGAAATAAGGAAACTCCCCTCGCATTTCCCCCGCAGAAAGGATGAAACCATGTCTGACATGCAAAAAAAGCAGAATTTTCTTCAGGGCACTGCTCTGCTCGCAATGGCCACCGCCATTGTCAAGGTCATCGGCGCTCTGTACAAAATTCCCCTAAACGCCATCATCGGCGAGCAGGGCTTCGGCTACTTCAACACGGCCTACGACATCTATAACGTACTGCTGATGATCTCCACCGCCGGACTGCCCGTTGCCATGAGCCGGATGATCTCTCAGGCCAGCTCCCTTGACCACTACAATCAGGTGCGCCGGATTTACCGCACCGCCCGGGGCATTTTCCTGGCGCTGGGCATCGCGGGCAGCTTCCTGATGACGGTGTTCTGCCGTCAACTGGCCGCCTTCCAGAACCAGCCCGACGCCTGGGCGGCCATCGGCTGCCTTGGCCCCTGCGTGCTGCTGATCTGCGTCATGAGCACCTACCGGGGCTTCTTCCAGGGGCAGGGGAACATGCTGCCCACCTCCGTTTCTCAGGTGCTGGAGGCTGTGGTGAAGCTGATCGTGGGCATGGGCGCGGCGCTGGCGATCCTGAAAATGACCAACGAGATTCCTCTGGCCGCAGGCGGCGCGATTTTAGGCGTCACGGCAAGCTGCCTTGTCTCGGCAATTTATCTGTTCAGCCGCTTCCGGAAGAGCTACGCCCTCCTGCCCCGGACGGAGGAGGAACCCCACTCCTACCGGGAGACCGCCCGTGGGCTGCTGGCCATCGCCATCCCCATCACCTTCGGCTCCGCCGCCTTGCAGCTGATGACCATGCTGGAAACCAAAATTTACATGGGGCAGCTGCTGAATCTGGGCTACACCCAGTCCGCCGCCGACACCATGCGGGGCGTTTACGGCATGTGCCTGACCATTTTCAACATGCCCTGCGCCTTCATCACCCCCATCACCATCAGCATCATTCCCGCCATCACCTCCCACCTGACCCTCTGCGGCGACGAGGAGGCCAAGGCCACCGAGGAATCCGCCGTGCGGATCACCGGGCTGATTGCCATGCCCTGCGCCTTTGGCCTTGCCCTGCTGGCCGAGCCGATTACCGCCCTGCTGGGGGGATATTCCGGCGGGAATCTGGCAATGGCGACCCGGCTGATGACGGTTCTGGGCTTTACCATCCTCTTTAACGCTTTGGTGCTGGTCTCCACGGCCATCATGCAGGCCCACGGCCACGCCGGCCGGCCGGTGATCAACATGCTCATCGGCGGCGTGGTAAATCTGGTTGCGGTGTACGTGCTGGCGGGGATGCCGCTTATCAACATTCTGGGTACGCCTACCGGCCTGCTCATGGGCTACGTGGTCATCAGCATCCTGAACATTCTGTCCATGCGCCGTCTGCTGCCGAAGCCCCCCGCGATTCTGCCCAACCTTCTGCGCTCCTTCTTCGCCGCGGCGGTGATGGGCATTCTCGCCTGGGGCGCGCTATGGGCGCTGAAGGCCGTCGGCGTGCGGGAGATCGGCACAGGCCGACTGATTCTGTGCGCCGTGCCGGTGCTGGTGGGCGTGGTCAGCTACTTCTTTACCGCTGTCAAGTTCAAGGTCATCACCCACGAGGACTGTCTGCTGCTGCCAAAGGGCGAAAAAATCGCAAAAATCCTGAAGCTGTGAGTTTTTTTGAAAAATCTCTTGCAATTTGGGTAGAATTATGTTAATCTAAACGTCGGCTTCATGTCGGCTTCAAAATATTTTCACTTTCAGAAAAGAGGATATAAACATGAATAAAACTGAACTGATCGCCGCCGCCGCCGAGGGCGCCGGCCTGACCAAGAAGGACACCGAGCGGGTCATCAACGCCGCCATCGACGCCGTTACCGCGGCTCTCGTGAAGGGCGACAAGGTGCAGATTTCCGGCTTCGGAACCTTTGAGACCAAGGAGCGGAAAGCCCGCATCGGCCGCAACCCCCACACCAAGAAAGCCATTGAGATTCCCGCCACCCGCGTTCCCGCCTTCAAGGCAAGCAAGGCTCTGAAGGACAACGTTGCAAAGTAAGCGATGCGGCTTGACAAGTATCTGAAGGTCTCCCGCCTGATCAAGCGCCGGACGGTGGCCAACGAGGCCTGTGACAACGGCCGCATCAGCGTCAATGGCCGCATTGTCAAGGCCGGCTACGACGTGAAGGTCGGAGACAAAATCGAGATTTCCATGGGCGCCCGGACGGTGACCGTGGAGGTTCTCCAGGTAGCGGAAACCGTCCGCAAGGACGATGCCTCCGCCATGTACAAGGAAGTATAAGTGTTTACCGCCGTGAAACGAGCGTTTCACGGCGGTGAAGTTTTGTGCGTGCTTGCAATGGTTCCCTGTGTATGGTATACTAAAACAATTCGGGAATGACGGAGGAAACGCTGTGAAAATCGAACATGCCGCGCTGTATGTGAACGATCTGGAAGGGGCGCGCAGCTTCTTTGTGAACTATCTGGGCGCAAAATCAAACGACGGCTACCACAATCCGAAGACGGGCTTTCGGTCGTATTTTCTGTCCTTTGACGGCGGCGCGCGGCTTGAGATCATGAACAGGCCGACGCTGGCAGATTTCCCAAAAGAACCCGCCCGCACCGGATATGCGCATATTGCGTTCAGCGTAGGCAGCAGGGAAGCGGTCGATGCGCTGACTGCGAGACTGAAAGCGGATGGCTACGAAGTCACCGGCGGCCCCCGCACAACGGGAGACGGCTATTACGAAAGCTGCATCGCCGCGGTCGAGGGCAATCTGATCGAGCTTACGGTTTGAGCCGGATAAATACTTTGACTTTCCCAATTGGCCGAAAACCGGGACATGCCCCGCCGCAAGGCGGTCATGTCCCGGTTCTTTTCCCTTGCAATCTGTCGAAATCTGTGCTACGCTATCGGAGGTGCTACCAGTACCCCGGTAGGCGGTTCCCCTCGATTTTTTCGGGGGTGATGCTTCTTTGCCCCCCAACAGAAGGAAGGGGGGACGATCACGGTTACATGGGAAGAATTATTTGCTTTCTGTATGGTCATTGTCGCTATTGTCTCTCTGGTTATCCAGATACATGATGATAAGAAGTAACCGCCCACTCTCCAAAGTCACGGTTACTTCTTAACCAATCCTTGGGGAGCCGTCCTACTGGTAGTACCCCTGTACCTACAGTATATCCCGGAACTTCCGTTTTGTCAACTGCTCTGCTTCCTGGCAGGGCACTTTTGTTGTCTCAATATGACCCCAGCAGACGCGAAAGCGCAGCGCACTCCTCCCGGCTTAAGTCCGCAAGGTGCTGAAACACGATGCCAAAATCCCCGTCCACCGTTCGTGCCGTATACTCCGTCACCGCCCGCCGGGCGCAGTGATACCGCCGTTCCAGCGCCTTCGCCGCCGGCTCCTCCGGAAGGGCGATCTGCGCATTTTTCCCGCCCCCGCAGCCGGACAAACGCCCAATTCCCCGCAGGCAGGCAAGCATTTCCAGCTGCATATCGTGCAGATGCCGGAGCTGCTCCCGCCCTTTGCCGGAAAACTGTCCGGCAAGCTTCCGGTAAACCGCCGCCGCTTCCATCGCTTCCAGCTCCATCGGCCGCAGACTCCCCCGGGGAGGTTCCGGCTGCCCCAGCACCCGCTGCCACACCTGCTGCTCCACATCCCGGTTCATATTGCCGCTCCTCTCAAAAACATGACTCTGTTCCCAGTATAGCGCCCCTGAAAAGAAAAAGTGTCAAAAAAGTTTTTCAAAAAGGGCTTCCTTTTTTCGCTCATATGTGCTATAATAGGCAAAAGCGAACTATCATACTATTTCTCGATAAAATGGTTAACACCATTTTATCCTGCGAATCCTTCG
>ERZ827458.220-NODE-220-length-99661-cov-10.065498_pt1 | contig 99661 bp, 93 predicted proteins | sample MGYA00519706_ERZ827458 | MGnify/ENA primary metagenome ERZ827458 (study PRJEB31778, sample SAMEA3449309) | human gut metagenome | biome: human gut; feature: human-associated habitat; material: faeces | place: United Kingdom | collected 2010/2012 ... | reverse complement strand
CTCTGGATGACTTTGCAAAGCAGCTCGCCGTTCATCATTCCCGTTCCAACAACTTACCTATGAGACCCCTCCATTGGCTTTCCCCAATTGAGTTCGTTGTCCAATATGTTTGACAAACCTACAGATCCGGCATCAGGGTCATGCGGAGCGTGGTGCATCCGTAGGGCTGCAGCCGCACCGTTTCCGTCCCGATAGGTTCCGGACTTTCCGGTTTTTCCGCGCATACGCCGGGCTGACCGGGACAGGTGCCCCATGCGATTCGATTCATCCGAGTCACCAGCTGCAGCGGCGGCTGTTCCCGGGAAAAGGGCTGATCTCCCAGCGGATTTTCCACCAGTTGGAAGTCTTTTTCCGCAAAGGCGTAACCCCAGTCCTGTTCCGACAGGATGATCCAGTCGCAGTACGGCGCTTTGCGGGTGACGCCGTGGCTTTCGTATTCCCACGGATAGTGCTTCGCCGCCAGCGGCAGGGCGAATACCAGCGGCCCCCGCTCCACATAAGCCATTCCGTCCGCTTCAGGAACCAACCTCGCGGCAAAATGCAGCTTTACTTCCACGCTGTCGCCGTCCTGCCAGAGCCGTTCCGTCCGCCAGATTTCCCCCGGCTGAACGGTCTGCCCGTCCGCTTCGGCACTTTCAGCGAAGGCCGGGACGCGAACGGCCAGTTCGAAACGGACGGGACGTTCGCAGCGGACGATATACCGCAGACTGTCTCGGAAGGGATATTCCGTTTCCAGCGTGACCCGCGCCTTTTCGCCGCCGCGTTCCAGCTGAACAGAGGAAGGAACCAGCACTGCCGACAGGAGTCCCTTTTCTGTTTCCATGAAGGCGGACAGTGCCAGCTTGGGCCAGCCCTGCGAAAAATTCGCGGTACAGCAGCCATAATTCGGTTCCAACCCAAAGAGATTGGACTGACTGCCGTTGGTGCCAAATATGGGCGTTCCCTGCTGAATGGAGCAGGAGACCTGATTCAGCTGCTGATCGTACTGGTGTGACCACATGTCCGCCGAGATCGTGGCGGGCAGAGAGTTGAACGCCAGCCGCTCCAGCAGATCGAGCCAAAAGGGCTCGCCGGTGATGGAGGCCAGCAGCTCGCAGGAATACATTTCCTCCACCACAGCGCAAAGCTCGGTGCCGCGGATGGGGCTTTTCCCCGCCAGACATTCGTCGCCCTGAATGTGTCCCATGGGCGTTCCGTGGTACTTTCGCAGCTGCTCGTACATTTTTCGGGCGAACGCACCGGGTTCCTGCCCGGAAAGGCCGGAGAATACGGCTTCGCTTTTCAGCGCCATCATCAGGTTGACGATGTGAGTCTGCTGCCGCCACACGCCCCGGGGGTCTGGCTGCTGATCCTTCCAGCAGGCGAACACCCGCTCGTAGGACAGGCCCTGCGACGCGAGCGTCACGGCCAGCTCGATCATCCACGGTTCTGGCCGTTGCTCGTACAGCCATTGCAGGGGGATCAGGGCTTCGAACCAGCGGCTTTGGCCCCAGTTGAACAGGGTGCAGTGGGTCAGATGGCCTTCCAGATTTTTCATGGCACGGTAAACCGTCTCCGCCGCCCGATTGTCTCCGCTGCATTGGCCGTAGACCATCAATGCTTTGCAAATGATGAACACCGCCCACACGTCATAGGCTGCGCGTTCCTCTTTTGTGCAGGGACAGAGCCAGCCGTCTTCCTGCTGCGCGTCCATGATAGCCTCCACGTACCTCTTCGCCCGGGCGATCAACGCTTCGTCCCGCAGAAGATAGGCCAGCGGCACGAAGCCGTCCAGCCAGTAGGGCACCCGTTCCCAGCCCTCGGCCTTGCCGCCGATCCACGCGGAATCCCGAATATCGGGCCAAATTTCATCCAGATGGCCGGACAGTCCCTCCGCCTGAATTTCCAGCTGACGCTTCAGCCAGCCTTCCGGGCGCAGCCTTTCCGGCTTCACAAAACGGTACACCGACGAATAAATCTGTTCCATGGTTTTCGCCCCTCTTTCTGACCAGGATTGTACAGCAAAAAAGCGACGTTGACCATTCTCAATGCCGCCCATTTACTTGCAAAAATTGAACAAATCGCTTATAATGTCCGTGAGGTGCGTCCCATGAGCGAATATCTGAGTTCTGAAAAGTTGCCCCAGTTTCTTTTTTCCCACGACCGTGCGTTTCAGCCCGGCGAAAAGCACGTCACCCGCGTCTGCCCGGAGGACGTGCTCCTGCTGATGTTTTCCGGCGTTCTTCGTTTTACGGAGGACGGCGTGCCGGTGGAGGTGCGCGGCGGCGAGTACTACATCCAGAAGCGCGGGCTTTCCCAGCAGGGGCAGGTGCCGTCCGACTGTCCCGTCTATTATTACGTGCATTTTTTGGGGCATTGGAGCAGCGAGGGCGGCATCCGCAAACGCGGCCCCCTTCCTGCGGAGGCGCAGGCCCTCACCCGCCGTCTCGCCGAGGCCGATCAGCTGGGTGCGCCGCTTTTGGAGCGCACCAGCCTGTTTTACCAGCTTCTCACCCTTTTGTGCCACAGCCGCCCTCAAACCCCTGCGGAACGGCTGGCGGAAAGCGCCCTGCAGCAGTTGCAGTACCACTTGAAGGACGGCGCGTCTCTCGCCCAAATCGCCGCCGAGCTGCACGTCAGCGAGAGCTATCTAATCCGCATTTTCCGCCGCCGGTATCAGACCACGCCCCACCGCTGCCTGACGCTTCTTCGTCTGGAACAGGCTCAGCGGCTGATGCGCTACTCCGACCTTTCGCTGGAGGCCATTTCGCTGGAATGCGGGTTCCGCAGCTACGCCAACTTCTACAAAGCCTTCTGCGCCGAAAAGGGCGAAAATCCCGCCGCCGTGCTGAAGCGGCTGCGATAAACCTTTTCCCGCAATCGTGCCTGGCCCTCCCCAGATTTTTCCCAACGCAAAAGGCCGCAGCCGTTTTCCGGCGCGGCCTTTCGGCGTTCTGCGCAGTTTATTCCTGCGCTTTCAGGAAATCCATGCAGATGCGGGCTTCTTCCAGTCCCGAGGGCTGGCAGGTCTCCGACTCCACGATCAGCCGGTCGCCCAGCTCCACGGCCTTACGGTAGACCGCCGCCGCAGGGGCTTCCCCCATGCCCAGCGGCCTTCCGCTGCCGTCCACCAGTCCGTCCTTGATGTGAATGATATGGACGCGCTCCTTCAGCCGCTCCATCATTTCCAGCGGATCGCGCCCGCCCACGAAGGCCCAGTAGGTGTCGATCTCCAAGTCCAGCCGGGTGCGTTCTTCCAGCTGCTCCCAAATGCAGGAGCCGTCGGCGTTGGGCTTAAACTCGTGAGCGTGATTGTGATAGCCCAGCCGAATGCCCTCGTCCGCCAGTCGCGCCTGCACCTTTTCTGTTTGGGCGACAAAATCGTCCAGCTTTTGCTGATTGTCCAGATCGGCCCACGGAAGAACAATCAGCCGGTTGCCCAGCGTCTTATGGTAACGGATGGTCTCGCCGATCACATCATCTGCCAGTTCCTGCATCCCCGTGTGGGTGGAGGAGACCTCCATGCCGCATTCCAGCAGCTTGTCCCGCACGGCTTCCGCCGAATAGCCGAAGAAACCGGCGAACTCCGCGTAGTGATACCCCAACGCCGCTACCTTTTCCAGCGTGCCCAGCAAGTCTTTTTCCGCCGCGTCCCGCACGGAATACATCTGCAATCCGTATTTCATGTTGGTTTTCCTTTCCGATTTTGCTCAATATTCCAGCTCGATCTCCGAACCGGTCAGTTTCTTATGCACCACGATCTTCTTGTCGATGCGCTCCCGAAGCTCGGGCATATGGGAGATCACGCCGATCATCCGATCGCCGTCCGCCAGCGAGGACAGCAGCGCCATGGCGTTGCGCAGGGCGTTTTCGTCCAGCGTGCCGAAGCCCTCGTCGATGAACATGGCTTCCAGCCGCACACCGCCGCTCTCGCTCTGCACCACGTCGGACAGGCCCAGCGCCAGCGACAGGGAAGCCAGAAAGCTCTCGCCGCCGGACAGGGTGGACACATCCCGCCACTGGCCCGTGGCCCGGTCCAGTACGTCCAGATCCAGCCCGGACTGGCTGCGGCGATCCTTCGCTTCTTCCTTCAGCCGCAGCACAAACATGCCGTCGGTCATCTGGGTCAGCCGCTTGTTGGCCGCCGCTACCACCTGCTTGAAATAATACTGCTGCACGTAGGTCTCGAAGGTGATCTTGACCTTCTGACTCAGCTGCCCGCTCATGGCCCGGTACAGGTCGTCCAGCACCGCCCATTCCTCGGCGTGGGCTTTCTTCTGCTCCGCCGCCCGGCGGATGGCCTTTCCCGCCTCCTGATGCAGCGTCAGCCGCCGGTCGCAGCCCCGGCTTCGCTCCTGCGCCTGCCGGTACTGCTCCGTCATGGCCTTCTGCTGCTGCAGCAGGGCTTCGATATCGGCCCGTGCGCTGTCCTTCAGCTGCTTTTCCCGCTCCTGAACCCGGTCGTTCAGCGATTTCTTTTTTTCTTCATAGCGGCGAATGGCCCCGTCCAGCCGTTCCGTTTCTTCCGCGGGCAGGCAGGCGGCGCGGTAAGCCGTTTCGTCCTCGAAGCCCTGCTGCGCCAGCCCTGCGGCAAACTCTCTGTCCAGCCGGTCGGCTTCCTTTTCCAGCTCGCCTATCTTTTTCTGGCAGGCTTCCAGCAGGACGGCGGCCTTTTCCAGACGGCTCTGGCACTGGCTCCGCCGGGTTTCCGTCCGCTCCGCCGCTTCCCGAATTTTCCGGGCGGCTGCGTCCGCTTCTTTCATTCGCTGACGGACGCTCTGTTCCGTGTCCTCGTCGCCGATTCCTTCCTCCTGCAGGGTCTTTTGCAGGGTCTCCAGCGCCGCCCGGGCTGCGGCGGTCTGGCTGGAAATTTTATGCAGCTGTTCTTCCAGCCGCTTGCGGTGATCGTCCGCCGCCTGAAACTGCTCCTGTGTCGCCCCGCCTTCCTGCAGGACGGCGGGGGCGGGATGGTGGGTCGCACCGCATACGGGGCAGGGCTCGCCCTCCCGGAGCTCCCGGGCCAGCAATCCGCTCTGGCTGCGGTAGTAAGCCTGCCGCACGGCCAGATATTCCTGCTCGGCCCTGTTGCTGTCCTCCAAGGCCTTTGTCTGCAAACGGTCCAGCCGTTCCAGCTCCGCCGTGTCCTTCTGCCGCTTTTCCAGAAATTTCAGGCAGCTCTCCAGCCGTTTGACCAGCCGGACGTTTTCCTCCGCCAGCGGAAGCTGCTCCCGGGCCTGCTTCGCCGCCCGTTCCAGTGCGGGAAGGCTGGCTTCCTGCGCCTGTTTTTCCTGCGTCAGCCGGGCGGCCTGCGTCTTTTCCGCGTCCAGACTTTGCCGGTTCCGCTGGCGCAGCTGATCGGTCGGCCCCAGCAGTTGAGCACTGCGAGCCGCCGCCAGCGCGGCCTTTCGCTCCTCTACGGCGCTTTGTTTTTGCAGAAGACCGGCCAACTCCTGTTTCCACTGTTCCAGCTCGTCAAAGCGCTGGTTCCGATTGCGCCCGTCGGCGATGGCGGCGGTCAGGGCTTTCAGCTGGCCGTCCAGCGTGTCGCACCGGCCGTCCGCTTCTTTTTTCAGACTGGTTTCATAGGCGTACAGCCCCCGCAGCGCTTCCAACAGCTGATCGGCGTACTTTGCGTCCGTCTGGTACTGTTTCAGCCTTTCCCGGTCGGGAAATTCCGGCTCCGGGCTGATCTTGCCCGCTTCGGTCACGATGCGCAGGTCCAGTTCCCTTTGCATCTGCGCGGCGGCGGCGCATTTTTCCTTGGCCTTCTTTTGCAGATCGGCGTAAAGCGAGGTGTTGAACAGCTGCTGGAACAGCTTTTTGCGGTCATCGGACTTGGCGTTGAGGATCTTCAAAAAATCGCCCTGAGCGATCATCACCGTCTGGGCGAACTGATCCTGACTCAGGCCGATCAGCTCCTGTGCCTTGGCCTTCACCTCGTCCGTCCCCGTCCAGCATTCGCCGGTATCCAGCTCGGTCAGCTCCGCGTTGGCTTTCTGTTCCACCAGATCGTCCCCCCGGCGGCTCTGGCGCAGGTAGGGCGGATTCCGTTTCAGGCGGTAGGTGTGCTGACGGTGCTGAAATACCAGCTCCACATAGGTATCCGTGTCCCGGGCGGCATAGTCCGACCGAAAGGATTTGGACGCGCGGCGTTCCCTGCCCCCGGAACCCTCGCCGTAAAAAGCGAAGCTGATAGCGTCGAAGATGGTGGTCTTGCCCGCGCCCGTGTCGCCGGTGATGAGAAAAATGCCATTTTCGCAAAGCTTGGTAAAGTCGATCGTTGTCGTTTTCGCGTAGGGGCCGAAAGCCGAAAGGGTCAATTTCAGCGGCTTCATCGAATCTCTCCCTCCAGTTCCTTCCGCAGACTGCGCAGAATCTCCATATGCCGGGGGCCGGGCGGGCAGTCGTTATTCTGCAGCCGGTAAAAATCCGAGAACAGCTCCTCCGGGCTTTTGTTCTCCATGGCTTCCCGGGCCAGCACGTCGATATCCGTCTTGGTTTTGGAATTGACCACGGAAAACTTCATCATGTTGGGAAATACAGTGCTCACCGTCACCCGTGCGTCCGGGGGCGGAAGCTCGTCACGCAGCGTGACCCACACATAGTCCTCCGAATAGGGCATGGCCAGAACGTCGTCCATCAGACCCTCCACCAGCCGCATGTCGTGGGGAGGGGCCAGCGGCACGGTGCGGATGCTGATTTCCCCCTTTTCCTCCATCTCCACCACCGTCACCGATTTTTTCTGGTTCACTTCGGAAAAAGAATACTTCATCAGGGAACCAGCGTAACGCAGGGTGTCCCGGGTGCATTTCTGAGGCTTGTGGATGTGGCCCAGCGCCACATAATCAAAATCGGCAAACACCGCCGCGTCGATGTTGTCCAGCCCGCCTACGGTCTTTTCCTCGGAGTCGGAGATCTCCGCCCCGGTGATGAACTGGTGGCACACCAGCACGTTCCGCTTGGCCGTATCCACCGGCGAATGGCGCAGCACCGCCTGCACCGCGTCCTGATAGGTCTCGATCTTCTCATCGGGATAGAACCGGCGCACCTGTATGGGCTTCAAAAACGGTAGCAGACTGACCACCAGTTCCCCGTGCTCGTCCTGTAGCGTCACCTGCTGCAAATGGCCGTCAAAGGCCTCGCTGACGTACACGCCCGAGTTTTTCAAAAGCGATGAAAAATAGGAAATTCGCTGGGCGGAGTCGTGGTTGCCGCTGATCACGAACACCCAAAGGCCCATCTCCTTCAGACGGGTGATAAACTGGTCGAACGCGGCCATGGCTTCGCTCTGGGGCGAGGCTTTCTGGTATACGTCCCCGGCGATCAGCACCGCGTCGGCCCGCTCACTTCGGGCGATCTCCTCCACCTGACACAGCAGCCGAACCTGATCCTCCAAAAATGAAAAGTCGTTCAGGCGTTTGCCCAGATGCAGGTCCGCCAGATGCAGAAATTTCATCGTCTGTTTCTCCTTTGTATCCCATTTTTTAATGCTTCACGGACTGTCTTTTCCCTCTGTCAGCCTCTTCATTGTATCCCATCGGTCCTTCCCTTGCAAGACGCAAAATAGGCTTCTGGCTGTTCCCTAAACCGGTTTTTCGTGTTACAATGCTTCGGGCGTATGCCCAGGGAGGTTTTCTTCATGATTCATGTCAGCCAGCCCATGACCACCGTGCCGGAGCATTTTTCCACGCCCCTGCAGGAGCTGGTCTACCGTACCCTGACCCGGCTCTCCATTCCCTTTCAGCGGGTGGAAAACGACCCCGCCATCACCATGGAGGATTGTCAGGCCATCGACGACCGCCTGCAAATGCAGACCGTCAAGACCCTGTTTTTGTGCAACCGTCAGCAGACCGCCTTTTACCTCTTCGTCACCCCGGGGGACAAGCCCTTTCGCACGAAGGATTTCAGCTCTGCGCTGGGTATCTCCCGCGTTTCCTTCGCCTCGCCGGAACAGCTGGAGCGGCTCATGGGCACAGTGGTCGGCTCCGCCACGGTGTTCAGTGCGCTTCTGGCTTCGGCCCGGGAGGTGCGCGTGGTCTTCGACCGGGCGCTGGCGGACAGCGAATGGTACGGCTGCACCGACGGCACCACCACCGGCTACATGAAGCTGCGCACACGGGATGTGATCGACCGGCTGCTCCCCTACACCGCCCATACGCTGGAATGGGTGGAGGTGTAAACGCACGGCACTTTTCGCCGACTTCATCCCATTCGAATGCCATTTTTACCTGAAAGGAACGAAGGCCCATGACCCCTGAAATCGAAATTTCCCAAGCGACGCTGAACAGTCTGCCGAACTGTCTGCTGGTGGACATGCGGGACGCGGAAAGCGTGGCCTACGGGGTTATCCCCGGAGCGGTTCCGCTGCCGCCGGAACGGCTGGAAGCCGAGGTGCCCGCCCGCTGCGCCGGAAGGCCCGTGGTACTGTACTGTGCCAGGGGGCAGTTCAGTGTGGACGCGGCGGAAGACCTGCGCCGTCTGGGCGTCGAGGCCTACAGTCTGGAGGGCGGCTACGCGGGCTGGCTGCTGTATCGAATGCAGCGGGAGCAGGAGACCAGTCTGCAGCAGCAGATCGAGGAGGGCATCCGCAAGACGTGGCACAAGCGGCTTTTCTCCAAATTTGCCAAGGCCATCCGCACCTACGATCTGGTCAAGCCCGGCGACCGTATCGCCGTGTGTATTTCCGGCGGCAAGGACTCCATGCTCATGGCCAAGCTGTTTCAGGAGCTTTACCGGCACCACAAATTCCCCTTCGAACTGAAATTTCTGGTCATGGACCCCGGGTACAACGAGACCAACCGCAAGGTGATCGAGCACAACGCCCGGCTTTTGGGCATTCCCATCACCATCTTTGAGACGGATATTTTCGACATCGTCTACAAGGAAGAAAAGAACCCCTGCTACCTGTGCGCCCGGATGCGCCGGGGGTATCTGTACAGCAAGGCGCGGGAACTGGGCTGCAACAAGATCGCGCTGGGCCATCATTACGACGACGTGATCGAGACCATCCTCATGGGGATGCTCTACGGCGCGCAGGTGCAGACCATGATGCCCAAGCTGCACAGCACCAACTTTCCCGGCATGGAGCTGATCCGCCCCATGTACCTGATCCGGGAGGCGGATATCAAGGCGTGGCGCGACCGTAACGATCTGCACTTCATCCAGTGCGCCTGTCACTTCACCGACACCTGCACCACCTGCGACCCCAACGGCCGCACCGTGTCCAAGCGCATGGAGATCAAACAGCTCATCGCCCAGCTGAAAAAAATCAATCCCTCGGTGGAGGCCAACATTTTCCGCAGCATGGAAAACGTGAACCTGAACACGGTCATTTCCTACAAACAGGGCGATCAGGTGCATTCGTTCCTGGACCGGTATGATGAAATTCAGGGGAAGGAATAAGACGGTCTCCTCCTCAAAAACATTGATACGCAAACGGCGTGGCCTTTCCGGTCGCGCCGTTTGATTTTCGTTATTCCAATGCCGCATTATTTTTTCCAGTGATTCAGATATGGCACGACCGCTTCCATATGGGCGCGGACCTGCTCTGCGGGCCAGCTTTCGTTGGCCATGTGCTCTACGCAGAAATCAATGAGCTGCTCTTTGCTTTCGTATTTGAATTCCCCATCGGTATAGCACCACTTGCAATATTCCTCGTTGAAGGAACCGTCCGTTTCTTTGCTGATGGTGGAATCGTCAAGCGGCATCCCGCAGCATTGGCAGATCAGCTTTCGCGGGGAGCCAAGCAGCGTATTGATCGAAACGTCAAAAACCTTTGACAGCAGCTTCAGCGTTTCCACATTGGGCGTCGTTTCCCCGTTTTCCCAGCGGGACACCGCCTGCCTTGTCACAAACACTTTTTCTGCCAGTTCGTCCTGCGACATTCCCTTCCGGTTCCTCAGCTGGCACAGGATCTCCTTTGTATCCATTTGAAACCCCTCCTCGATGCAAGGGTAACACTGGATCGTTTTCCAGACAAGCAACTGGCAGTTGCTGCGGCCTGTCAGTCCTTCAGGATTCCGGGGAAATTTCCTTTCAGAAAATGTCTGTACTCCGGATGCTCCGAAGCGTTCTCATACTCTTCTCGAATGGTCTTTTCATTCCATTCCTTCGCTCTCTCCGACAGTTCTTCATACCGAACGACGGAAAGCAGGCCTTCGCGTTCCGCCTGCAGGATCGCCTCATAGGCGTCCGAAATAAATTCTGAGCCCGCTACATCGACCGGCACGCTGCTTGCGGCCGCATCCGGGATTGGAACGGCAAAACCGGCCTCCGAAATGGTCTCAGCACGATAGATATAACCGGACACGCCCTGATAGGTACTGATCAGCGCGTTGGGGTAGTATTCCTCCAGCCGCTGGCGCCCGTCCCTGTTAAAGCCATACGGACCCCACTTCTGGTAGATCCCCTCATACAAAAAGCCGGTCTCCTTACAATACTTCTCAACGGCGTTGCTCAAGTACACCAATACATTTTCTCTTTTTTTCGAAAAGTAGACCAGCGGGATCCCATGATTGGAAACATGCGGCTTCAGTTGGGTGATCCCGCCGAACGGCGATGCGTGATAGTACATTGCTTCTCCTCCTGAGCGTATTTTTTACGGTCCGGGTCGATGAACGAAATAAGCCTCTTTCATGCGTTTCCTCCGCTCTTTCCTAAACCGGAAGAAAGCAGCCCCGTCTGAATCGGCAACCGCTATGCCAGATATTCCGGATAGCTTTTCGTAAATTGCTCGTTTGCTTTCAGCAGTTGTTCGTAATGCTCGTTATACAGCGGACTGAGCTTTCTCATGGCGGGGATAAACGTATCGTCATATCCATTGGCCGCGCAGATCTGTTTCATCGTTTCCATCAGCCGGCAGGCAGGCGAATTCTGATATTCCTCCGTTTGCCGGTATTTTTGGTAATCATCCAATACCTTTTTATGATTCCTGACAAACTCGTCCAGATTCTGAAGGGCATACTCCTGTTCCTGCAAAACGCGCCGGAGCCTCTCGGTTTCCTCTTTTCCGGAGCCTTCTTCCATACAGGCATCCAGATATTCCCGCAGATCATCCGGCAAACGGATTTCCGGAACCCGATCAAAGAATTCGATGATCTGATGAAAGGCTTTTTTCTGTTCCTCCGTCTCCACCTTTCCCGTCAGATATCTGGAAAAATGGAGACGGATGATTTTCCCATAATACCCCGGAAACAGCTCGCCCAGTTTTTGGATAATGATCGTATTGGAACTGAGCGGATCAATCTCCGGCTCAAGATCCTCGATTGCTTCTCCTGCCGCCAGCCGCTTCAACCATTCCTGTTTGGTTTTTTCCTGCTCCAGTTCCAGCTCTCTTTGATAAAAAATGCCGCTGATTTCCCCGCGATCCTCAAGCACACGCCGGATTTCCCGGATGCTCAAGCCTAATTTCCGATATAGAACGACCCGCTTTAGTACTTTCGTATCCTCTTCTGAAAAATCTCTATATCCATTTTCCAGCACTTTCGGATCGACCAGCCCCTGCTCCACATAATACTGGACCGCTTTTTTGGTGATACCGCATTTCCTTGCCGCTTCGTTGATAAGCATCCTTCTCACCTCCCCCTCATTGTAAACCGGCCTGTAAGGGGACAGTCAATACGGAATGCCAAATTTCCGCCAATTTTCTGCAACGGGCAAGCGCCGCACGTTTTCCTTCCGTGCGGCGCGTTTTTCGTTTCTCTTTTAGGCCGCCTGCGTCTGGGCGGTATACAGCTCGTAATAATACCCTTTCTTGGCCATCAGCTCGTCATGGCTGCCTGCTTCCAGGATGCCCTTGTTGCCGATGTAGAGGATACGGTCGCAGCTCTTGATGGTGGACAGCCGGTGGGCCACAATGAAGCTGGTGCGGCCCTGCAGCAGCGTTTCGATGCCCTGCTGCAGCAGGCGCTCCGTCTGGGTGTCGATGGAGGAGGTGGCCTCGTCCAGAATCAGGATGCGGGGGTCGGACAAAAGCGTCCGGGCAAAGGCGATCAGCTGCCGCTGGCCCTGACTGAGACCGCCGCCCCGCTCGTTGACCGGCGTGGCGTACTGCTGGGGCATCTGTGCAATGAACTCGTGGGCCCGCACGGCCTTGGCCGCGGCGACGACCTCCTCATCCGTAGCGTCCAACCGTCCGTAGCGGATGTTGTCCATGATGGTTCCTGCAAACAGGAAGCTGTCCTGCAGCATGATGCCCAGCTGGGAGCGCAGGGAATGAAGCGTCGCGCCCGCAATGTCCTGCGTGGTTCCGTCGGCGCAGTGGAGCAGAATGCGTCCGCCCCGCAGGTTGTAGAACCGGCACAGCAGGTTGATCACCGTGGACTTGCCCGCCCCGGTGGGCCCCACCAGCGCGATGCGCTCCCCGGCCCGCACATGCAGGTTCAGGTTTTCCAGCACAGTCTGGCCCTTCTCATAGCCGAACTCCACGTTTTCGAAGGTCACTTCGCCGTCCAGCGCCTTCAGGGGCTCCGCGTCAGGAACGTCCTTCACCTCCACCGGCTCGTCCATGGTCTCGAAGATGCGTTCCAGATAGGCGATGTTGTTCACAAAGGAATTATAGATATTGGCCAAATTGGTGATGGGCTGCCAGAAGCGGCTCACATAGGAGGCCATGGCCAGAATCACGCCGAAGGAAACCATCTTGCCGCCGCCCAGCCAATATACGCCCGCAATGTACAGAAGGGAGAACACGATCTGCGTCAGGCATTCGGAGGACAGCCACACGGCGTTGGAAACGTACATGGCCTTCATCCACGCATCCCGGCAGGCCAGCGCCAGCCGCTTCATGATGGAGCAGTTCACCTCCTGACGGGCGAAGAGCTGAGACACCTTCACTCCGTCGATACTTTCGGCCAGATAGGCGTTGTAGTTGGAGTTCTTGTTGCTCTGCTGCTGCCATGCCTTGCGCTGCCGGGGCTTCAGGATGCACACGATGGCGATGAACACCGGCAGGCCGCTGACCACCACCGTGGCCAGCGTCGCGTCCATCGAATACATGAACACGATGATGACGGCCACGTTGATGATCTCCAGAATGCTGTTGATGATGCCGTTGGAAAGAATATCCGACACGGAGTTCACATAGTTGATGACCCGCACCAGAATTTTGCCGGCCGGGCGGCTGTCGTAGTAGCTGAACGGCAGCTCCTGCAGGTGATGGAACAGATCCCGGCGGATATCGAAAATGATCTCCTGACTGACGTAAGCCATCACCCGGGCACGGATGACGGTAAACACGATGCTGACGACGATCAGCCCGCAGTAGATCAGCGCCCAGCGCACCAGCGTCTGCACATCCCCGGCGGGAACCACCTCGTCCAGCACCCGGGACATGATCTTGGGCGTATACAGGGTGCAGATGGAGGCCAGCACGCTCAGCGCCAGCGCGCCTATCATCTGGAAGCGGTGGCGGCCAATGTACTGAAAGGCCCGTTTCAGGTGTTTCCATTGAAAGGGGGACTCCAGCGTCTCGTCCACGTCAAATTTGTTGCGCGCCATTACGAAGCAGCTCCTTCCATCGGCAGGTCGTTCTGCAGGGCATAGGTTTGCCAGTAGTAGCCGTGGTTCTTCAGCAGTTCCTCATGAGTGCCCCGCTCGGTGATGCGGCCGTTTTCCAGCACCAGAATCTGGTCGGCGTCCTTGACGGCGCTGATGCGCTGGCCGATGATGATCTTGGTGCAGGGGAAGGGCAGGTGAAGAAGCTGCTGCTGAATGTAATGCTCGGTTTCGCTGTCCAGCGCGGAGGTAGTATCGTCCATGATCAGAATGGACGGGTGCATGGCCAGTGCCCGGGCCAGCGCGATTCGCTGCTTCTGGCCGCCGGACAGGCCGGTGCCCCGCTCGCCGATGATGGTATCGTATTTTTCCGACAGGCCCTCGATGAAGTCATCCGCGGCGGCGATGCGGGCGCATTCCCGCACGCCGTCCTCCGTCAACTCCTGATTGCCGAAGGCGATATTGCCGTCCACGGTGTCGGAGAACAGGAACACATCCTGCGTGGCAACACCCAGCCCGCCCCGGAGCTGCTGCAGCTTCCAGTCCCGCACGTCGGTATCGTCCACCAGCACCGTGCCGCCGGTCACGTCGTAGCAGCGGGCCAGCAGATTGATCAGCGTGGTCTTGCCGGAGCCTGTGGGGCCCATGATGGCCAGCGTGCTGCCCGCCTCCGCCGTGAAGGACACGTCGTGAAGCACCTCCGTGCGGTCGAAGGCCGCGTTCACGTGCTGGAACTCCACCTTGCCCTTCATGGACGGATGATCCTTCGCCGTGGCCCGGTCCTGAATGGCGGGACGGCTGCAATACAGCTCCATCACCTTATGGGCCGAGGTCTGGAAGCGCTGGAAGTCGTTGATCAGGTTGCCCAGCTGGCGCATGGGGTTGGCCAGCGCCCACGTCAGCTGGGAGAAGATCGTCAGCTGGCCGGGAGTCAGCTGCCCCTTGATAATCAGGTAGCCGCCCAGAAATACCGTGATGATGGTCATGGCATGGGCCAGAATTTCGATAAACGGGAAGAAGCTGAGCCACTTCTTATTGATGTTCAGCTGACTATCCCGGAAGGCGGCGCTGCGCTTTTCGAATTTTTCTTCTTCAAAGCTCTCCCGGGCAAAGGCCTTCACCACCCGGTTGCCCGCGATGTTCTCCTGCGCCCCCGCGTTCATTTCGCTGAGCTTTTCCCGCATGAACACGAACAGGGGCCGGGCCTGCCGGGAGTACAGATTGGTGATGAGCAGAAGCAGCGGCGTCACCATCACCAGAAAGAGGGTCAGCCGCCAGCTGGTGAAGAAAAAGCAGATCAGGGTGCTCAAAAAGATGCACACGCAGTCCACGATGGCATAGCTCATGTAGGACATGAAGTGGCGGCACCAGTCCAGGTCACCGGACATCCGGGTCATCAGTTCGCCGGTACGGTTGCGGTCGAAGTACCGGGTGTCCTGATACTGCAGCCGCTCGAAAAGCCGGCAGCGCAGCTTGAGCACGTTCTCCTGCGACGTTTTTTCCAGCATGATGACCATGGCGTAGCGCAGGCCCTCCCGGCCCAGCTTCACCGCCAGCATCACCGCCAGAATGCCCAGCAGGGGTTCGGGATTCTGTGCCACAATGACGTCGTCCACCAGTTTGGCGCTCAGGGTAGGATTGACCAACAAAAGAACGCTGGTAAAGGCCGAAATCGCCAGCGCCGTGATAAACCGAATTTTTCCTTTTTTCTCCGTCAGACTCCACAGCCATGCAATGCAGCGCATAGAAACCTCCAACTCCATTGAGGTCGTCGCGTGGGGATTGCCGTTACAGCCGGCGTAAACGCTCACATTATAGGCCACCTGATTGGGAATGTCAAAGCCTTTCTGACATTTTTAGGAAAGAATTTGCAACTTTGGGTCAAAGCCCTTAAAAACCCGGTGGGATTCTATCCATAACATCCGATTCCCGCCGGTTGGACAGCGTGTTTTTTCCATTCAAAAACCCGGCGGGATCAAAACGATCCTGCCGGGCGAAAAGCATTTACAGTTTTTGCAGCATATTTCTGTCCACCCGCCGGTACAAAAGCAGGCACAGCGCCACCGAAAACAGCTCTGCAATGGGGAAACTCCACCACACCGCGTCCACGTTGCCGGTCTTGCTCAAAAGCCACGCCACGGGCAGCAGCACGATGATCTGCCGGCAAAGGCTCATCCACAGGCTGTACATGCCCTTGCCCACGGCCTGAAACAGCGTGGAAATGGTGATACCCACCGCCGCCAGCAGGAAGCTCAGGCTGATGACCCGCAGGGCGACCACGCCCATGTCGGTCAGATCCCGGGCGTCTCCGGCCTCGAACAGGCTCAGCAGCATTTCAGGGATCAGCAGGAAGGCGATCGTGCCCAGCAGCATGATCACACAGGCCCAGATCAGCGCCACTTTCAGCGCGTCATACACGCGTGCACGCATCCGCGCACCATAGTTGTAGCCCAGAATGGCCACCAGACCGTTGCTCAGGCCGAATACCGGCATAAACACGAAGGACTGCAGCTTGAAATACACGCCCAGCACGTTGACCGCCATCGCGCCGAAGCCCAGCAGGATCATGTTCATCAGCACATTCATTACGGAGGAAATGGACTGCATGATAATGCTGGGGAAGCCTACGTCCAAAATGCCCTTCAGGATCGTCTTATTGGGGCGGAAGCCCTTCAAATGCAGCCGCAATTCCACGTTTTTCGCCTGATTGAGCACGAGGCCCAGTGTCATGCCGCCGATCTGGCCGATGACGGTGGCGATGGCCGCGCCCGCAATGCCCATAGCCGGGCAGCCCAGCAGACCGAAGATCATAATGGGGTCCAGAATGATGTTGATGACCGCGCCCGTCAACTGGGTCACCATGGACAGCACCGTGTTGCCGGTAGCCTGCATCATGCGCTCAAAGCAGATGCCGAAGAACAGACCGAAGCTGAAAATGCACACGATGCTCAGATACTCGCCGCCCAGCGCCTGCAGCTCCAGATCGTCCGTGAACAGGTTGAAAAACGGCTTGGCGAACAACAGGCCGAACACCAGAAACAGCGCGTAGCCGCACAGCTCCGTGAACATACCGTTCTTGGCCGCGTCCCGGGCCTCCTCCGCCCGCTTTTCGCCCAGCTTCCGGCTGATCAGGCTGTTGAAGCCCACGCCCAAGCCGGTGGATACGGCGATCATCAGCATCTGGATGGGATAGGCCAGCGAAACGGCGGTCAGGGCAGCGGCGCTGTACTTCGCCACAAAAATGCCGTCCACCACATTGTACAGAGCCTGCACCAGCATACTGATCATAATGGGAATGGAAACCTTGGGAACCAGCTTTCCCATTTCCATCGTACCCAACATTTTGGAACGTTCCTGTGTTTCCATTCGTTGCTCTCCTTCATTCGCATAGTCGGGGAAAAGTCCCAAGGGTCTATGCTAACAGCAAACGACTGAATAGTCAATAGCGGATGAACCGCCGTTTTCAGTTTTCCCGGAAAATTTCCATTTTCTCCCGCAGGGGATAGGCGACCAGCTCGGCACCGTCCAGCTTCTCCCGTTGCATGTCCACCACGGTCAGCTGGGGATTGTCATAGGTGCGGTAGTAGTAAAGGCCCCGGTCGGCGTTCATGCAGCCCGAATACAAGGTGATCTCGTACTGGCCGTCCGGCAGACGGCACAGGCCCCGTTGCTGCTCCACCGCGCCCAGAATATGGAAAAACTGGCTCACGCTGGAAAGCTCATCCTCCCCAGACTGAGCGTTCAGACAGGCGAAGGCCGCCCGCACGAAACGGGACTGGGAGGACAGATCGCCGGGCAGCCCCATAGCGCCCATACCCCGGCTGTACTCCCAAAAGGGCAGCTCCTTAGCAAAGCGGAACTCCGGGCCGTCGGGCGAAAGCCGGGCGTAGTTGTTCAGCTGGAACAGCTGCATGGGGAAGGGCGGATTGTTGGTCAGCACCCGGGCGGGATTCTCGTAAACATGGAGCCCGTCCGCCGTGCTTTCGATCACCAGACAGGTTTCCCGGTCCGCCAGCATCCAGTGAAGCTGGGAAGCGGGCATTCCCGGGCAGAAGGGTTCGTCCGTCAGGTTCAGCCTTTCCAGCGCCTTCCGCGCCTCCGCCGCCGTGGCGCACCGGCCCAGCAGCCACGGGATCAGCTCGAACTGGGCCACGTTGTCCTTGCCCTGCACAGGCGCGTGATACACGGCGCTGCCCACGAAATTCAGCCCAGCAATCGCCAGCCCCTTTTCGTTCACCGCGTCATAATACAGCGGGTAGCCGTCCTGCACATGGGCCATGCCGATCATGGCGTAGTGCTCCGTCCAGTTTTCTCCGTTGCGGAAGGCAAAGGGGTACTTCCGAGGCGTGACGGTCACGCTTTCCCCAAAGCTGCGTTCATAATCCAGATTGCGTCCAAAATAAAAATCCTTCGTCCGATATGCGGCGGCGGTACACATGATTTTTCATCCTTTCAGTGTTGGTTTGTCCTTGCCCCACCAGTATACCCCGTTTTTTCTCCCGGAACAATGGAAAAGTCGCCGAAACCATTGCAGTTTTTCGCCGCCGGTGATATAAAGAAGGAGGAAAAAGATTTTTCAAGGGAGGGACTTTTCATGCCCTGCACTACCTTATTGGTCGGCAAAAAAGCCAGCTACGATGGCTCTACCCTGATGGCCCGCAACGAGGACTCCGGCGCGGGACGATTCACCGCCAAGAAATTTATCGTCGTTCATCCCGACGAGCAGCCCCGGCACTACCGCAGCGTCATTTCCAAGGTGGAGATCGACCTGCCGGACAATCCCATGCGCTACACCGCCATGCCCGACGCGGTTCCCGTGCAGGGAATCTGGGGCGAGGCCGGCATCAACGAATGCAACGTGGCCATGAGCGAAACGGAGACCCTGACCTCCAACCCGCGGGTGCTGGGGGCCGATCCGCTGGTGGAAGGCGGTATCGGCGAGGAGGACATGCTGACCATCGTGCTGCCCTACATCCACAGCGCCCGGGAAGGCGTGCTGCGGCTGGGCGCGCTGCTGGAGCAGTACGGCACCTACGAAATGAACGGCATCGGTTTTCAGGATCTGGACGAGATCTGGTGGCTGGAATCCGTCGGCGGCCACCACTGGATGGCCAAACGGGTGCCCGACGACGCTTACGTGGTCGTCCCCAATCAGCAGGGAATCGACTATTTTGACTTCAAGGACGCGCTGGGCGAAGGAAAGAATCACCTTTGCTCGGCCGATCTGGCGGACTTCATCCGGGAAAACCATCTGGATCTGGGCTTGGACGGCGTGGACCCTGCGGAAGCGGAGGACTTCGACGTTCGGGCGGCGCTGGGCAGCCACAGCGACGCGGATCACTGCTACAACACGCCCCGGGCGTGGTATATGCTGCGCTGCCTGAATCCCACTACCTTCGTGTGGGACGACCCCGACGCGGACTTCACCCCCGAATCCGACGATCTGCCGTGGTGCATGGTGCCCGAGCGCAAGATCACCGTGGAAGACGTGAAATACGTGCTTTCTTCCTATTATCAGGGCACGGAGTACAACCCCTACAACCGTCACGGCGACCTGTCCCGCCGGGGAATGTACCGCCCCATCGGCATCAACCGCAACAATTTCGTGGCCATCACCCAGCTGCGGCCCTATATGCCCCACGATCTGCAGGGCGTGGAATGGATCGCTGTGGGCTCCAACACCTTCAACGAGGTGGTGCCCTTCTATGCTCACATAAACGCCACCCCCGCCTATCTGGCGAACACCACCGGCGATGTGACCACGGAGAGCTTCTACTGGGCCAACCGCATCGTGGCCGCCATGGCGGACGCGCACTATCCCGCCTGTCTCGCCCATGTGGAGCGCTACCAGCTGGCGCTGTCCACTGCCGGTCACGCCATGCTCAAGCGCTTTGACGAGCAGTATCTGGCCGCGCCGGAGAAGGACGCCGCCGCCTACCTGACCGCCTGCAACCAGCAGCTGGCCGACAAGGCCCGGGAGCTGACCGATGACCTTTTGTCGAAGGTGCTATTCAGCGCCAGCATGGAAATGAAGAACGGCTTTGCCCGTTCCGATTCCTGACGGGGAGGGTGCCGGCATGAGCGGAGTTCTCATCAGCGAGACCACCCGGGAGGAACGGGAACGTCTGGTGGCTGAGTCGCTGGGCAACATCGACGTGGCCTGCGACGGCTGTGCCGCGGGCGTGGTCGAAATGTATCAGGATTACATCGACGGCAAAAAGGAGTTGCGGGAGGTCAACATGGAGTACCGCGCCCGCTACGTTTCCGGGATGCAGGGACCCGGCCGAACCGGCTGCCCCGAAGGGAAATATTGACCTGTTTTCTGTCCAAAACCAGCGCCCCTGCTTTTTCTCCGCAGGGGCGCTTTTCTATGGCTGAATCTTCTCCCAAGTCAGCCGTTCCGTAACATACCGCCGGTTTTCCCGGTCATCGTTTACAAAGTCATATTTTTCGCCAGTCTGAGCGTTCACCACGCATACCGTAGGGTTCCCATACCCCATAAATGCCAGCGACTCCGGGTCTTCCTGCGGGTAGAAGGGCATATTCAGCGAACCGCGGGTGATCCCCTTCGCCGCCCACACCGGGAGCAGCACAAATTCCTCGCTTTTCCGTTCCGGGTCGATCATAGCCATGTAGCCGAACCGCAGCTCCTCCAGCGAATAAACATAGCCGTCTCTGACCCACTGCTCGAAAATTTCCAAAATTTCCTGAAATTCCAACAACGGAAGATCGTCCGCATCCACGCCTACTTCCTTTGGGACGCAAAGGTTCACGCCGATTCGGTCTTCCAGCAGCGCGCCAAGCGTCACGTTGGCCGGAACGGACGGCAGAAGTTCCTCCGCCTTTTCGCCGGGGACTTCCAGGCGGAAGTTCTGACCGATCAGATAGGGAATCCCGTGGAACGTGCTGTAAAACGCCATTCGGAACCGGCGCTGCCCTTCCCCGGCGGTTTCTTCCCGCAGAAGGAACGCCTCCAGTTCTCTTTCCCGCATTTCCGGGACGTCGGCTTTCAGGGTGCGAAGGTAGGTTTCCGCCGCCGTTTCCCGGCAGAGGGGTTCGGCCTGCGCCGCTGAAAATTCCGCCGCCAGATGATTCTCCGTATTTTCTTCCACGAGAGCTGACGCGTCCAGCCCCACATAAGGCCCGCCCCACGTGATCCGCACGGCCGGGACAGCTTCCACCTCCGGCACGATGATGGGTACGTCGATGGTCACTGTGTCTCCGTCCCGCAGATTTTTGCCGTCTCCGTGCCGGATCACATACTCCCCCACCCAGCGTTCAGGCAGCGTTTCGCGCAGTTCCCGAATGGAAACGGCTGGCTGCGCCGCTTCCGCCCCATTCATCCACAGGAAAATCGCGCATACCGTCGCCAGAACTCCGCTTCCTTTCATCCCGATTTTCTCCCTTGCTTCTTTTTTTCCCATTTATCCAGACGAACCGGCAGGGGAAAAAGTTTCGCCGCCATGTTTTTTTCATCCAAAAACCCGCCCGGCGCAGTTTTCTTGCACCGGGCGGGAAATTTTCTTTTTACCGCACCACCGCTTCAAAGCTGAAGCGGAACACCAGCGGCTTTTCCACATTGAGCAGATATTCCTCGTGGGTCTTGGCGCCCCAGCTGTCGTCGCCGCCAACGCCCATCTGCTGCTGAGCGACGCGCACCACCGTATTGTATACCGGCGGCAATTCGTTGGGATGACGGGCGTTTTCCAGCTCGTGGGGGGTATAGGGCAGCACGGAGGTCTCCATGCCGTTTTCTGCCGCGCACAGGAACCGCAGGCCCCGGCCGCGATAGTCCGTCACTTCCGCCCAGCGTACGCCGGTACGGTTGCCACATTCTTGGGGCAGCACGTAGCGGGAGACGTTCTCCTGCGCCGTGGTCTCCCACAGGCCCAGCTTCGCGCCATGGCAGCGATCCACGTAGTTTTCGCCCGGCCCCATGCCGTAATAGCGCACCTGATCGTACTGCGCGTCCAGCGTGAACAGCATCCCGAACTCCGGCATGTCGCCCAGTTCCTTCACCGGGTCGTAGCGCAGCTCCGCGTCCACCCGGCCGCAGGGGTGCACGGTGTAGCGCACCGCGCACTGGGCCGCCGGGGTGGTGGGCAGCGCGTAGAGATAGGTGATGCTCACGCCGCCGTCCACCTCGTTCTGCACCTGCGGCTTGTCCATGGGCAGACAGTACAGGGACGCCAGCTTCCACTGACCGTAGCGCTGAGGCATCCGATTGCCGTAGTCGTTTTCCGTGGGAGCGCGCCAGAAGTTGGGCATGGGCGCGGCTTTCAGCATCTCCACGCCGCCTGCGCGGTAAGAGATCATCTTGCCCTGCGTTTTGCTGAACAGCACGCTGAAATGCTCGCCGGTCACGCCCAGATTGTTGAAGCCGTCGACCACGAGAACCGGCGCGGCGGGAACGGCGGTCTTCTTTTCCTCCACCCGCCAGCTGCCCTGACCGAAGGCTACCTCATATCCCGCCTCGGCCCATTCCGTAGCCTCCCGCTGACGGAAGGACAGGGTCACGGTGTACTCGCCGCCCCGGGTCTGTTCCGGGAAGGGCAGGGGCAGGGTGGCCGTCTCGCCGGGGGCCACGTCGGTCTTGATCTCCCGACGGGCGATCTCCCTGCCATCCCGGCTCAGCGTGGCGACGCACCGCCACGCGGCGGTGCTGGTGAACAGGCTGTGATTGCGGATGGTGACGCTGTCCCGGCTCACGTCGGCAAACACGCTCTGGTAGTTGTACTTGACCTCCTGCATCTTGGGGGACTCGCTGCCGTCGCCGAACACGATGCCGTTGCAGCTGAAATCCCAGTCGGCGGGGCGTTCGCCAAAATCGCCGCCGTAGAAATACGCGTCCTTGCCGTAACGATCCTTCACGCGGATGCTCTGGTCGATGAAATCCCAGATAAAGCCGCCCTGATACAGAGGCTCCTCGTAGGCATACTCGGTGTACTTGTGCATCGCGCCGTTGGAGTTACCCATGGCGTGGGTGTATTCGCACAGGATGAAGGGCTTGTCCCGGTGCTCCTCCAGATACTGACGAATCTTCCAGACGGGGGTGTACATCTGGCTTTCCATATCGGTGGTGTCGTTATACCGCCGGTCGTGGGCCGTGCCCTCGTAATGCACCAGCCGGGTATCGTCCAGCGCCCGGAAGCGCTGGCTCATGGCGTAGGGCACGCTGCCGCCCAGCGATTCGTTGCCGCAGCTCCAGATCAAAATGGAAGGATGATTCTTGTCCCGCTGATAGGTGGACTCGATCCGGTCCAGCATCTGGTCCTTCCAGTCCTCCCGGTCTCCGGGAACGGCGAAGCTCAGGGGCTTTTCCCCCGACTGGATGCGCTCCCACACGCCGTGGGATTCCAGATTGGTTTCGGCGATCACATACAGGCCCAGCTCGTCGCACAGGGCGTACACCGCGTCGTGGTCGGGATAATGGCAGGTGCGCACGGCGTTGATATTGTTCCGCTTCATGGTGAGCAGATCCCGGCGGATATGCTCCGCCGTCACGGCACGGCCCCTCTCGGCGCAGAAATCGTGGCGGTTCGCACCCTTGAACACGATGCGCTTGCCGTTCAGGCACATCAGGCCGTTCTTCATTTCAAACCGGCGGAAGCCCACGTTCTGGCGGATGACCTCCGTCACCCGTCCCTCGCCGTCCTTCACCGTCACCAGCAGCCGGTACAGCTTCGGACGCTCGGCGCTCCACTTCTCCGGCTCCCGCACGGCCAGCTCGGCCACGGCTTCGCCGTCCGCTCCCTGAACGGCGGCGGAAGCGATTTCCCGCTCGCCGTCCGTCAGACGAAGTTCCACCTGCCACGGGCCCTTGCTTTCCAGCTGGGCGCACAGCTGCAGCGTGCCGTCCCGATAGTCGTCATCCAGCAGGGCGCGGATGCTCAGATCGCGCACGTGAACGGCGGGCACAGCGTACAGATACACGTCCCGGAACAGGCCGCTGAAGCGGAAGAAGTCCTGATCCTCGGCCCAGCTTCCCGCCCACCAGCGGTACACCCGGCAGGCCAGCTTGTTCCGGCCCGGCTGCAGATAGGGGGTCAGGTCAAAGTCGCTGGGCGTGAAGCTGTCGCTGCCGAAGCCCACGTACTGGCCGTTGAGCCACAGCGCCACGCAGCTTTCCGCACCCTGAAAGGAGACCCGCACCGGCATTCCCTTCATGCTTTCCGGCAGCTCGAAGGTCTTCACATAGCATGCCACCGGGTTGAAACGCTCGGGAATTTCGCCTGGCTCAATATCCTCCCAGCCGTCCCATGGGTACTGGGTGTTGCAGTACTGGGGAACGCCGTATCCCTCCAGCTGCACGTGGGCAGGCACGGCGACGTCGGCCCAGTCGGCGCAGTCGTACTCCGGCTGCTCGAAGCCGGGGATCAGCTGCTTTTCATTGACGGCATAAAAAAACTTCCAATATCCATTCAGGCTCATCCGCAGGCGGTTTTCCCCGGCCTCCAGATCTTCCAGGCAGGCGAAAGCCTCATGATCGGAATGGGCGGGAAGGCGGTTTTCGCAGAAGAACTCCGGGTTTTTCAGCTTTTCAGAATGAAATTCCATCTCTGGTATCCTCGCTTTTTTCGTCGTTAGGATCGAATTTAACATTGGCCGAGCCTCTGTTGTGTTCAAAGTTCTGCATTTGCTTTCCTTCCTCCTGCCGCCCGGAAAAATTTTCACAGATTCGATCCCTTCATTTTTTCTTGACCTGCCCTTCGGTTTTATGCTATCCTTTGTGGGCAAAACGGCCTGACGGCGCGTCAGGCGGCGGCGGAGCATTTTTCTCCCGTCGCGAAACGGAAGGGAGTTCAATCGTTCATGTATCAGACCGGCGTATATTTCGGCAGATTTTTACCCCCGCACAGAGGTCATCTCTATCAGATCATTGAAGCCTCCACCAAGTGCCAGAACCTGATCGTGGTGATTTCCGACAACGCGGAGCAGACCCGCGCCCTTTGCGAGGCGGACGGGCTGCCGGATATTTCCTACCGGCTGCGCAAGCAGTGGTTTTCTCAGCAGGTACAGGATATGCCCCACATTCAGGTGCGGGTGCTGGACGAAAGCGACATTCCCCTCTATCCCGAGGGCTGGCAGGAGTGGAGCAAGCGGATGCGGGAGGTAGTCGGCGCGCCCATCGACGCATTTTTCGTGGGCGACTTAAGCTACAGTGAGACGCTGGCCAGCTATTTTCCGGAGGCGAAGGTGGAGCTGTTTGACCCCAGCCGCACCCGCTATCCCATTTCCGCCACGGAGATTCGCAAGAACATTTTGGGCAACTGGCACTACATTCTGGGCGCGGCCCGTCCCTTCTTTGCCAAGAAAGTGCTGATCGCCGGCACGGAAAGCTGCGGCAAAACGACCCTGACCAAGTGTCTGGCCAAGCTGTACAACACCTCCTGGTCGGAAGAAGTGGGCCGCTACTATGCCCGGGACTATCTGGGCAACGACGAGACCATCTACACCGACGAGGACTTCGGACGCATTGCGCACATTCAGTACGAGCAGGACTACCACGCCCTGCGTTCGGCCAACAAGGTCTGCTTCTTCGACACCGACGCCACCTACACCGACTATTTCAGCGAACTGTATATGGGCCACCGCAACGAGCTGGTGGAGAAGTACATTGACCACACCCGCTACGACCGGCTCTTCTACCTGCTGCCGGATGTGCGCTGGGTGGCGGACGGCCAGCGGCTCAACGGCGACGAAGACCGCCGTCGCATTCTGAACGACCGTCTTTTGCAAATGTACCGGGACTACGGTTTCGGCGACAAGATCACCATCATCAGCGGCGACTACAACGCCCGTCTCCACAAAGCCATCCAACTGGTGGACGACCTTCTCACCGGCGTCCGCCCTTAAGGGGCAGCGCCCCTTAACCCCGGACTGCGCGCTGTGCGCGCAGGGGCGTAGGGAGACATGCTGCTTGGCCGGGGTTTTACCGCCGCTCGGCGGAGGGCCTCGCGGCTCGCCGGTCTGGCACGACTTCCTGTTTGTTGGCGAGCCCAGACCGCCATTCGGCGATGGGCCTCATGGCTCGCGCAAGGGGCACTGCCCCTTAACCCCGGACTGCGCGCTATGCGCGCAGGGGCGTAGGGAGACATGCTGCTTGGCCGGGGTTTTACCGCCGCTCGGCGGAGGGCCTCGCGGCTCGCCGGTCTGGCACGACTTCCTGTTTGTTGGCGAGCCCAGACCGCCATTCGGCGATGGGCCTCATGGCTCGCTTCAAAAGGCCAGCGTGGATTTGATTTCACGCTGGCCTTTGGCGTGGCAAAAAAGTCAGGCCGCACCGTTACATCCCCCTACAAGAGCAGAGTATGCCCCACGCCAACTGTGCCGGGGCAGAGCGGCGATAGGCAGCGAAGGGAAAAAGGCCCGCCCATTTTGACGGCGGAAAAAGGCGAGCACAGGAGCGCGCACAGGCGTTGGGGATAGCTGTCCAACTCCATTGCGCGCGACGTTGCGAGCCCCGCCGGCAAAATGGGCAGTAGAAGCCTTTTTCACGTAGTCGCCGTGCCGCGGGCTTTCTTTGGTACTTTCTTTCGCTTCGAAAGAAAGTACGATCCCCCTGGGGGCGGCAGCCCCACCGTTCGCGCCGTAGTCGGCGCGTCAAACCCCTAGCGGGGGCTCCCCTACGGCAAAGTTGGCTTTTCCCGTCGCTTACAGTGGGCTTTCCTCGGGGCAAACAATCGGCGCGGGCCGCACTGCCGTGCGCTCCGATTGCTATTTGCCTGCATCCCTCCGGCTCCTTTCCGAAAAGAAACGAACTTCCCAGCAAACGGCCAGCCCTTCCCTCACACGAGGGCGGCTCATCCCCATTTTCCCATCAAAACAGGGCCGCTCTCCTTTTCGGAAAGCGGCCCATGTTCATTTTCGTTTGTCAGTCCTTCAGCGCGTCGCGGTCGACTTTCGCGTCAGCGGCGGCGACCCACTCGTCCACAGCGGCGTTGTACGCGTCGTCCTGCTTGGTGCTCAGCAGAGATTCATAAATAGTGTCCTTCACATCGTCGAAAGCCACGGGGCCTTCCACCGCGTCGCTCACATACTTGATGAGATGGATGCCGTAGCTGCTGCGCACAGGCTCGGACACATCGCCCACTTTCGCCAGCGCCATGGCGGCGTCACGGAAGGATTCCACCCAGTTGGTGCTCTGTTCGCACACGGCGTAGCCGTTGGTCTTGGCGGGCTCGTTCTGCATCCCGGTGTCCTCGCCGTATTCTTCCATCAGAGCGTCAAAGTCTTCACCAGCAGCCAGCTTCGCCTGAATTTCTTCGATAACGGGCTGCAGGGCGGCGTAGGCAGCTTCCTCGGCGGCCGTCTTCTGCGCCTGCAGATCGGCGATCTCAGCATTCAGCGTGGTCTGCGTGTCGGTCAGCTCCTGACGGTTCTTGGCGATCTCCTCGGACTCGTCCTCCGTGGCTTCGCCCAGATCGCTCAGAGAGGTTTCCACATTGCTCAGCTGGGTCTGCTTGTCGGTGATCTGGCTCTGGATATCGTTGATCTTCTGGTTATCCTCGTCGGAGAACTTGCGCAGGATGTTCTTCACATAGCGGTATCCGGCGGGGGTGTAATAAACGGTGGTGCCATTGGTCACGCTGGTGCCGTAGGAGCCGGGATTGCTTTCATAATCGCTCTTGGCCTTTTCCACGCGGCTGTCGTATTCCGTCTGCACTTCTTCGTCGGTGACGGTCACGTCTTTGACAACTTCCGCCTTCAGCTTTTCGGTGCGCTTGGTGGTCTTGTTGTTTTCCACGATCTCGTCCAGCGTGGGATAGCCGTACTGCGTCATAGTTTCCTCAATCGCGGCTTCCAGTTCGTCGCCGGTCAGTTCGGTGTCCGCATAAGCGGCGTTTTTCACGGTGTCCTTGTAGCCCTGATAGGTGGCTTCGGCCTCGGTCTGGATCGCCGCCAGCTCCTCGTCGGTCAGCTCAACGCCCATTTCGTCCACCCTGGCGTCCACTACCGCCTGCTCGATCAGGCCATTGATAACGCTTTCCTGCGCGGAGGAAATGGCGCTTTCGGAGGTCGGGTCAAAGGTCATGCCATACATCGAATACAGGGAAGCCTGATAATTCAGCGAATTCTGCACCAGAGTGTTCACTTCGCCCTTGGTGAAGGTCTGCCCCACCACGGTGATAATAGGCGTCTGGGCGTCTACCTCCGCGTCCTTGACGACGAGGGAACAACTGCTGGTTACTACCATGGCCACCACGAGCAGCAGGGCCAGAACAACACGCTTGCGCATAAAAAGTCTCTCCTATCCTAGTGAAAGTAATGAAGTTGCTCGCATTATTATACGCGATTTCCGAAGCAAGGGCAAGGTCTTTTTGCGATGTTCACGAGTTCTTCATGCTTTTTTGGTCTGTTTTCCGTCAAAACAGGCGGAAGGTCTTCAGCGTTTCGCCTGTTTCCAGTGCTTTGATGGTGAAAACGCCGTTTTCATAGACCATGTAGCTCTTTTCCTGATTTTCCTTGGGCAGGGCGGCGGAGCCGGGGTTGACATAGAACATATCCCCCGCAGGCTCGGCGGCGTATACGTGGAAGTGACCGTTCACCAGCACGTCTCCGGGCTTGTGGGGCGGCAGATGCTCCCGGTCGAACAGATGACCGTGGGTCAGGAAGGCGCAGCTCCCGTTTTCCAGCGGCAGCAGGGCGTAGTCCGCCATGATCGGGAAATTCAGCACCATCTGGTCGATCTCCGCATCGCAGTTGCCCCGGACGCACAGGGGCGTCAGGGGGCTTTCGTTCAGCAGGCGGATGACCTCCTTGGGCGCGTAACGGTCGGGCAGGTCGTTCCGGGGGCCGTGGTACAAAAGGTCTCCCATCAGAATCAGCCGATCCGCCTTTTCGGTCTGCACCCGCTCCAACACCTTCTCACAGGCGCTGGCCGAACCGTGAATATCCGACGCAAACAAAATTTTCATGCTTCTTCCTCCATTCCCTTCAGTTCCAAAATGACCGGGCAGTGGTCGCTGCCCATGATCTGATCGTCAATGTCCGCCGACACGATGTTTTCCGCAATGCGCCGGCTCACCAGAAAATAGTCGATGCGCCACCCGATGTTCCGCTCCCGGCTTTTCATCATGTAGCTCCACCAGCTGTAGCGGTCCCGGTCGTCCGGGTGCAGGTAGCGGAAGCTGTCCACGAACCCCCGTTCCAGCAGGGCGGACATCTTGTCCCGCTCCTCCTGCGTAAAGCCCGCGTTATGCACGTTGGTTTTGGGGTTCTTCAGGTCGATCTCCCTGTGGGCCACGTTCATATCGCCGCAGACCACCACGGGCTTCTGTTCGTCCAGCCTGACCAGATAGTCGGCGAACGCATCCTCCCACGTCATGCGGTAGGCCAGCCGGGTCAGCTCCCGCTGGCTGTTGGGCGTGTAGACCGTCACCAGATAGAATTTGGGAAATTCCAGCGTGATGACCCGGCCCTCGTGGTCGTGCTCGTCCACGCCCATGCCGTAGGTCACGTTCAAAGGGTGCATCCGGGTGAACACCGCCGTGCCGGAGTACCCCTTCTTGTCCGCGCTGTTCCAGTACTGCGCATATCCCTCAGGCGCAAATTCGGCCTGCCCCTGCATCATCTTGGTCTCCTGAATGCAGAAAGCGTCCGCGCCGGTCTGATCGAAATAATCCTGAAAGCCCTTGCCCAGACAGGCTCTCAGTCCGTTGACGTTCCACGAGATCAGCTTCATGCCGCCCGCTCCTTTCCGAAAAATGCCCATCCGATTGTAGCATAGCCCGCCCCGAATCGCAAGTTGACAGCCGCTTTTCCCACTGCTATACTAAGCGGCGATAGTTGGGGCCTATGCGGCCCCAAGCCCCGCAGTGAAGGGCTTTGCCCTTCACAATCCCACTTTTTGACCGCGTATACGCGGTCAATAAAGGGTCAAGGGCGAAGACCTTGTCGGGGTGCAGGAGTGAAACCCCTGCCGTCCCCATTCGTTTGCCAAGGGAGGAAGATAGAGATGATCGAGACCCGCTGCGGCATGAAATGCGGCGAATGCAAATACCGGGACGTCATGAAATGCCCCGGCTGCCTGAAAATGAAGAAGCCCTACTGGGGCAAGCGCTGCCCCATCAAGGACTGCTGCGAGGGCAAAGGTTTGGAAAACTGCGGCTTCTGCCCCAACTTTCCCTGCAAGGAGCTGCACGAGTTCGCCTACGACCCGCTGACAGGCAGCGAAGGCGACCGCATCGACCAGTGCCGGGACTGGGCGGCGGAAAAGCAGTAAGACGCTCCATGGCCGCGATCCATCACGGTGCATGAAAGCCAGGAGAAGCCATCACAGCATACTGTTTCAGTTGGTGTGAGGGCTTTTCTCAAACAACGGGCATTTTGGCTGCCTGCCAATTTTCTGTGATCGGATGGAATGCGGGCTGTATGGAATATCCGTTTACTAAATCGGAATTTATTAAGGAGGATATGGATGAAACTGTTTTTATGTTCGCACTTTTCAAGTGTAGGAAGTTTGATAAAAGAAGAAATTGATAACAAGAAAGTCGCATTTATTCCCACTGCTTCGCTGCGTGAAGGCTATACCGGTTATGTCGGCTCGGCTCGAAAGCTATTTAATAAACTAGGAGCAACCGTAACTGAAATTGATATTTTAACGGAGGCTTATTTAACGATACAGTCCGTTTTTGAAGATGCGGATGTGATATATTTTACTGGTGGAAATTCTTTCTTCCTTATGGACCAGCTCCGTAAAACGGGAACGGATGAGCTATTGAAGAAGGAATTGGCAAAGGGAAAACTGATGATTGGTGAATCGGCGGGTGCGATTATATGCGCTCCAACTATCCAATATATTGAACAAATGGATGAAAAGCCGGAGGACTACTCACAAGAAGATGATGCAGGGCTTGATTTGATTGATTTCTATGTTCTTCCGCATTATCTTACAGCACCATTTAAGAAAGTTACTGAGAAAATAATGACTGAATTTTCGGATTTGAATCTATGCCCAATTAACAACCATCAGGGAATTGTAATTGATGGTGAAGGTTCAAAGGTTGTTTGCAAAGACTAATTTGAAAATTCAAGTTTATCGATTCGCTTCGCCCCGTTCTTTGGGGAACCGGCAGGTCTCCCGGCGGGGGAATTTTCGAAATATCCTTAAACAGGTTTTCTTTCCATTCGCCCCATTACCGACGCGGACAAAACCGACTATTTCCGCACTCACCCGCTCAAATAACGAAGCACCCCCGCCGCCGTTTTTCATCGGCAGCGGGGGTTGCTTATCGGTCTCAGATCAGCTTCTTCAGCTTGCCCATTTTGCCCCTGAAGGGCGCGTAGCGCAGGGCGATATCGGGCTTGGCCCAGCGCTTCAAAATGCTCTTTTCGTGGGAGAAGGTGCGGAAGCTCCACGGGCCGTGATAGCCCCCCATGCCGCTCTCCCCCACGCCGCCGAAGGGCATGTGGCAGGTAGCCAGATGCAGCACCGTATCGTTGACGCAGCCGCCGCCGAAGCTGACGGAGCCCAGCACCTTGTCCTCCACGGCCTTGTCCCGGGTGAAAAGGTACAGAGCCAGGGGTCGGGGACGCTGGCAGATGCGCTGGATGGCTTCGTCCAGATTCCGATAGGTCAGGATGGGCAGAATCGGCCCGAAAATTTCCTCCTGCATGACGGGGCTGTCCCACTCCACATCGGTCAGGATGGTGGGCGAAATTTTCCGTTCCGCCGGGTCGATCTGGGCTCCGAAGGCCACGGAGCCGCTGGAAAGCAGCCCCACCAGCCGCTGGAAGTGGCGCTGGTTGACGATCTTGGGCAGATCCTCGCTGGCCAGCGGCGCGCTGGTATACATCCGCCGAATTTCCCCGATCAGGGCCTCGATCAGCTCCTGCTCCCGGCTGCGGTCCACCAGCACATAGTCCGGCGCCACGCAGGTCTGGCCCGCGTTGAGGCACTTGCCCCAAGCCAGCCGCCGGGCGGTCAGGGCGATATCGGCACTTTTGTCCACGATGACCGGGCTTTTGCCGCCCAGCTCCAGACTGACGGGGGTCAGGTGGCGGGAGGCCTTTTCCATCACCAGCCGGCCCACCGCAGGGCTGCCGGTGAAGAAGATGTAGTCGAAGTGCTCCTCCAGCAGGGCGGCGTTTTCCGTCCGTCCTCCCTCCACCACCTTCACCAGCTCCGGCGGGAACAGTTCCTCCGCCATGCGGCGAACCAGCCCGGAGGTGGCGGCGGAATAAGCCGACGGCTTCACGATGGCGCAGTTGCCCGCCGCCAGCGCCCCCAGCAGCGGGGCCAGCGTCAGCTGGAAGGGATAGTTCCACGGGGACATGATGAGCACCACTCCGTAGGGCTCGGACAGAATGCGGCAGGTGCCCGGCAGCTGGCCCATGGCAGTCCGCGCCTTTTTCGGCTTCATCCAGCCGCGAAGGTGCTTCAGCGCGTCCGCCAGCTCCTGCTTCACCATGGCCACCTCGGTCAGATAGCCCTCGTAGTCGCTCTTGCCCAGATCCTCATGCAGCGCGTCCAGAATGGCCTGCTCGTTTTTGGTCATCCAGCCCTGCAGCTTTTTCAGCTGCTCCCGGCGGAATTCGTAGGACTTCGTGGCCTGTGAGTCAAAATACTTCCGCTGCGCGTCTACCATTGCGGCAAAATCTGCCATCGTTTTTTCCTCCTCCGGATTCATTCAAAGGGTTTCTTCCTGCCAGAGCGCCTCGCCCGTTCCCAGCCGCAGCACGGTTCGATAACCCGTCTGCCGAAGCAGCTCCGCGGCCCGTTCAAAGGCACAGTCCAGCTTGGCCGCGTCATGGCAATCGCTGGTGATGGTCGTGCGTCCGCCCATCTCCCGCCATGCGCCCAGCAGCTCCGCCGTAGGATAGGGGTCGTCCCGGTAGCCTCGGGCAATGGCCCCGGTGTTCACCTCCAGCACGCCGCCGCAGGGGAACGCTCTTTCCAGCGCGTCCAGCGCCAGGCGGCGGTATTCCGGGCTGGTTTCGTCGAAAAAGCTCTCCGACAGCGCGTATTTCCGCACCAGATCGAAATGGCCGATGATGTCCGGCCGATCCCGAAGCAGCCCGGAAACGTGAACATCGAAGTACTGCCGCGCCAGTTCAAGCGCGTCTTCCCCGCATTTTTCTTCGATATACTGCCGAAGGAGCGCCGGTTCGCCGTCCACTGCCACCGTTCTGCCGTGAAAATCCAGACTGACGTAGTGCGCGGAACCAATCACATAATCCGCCGCCCGGCGGTTCTCCGCTTTCAGCGCGTCCGGGGCGAAGGTATCCTGCTCCAGTCCGGCCCAGACGCGCAGCTTCGCCGTGCGTCCCAGCGCCCGAACGGTTTCCAGATACGACTTTTGCGTCTCCGCCGTCATGGAGTATTCCAAGTCGAAGCCCTGACTGGCATGGCCGGAAAACCCAAGGCTGACGAAGCCCAGTTTTTCCGCCGCCCGGATCATTTCCTCCGGCGGATTTTTTCCGTCGCAAAAGGTCGAATGGGTATGGGCGTTGGACAAAAAACGCACGGCGGTTTCCTCCTTTGGTTCATCGTATATAGGATTCTGGTTCTGATGCGCTTTTTCCTGCATTGACAGCGTTTTCGCCCCGTGTTATAATCCCCGCAGAATCCCATTTCAGGCAATACGGGAGGAACTTTGGCCATGCTTTCATCACAGGGCTTCGATCTTTGGGCGGACGGGTACGACCAGTCCGTCGGCCTGACGGACGAGGAGGGCGGCTATCCCTTCGCGGGCTATAAAGAACTGCTGAACCGCATCTATCAGCGGGTGCTGACCCGAAAGTCTCCCCGGGTGCTGGATATCGGCTTTGGCACAGGCACGCTGGCGGCGCGGCTGTATCAGCAGGGCTGCGTGATTTTCGGGCAGGATTTTTCTGCCCGGATGCTGGAAGCGGCTTCGGCCAAAATGCCAAAGGCGCAGTTGTATCAGGGGGATTTCAGCCGGGGACTCGTGCCGCAGCTGCAAGGGCAGACCTTCGATTTCATCACCGCCACCTATTCCCTTCATCACCTGACGCTGGAAGGCAAGCGGGATTTTCTCGCCCAGCTTCGCCGCCAGCTGGCCCCGGAGGGGGAAATTCTCATCGGCGACGTGGCGTTCCGCACTCAGGCCGAGCTGGAAGCCTGTCGAAATGCCGCCGGCCTGGCTTGGGATGAGGAAGAAATTTATTTCGTTCTGGAAGAACTGCTTCCGTTTTTCCCCGATCTGCGCTATGAAAAAATTTCGGACTGCGCGGCCCTGATGACCCTGAAAAAAGACTGAAGCGGAGGTTTTTATGCATCTTGCCCCGGAAACCGTTTCCCTGAAGAACGGCAAAACCGCCGTTTTCCGTGCCGCCGAGCCGGACGACGCGCCGGAAATGATCGCCTTTCTGAAAGACACTGCCGGGGAAACGCCCTTTCTGCTGCGTTATCCGGACGAGGTGAATTTCACCGAGGAAGGCGAACGGATCCTCCTGCAAAGCCGGTCGGACGATCCGTCCGTCGTCATGCTCAGCGCATGGGTGGGCGGCAGGCTGGCGGGCAACTGCACGCTCACGCCCAAGGGCGCGCGGCGGAAAATCTGTCACCGGGCCGACGTATCCATCGCCCTTCGGAAAGCGTACTGGGGCTTGGGATTGGGTAAGACGCTGCTGACCCGTGTGTTGACGCTGGCCAAAGAGCTCGGCTACGAACAGGTGGAGCTGGAGGTCATCAGCGGCAACGACCGGGCGCTTGGTCTGTATCAGCACGTTGGCTTTGTGCAGACGGGCCGTATGCCCAACGCCTTCCGCTATGACAACGGCACTTACCGGGACGAAATTCAGATGGTGCGGCGGGTGTAGACCGTTTCATTCTTCCAAAAGCATCACAAAAGGCCCGGAGCCCGTCTCTTTCGAGACAGGCCCCGGGCCTTATTCGTTCAGTCATTATCAGGAGTGAGTTCCGTCCAGCATGGCCAGTTCCACGGTCACGGTGTGGTAGTCGCCCTGAATGTCGTCATAGCTTTCCCACTTGGACTCGTCGCCTTCCATGCGGAAGTACTTGATCTCCACGGTGTCACCCGCCTTCTTGGAGGCCATGGCATTCACCATTTCCTGAGAAGAGGAAACGATGGTGCCGTCCACTTCCACCACGATATCCTTCACCTGCAGGCCGGCCTTTTCAGCGGGAGAATCCTTTTCTACTTCGCTGATGTAAGCGCCGGTGGGCAGAGCGCCCGCGGCCACCGCGCCGGAGTTGGAGGCGCTGATGGTCTGCACCTTCACGCCCATGCGGGGACGGGATTCGGGAGCCACGCTGCCGGAGTCCTTGGAGGAGTCGGCCGACGTGCCGTTGGACACGGTCTTGCCGGACAGAACTTCCTCGATCAAGGGTTTGGCCACATTGATCGGGATCGCCATGCCGATACCTTCCACCGTGGAAGTGGAGTAGTAGCTGCCGGTGTACTTCATGCTGGGCACGCCGACCAGCTCGCCCGCCACGTTGAACATACCGCCGCCGGAGTTGCCCGCGTTGATAGCGGCGTCCGTCTGGATCATCCGATTGACGTTGTTGGTCTTACGTCCGTAAGCGTCGGTGGATTTGCTGGTGATTTCCCGGTTCAGGGCGGAGATCACGCCCACGGTCGTGGTGCCGGTGAAGTCCAGCGGATTGCCGATGCAGATCGCCCAGTCGCCCACCTTCAGCGCGTCGCTGTCGCCCAGCACGACCGGCTCCAGAGGCAGATCTTCCACCTTCAGCACGGCCAGATCAAGGCTTTCGTCATAGCCCGCCACGGTGGCGCTGTAGGTGTTGTCGCCGGAGGTGACTTCCAGCATGCTGGCGTCCTCCACCACATGGTAGTTGGTCAGCACGTAGCCCTTGGCCACCACAACGCCGCTGCCGGTGCCCTGCAGCACCTGACGGCTGTTGTCTTCATTGTCGCTGCCGCGGTCATTGCCGTAGCCATAGCCATATCCGAAGCCAAAACCGTACATGCCGCCGTAGCTGTTGCGGCCGGTGTAATTGGTGTAGTTGCTCACGCCCACCACGCTGCCGTGCACTTTTTCAACAGCTTCCGTGAAGGGGCTTGCCACTACGGTGGAGTTCTCGGTGATCGTCGCCGTTTCCGCCCCCGCCGTAGCGTTCATACGAATCAAAGCGGTACCGCCGGTCAATACGACAGCCAAGGCCAACGCGATCGCCATGTAAGTCTTCAAGGTCTTTTTCGTTTCAGTGTTCCTCATGTAGTATCCCTCCTAACTACGGGCTTATTCTAACACCCATTTTTGACAAAGTCGTGAACGAGGCATGAATAGTATTTGGAAAATTCGAGAAGGATATGTTGGCAATTTTTCTGGTCGATCTTTGCCGAAAGCTGCATCGCCCCGGCCTTTTCGCAGCCGAAAGACAAGTATGCCGCTTTCCTGCTATTTTTCCAATACCGGCGTTTCCCCGTCCTGCTCAAAGCCTGCCAGCAGCTCCCGCAGGGCTTCCTGAAGCCGCTCGTCCGTCGCCAGCGACGAATCGTTGTAGTAGGCCTGCAGGTCGATAGCGTTGCCGTCGATGACGGTTTCCGCCATCAGATAGGGGCCGAACTCGTTGCGCAGGCCCAGCACCCAGAAGGGCGTTTTTCCATCGCCCGCCTCCACCGTTTCCAAAAGAGAGGCGTCCTCGTCCTGATACCAGTCCAGCAGCTCGTCCAGATAGGTCTGCTTTCGATCCTCCGCCGCTGTGGAAAGGGTCAGCCCCGCGCCGTTTTCCATGCGCAGAAGGCTCATGTCGAAGGTCATTTCGTCGTTGTAGAGCACAAAAAACCACCGGGATGCGCCGGTCTCGCTTTCGTAGGCATAGATCTGATCGTCCAGCGTATACGCGGTTTCGTCATAGCGGAGACGGAAAAGGCCGTCCGCCTCATAGGTAGCCGCATCCGCCGGAAGGATGAAGACCGCCGCCAGCAGCAGCGCCAGCAGAAAGGCTGTTTTTTTCATTCGTTCTCCCTCCTTCGTAAAATAGAAACGGGGCGACGCCGGTCGCCCCGCAGGTTCAGGATAACAGCGCTTCGTGCCCGTTCCATGACGGCAGCGTGAACAGCGCGTGTTTTTTATCAGAATATCAGAAATTGCGGCTCATATCGTAATGGGAGAAGAACTCGTTGCGGAAGTCCAGCAGCCGGTCCTCCTGAATAGCCTGCTTTACCTGCTCCATCAGCCGGATCAGGAACCGCAGGTTGTGGATGCTTGCCAGCCGCGCGCCGGTGATCTCCCCCGCCTTGAACAGGTGGCGGATATAGGCCCGGGAGAAATTCTGGCAGGCGTAGCAGTCGCAATGCTCGTCCAGCGGCCGGAAATCGTGGGCGTACTGGGCGTTCTTGATGACTACCCGGCCGTCGTGGGTGAAGCAGGTGCCGTTGCGGGCAATGCGGGTCGCCAGCACGCAGTCGAACATATCCACACCCCGCAGCGCGCCCTCGATCAGGCAGTCGGGAGAGCCTACGCCCATCAGGTAGCGGGGCTTTTCCGCCGCCATGTGGGGCATGATAGCTTCCAGCATTTCATACATCACCGGCTTGGGTTCGCCTACGGACAGGCCGCCGATGCCGTAGCCGAAGAAGTCCATATCCCGCAGAGTCTTGGCGCTTTCGATGCGCAAATCCTTGAAGAACGCGCCCTGCACGATGCCGAAGAGCACCTGATCGTCGTCGGTATGGTGCTGCTGGCAGCGCTTGGCCCAGCGGTGAGTGCGGTGCATCGCGTCCTCGGCGGTGGCGTGGTCGCAGGGATAGGCGGTGCAGACGTCAAAGGCCATCATGATATCGCTGCCCAGCGCATGCTGGATATCCATGCTGATCTCCGGGGAAATGAAGCGGTGACTGCCGTCCAGATGGCTCTGGAAAGCCACGCCTTCTTCCCTGATCTTGCGGATGCCGGAAAGGGAAAATACCTGAAACCCGCCGCTGTCCGTCAGGATGGGCTTGGGCCAGGACATGAACTTGTGCAGGCCGCCCGCCTCGCGGATCAGGTCTTCACCGGGGCGAAGGTGCAGGTGATAGGTGTTGGAGAGCATGATCTCCGTGCCGATCTCCAGCATTTCCCGGGGGGTCATGGCCTTGACGGTGGCCACGGTGCCCACGGGCATATACACGGGCGTGTGGATGTCGCCGTGGGGCGTGTGCAGCAGACCAAGACGCGCGCCGGACTGCTTGCAGGTCTTGAGGACTTCAAACGAAAACTTGGATGTAGCCACTGAATAACTCCTTAAACGCGCGGCTGGCATGAGGCCAAAAACGCGGTGATCTCTTTTTCATAAGGCCGGAAAGCGGGGTTTTCCGGGCAGGCGGTGAAGGTCATTTCTTTCTTGAGGGTAGGATGGGTCAGACGAAGCACCGCGCCGAACAGGGAGATGTCCCGTCCCCGCTCCCCGTGGCCGTAACGCATATCATAGCGGATGGGATAGCCCAGATGGCTGAGCTGTACCCGGATCTGATGCTTCCGGCCGGTTTCCAGCCGCAAGTGAACCAGCGCTGTTCCGTCCCGTGCGCCCAACCGTTCGTAGCGCAGCCGGGCCTCTTTGGCTCCGGGCGTACCGGCGGGCACCGTCCGCACCAGCCCGGTCTTTTCGTCCTGCAGGAGCCAGTCGCAGAGAGTTCCCTCCGCAGGAAGGTCTTCCCCCTCCACCACAGCCAGATATTCCCGCTCCATATGATGGACGCGCAGCTGTTCGCTGAGCCGGGAGGCCGCCTTGCTGGTGCGGGCAAAGGCCACCAGACCGCCCACGGGCCGGTCCAGCCGGTGCACCAGTCCCAGATAGACCTCCCCCGGCTTCTGATATTTCTCCTTGACGTACTGTTTGCATTCATCCTGCAGGCTCAGGTCGCCGGTCTCATCGCTCTGGGTCAGCTGACCCTGAGGTTTGACCACCACCAGCAGGTGATTGTCCTCGTAGACGGGCTTAATCATGGGGCGTCCACCGGGCCGTCGCGCCGCAGGGCAGCACCCCGCCGGAGGTCACGGCCAGCGCCAGATCATCCGCCTCCGCCCGTCCGCCATACCGGCTGCACAGGCAGCGCTGGGCCACGTTCTGCAGCACCGTATAGCTGAAGCCCGTGGTGTAGCCGTTGATGAGGAAGAACAGCGGCGTGTCGCTCATGGCCTGTGCGCACAGATCGACCAGCCCGTACAGCTCGTTTTCCAGCTTCCAGACCTCGCCGTTGGGGCCCCGGCCATAGCTGGGCGGGTCCATCAGAATGCCGTCGTAATGGTTGCCCCGGCGCAGCTCCCGCTGCACAAAGGCCTTTGCATCCTCAATGATAAAGCGGGTGTTTTCCTCCGGGATGCCGCTGAGGTCGCGGTTTTCCTTGGCCCAGAGCACCATGCCCTTGGCCGCGTCCACGTGGGTGACGTGAGCCCCCGCCGCCGCGCAGGCCAGCGTGGCCCCGCCGGTATAGGCGAACAGATTCAGCACCCTTGGCTGGCGCTTCCAGCCGGACACGGAACGAATCTGCTCCTGCATAAAGGCCCAGTTGGCAGCCTGTTCCGGGAAAAGGCCCGTGTGCTTGAAGCCCGTGGGCCGCACGTAGAACTTCAGCCCGTCCAGACCAATGGTCCACTTGTCCGGCAATTTTTCCCGGAAGTCCCAATGCCCGCCGCCGGTCTCGGAGCGGGTGTAGGTGGCCTGAGCCTTTTTCCACAGTTCAGGCCGGGCCTTGGGCCAGATCACCTGCGGGTCGGGCCGGCGCAGCAGAATCTTCCCCCACCGTTCCAGCTTTTCCCCGTCGCCGGTATCCAGCACTTCGTAGTCCCGCCATTGATCGCAAAGATACATGTATTTCTCCTTCAGACAAACGGCCCCGGGCGGGCGGCGGCCTGCCCGGGGCAATCAGGGTTTAGGCCTTCTGAACGCTCAGCTTGGCCTTTTTGCCGTTGATGTCGCATTCCTTGCCGTCCACTGCCTCGCCGGAGGTCAGTTCGTCGGCCAGAACGCTCTTCATGATGAAGTCGCGGCCCGCCTCGATGGCGGCGCTCAGCTCGCCGTCGGCCTGATAGACCACCTGAATATGGTCGGTCACGTCGTAGCCCGCGTCCTTGCGCAGGTTCTGCAGCTTGGAGATCACCTCGCGCTGATAGCCTTCCACGATCAGTTCGGGGGTCAGGTTGCAGTCCAGCACCACGGTGACGCTGCCGTCCGTCTGAGCGGAGAAGCCGGGCTTCTGGGTGGCTTCGGTGAGCACGTCGTCCTTTTCCAACTCGACGGGCGTGCCGCCCACATCGAAGTTCAGCGTTTCGCCCCGGGCGAAGGTGTCTACCACATCGTTGCCGTCCATGCCCTGCAGCGCCGTGCGGATGCCGCCCAGCAGCTTGCCGTACTTCGGGCCCAGCGTGCGCATCTGCGGCTTGAGGTTATAGGTGGTAAAGGCGCGGGCGTCCTCGGTGAAGACCACGTTCTTCACGTTCAGCTCGTCCTCGGCCAGCTCCCGGAAGGCCTGGTCAAACTCGGTGCCCTTCACGTACAGGCAGGCGGAGGGCTGACGCACCTTCAGGTTGGCGGCAGCGCGGCTGCTCAGGCCCAGGCTGACCACCTCGCGCAGGGCGGCCATCTGGCGGTTCAGGTCTTCGTCGATCATGGCTTCGTCCGCCACGGGGAAGTCGCACAGATGCACGCTTTCCGGCGCGTCCGGATTCACGGAGATCACCAGATTCTGGTAAATATCCTCCGCCATGAAGGGCACGAAGGGCGCAATGACCTTGCTCAGCGTCACCAGCACATGATACAGGGTGACAAAGGCCGCTTCCTTGGTTTCGTCCATGCCCTTGCCCCAGAAACGCTCGCGGCAGCGGCGCACGTACCAGTTGCTCAGATCGTCCACCAGATCGGTGATGGCCCGGGCGGCCTCGGGGATGTGATAGTTGCTCAGATTGTCGTCCACGTCCCGGATGGTGCTGTTCAGGCGGCTCAGGATCCACTTGTCCATCAGGGTCAGGCTGACCTTGTCCATGGGGTGATCCTTGGGGTCGAAGTTGTCGATATTGGCGTACAGCACGAAGAACGCGTAGGTGTTCTGCAGGGTGGACATGAACTTGCGCTGGCCTTCGTTGACGGCCTCGTCGCTGAAGCGGCTGGGCAGCCAGGGAGCGCTGGCCGTGTAGAAATACCAGCGGACCGCGTCCGCGCCCTGCTTATCCAGCACCGACCACGGGTCGACCACGTTGCCCAGATGCTTGGACATCTTGCGGCCCTCCGCGTCCTGCACGTGACCCATCACGATGCAGTTTTCAAAGGGCGCGCGGTCAAACAGCAGGGTAGAAATGGCTTCCAGCGTATAGAACCAGCCGCGGGTCTGGTCGATGGCTTCGGAAATGAAGTTGGCCGGGAAGCGCTTTTCGAAGATATCCTTGTTTTCGAAGGGATAGTGCCACTGGGCGAAGGGCATGGAGCCGGAATCGTACCAGCAGTCGATGACGTCGGTGACGCGGGTCATGGGCTTGCCGCATTCCGGGCACTTGATCTGGATGGCGTCCACATAGGGGCGGTGCAGCTCCAGATCGTCCGCCACGGGGCCTATGGCCATTTCCTTCAATTCCTGACGGCTGCCGATGACGTGGACATGGCCCTCTTCGCAGCGCCAGATGGGCAGGGGCGTGCCCCAGTAGCGTTCGCGGCTCAGGCCCCAGTCATGGACGTTTTCCAGCCACACGCCCATGCGGCCTTCCTTGATGTTGTCGGGCAGCCAGTTGATGGTGCGGTTATTGGCCACCAGCTGATCCCGCACGGCGGTCATCTTGATGTACCACGTGGGGCGGGGGTAGTACAGAAGGGGCGTATTGCAGCGCCAGCAGAAAGGATAATCGTGAGCGAAGGGCACGGCGGCGAACAGCAGTCCCCGCTCCTTCAGATCGTCCAGCACCAGCTTGTCCGCGTCCTTGACGAACACGCCCGGCCACTTGGTGTCGGCGGTCATGCAGCCCTGGGTGTCCACGAAGTTCACGAAGGGGATGTCGTTCTCCCGGCAGACGCGGTTATCGTCCTCACCAAAGGCGGGAGCGATATGCACGATGCCGGAGCCGTCGGTCATGGTGACGTAATTATCGCAGATCACACGCCAGGCGGGCTTATCCAGTTTGCCCACGGCGAAGTCGAACAGGGGCTCGTATTCCATGCCCTTCAGGTCGATACCGGGCATTTCCGCGTCATACTGCACTTCCTTGCCGCTGAAAACGGAGGAAACCAGCGCCTTGCCCATGATGTAATGTTTGCCCTCCACCGTGATGCGGCAGTAGGTATCATGGGGATTGACGCACAGCGCCAGGTTGCTGGGCAGTGTCCAGGGCGTGGTGGTCCAGGCCAGCAGGTAAGCGTCCTCCCCCTTGACCTTGAACAGCACGAACGCGGAGGTCTCCTTCACATTCTTGTAGCCCTGCGCCACTTCGTGGCTGGACAGGGCGGTGCCGCAGCGGGGGCAGTAGGGCGCGATCTTGTGGCCCAGATACAGCAGACCCTTTTCGTAAATTTTCTTCAGGCTCCACCACTCGGACTCGATATAATCGTCCTTGTAGGTGATATAGGGATGCTCCATGTCCGCCCAGTAGCCGACCCGGTCAGACATTTCTTCCCATTCATGCTGGTATTTCCAGACGCTTTCCTTGCACTTCTTGATGAAGGGCTCGATACCGTAGGCCTCGATCTGGGGCTTGCCGTCCAGCCCCAGCTGCTTTTCCACTTCCAGCTCCACAGGCAGGCCGTGGGTGTCCCACCCGGCCTTGCGCAGCACATCCTTGCCCTTCATGGTCTGGAAACGCGGGATCAGGTCCTTAATGGCGCGGGTCTCAATATGGCCGATATGGGGGCGGCCGTTAGCCGTAGGCGGGCCGTCAAAGAACGTAAAGCGTTCCGCGCCGTCCCGGCAGTGGAAGCACTTTTCGATGATGCCCTTTTCTTTCCACAGGCGGAGCGTTTCTTTTTCGCGCTCCACAAACTTCATGTCCGTTGGAACCTTGCGATACATGTTGGGGATGCCTCCTTAGTGAAGAATGGAGAATGATTCCCGGCTGACCGGGAGGATGCGGGCCGAACCCATAAAAAAAGTCCGTCCCGAAAACGGGACGGAGAATGATTGACCTCATGCTTCCGCGGTACCACCCGAATTGACGGCGAATCGCCGCCCGCTCCTGTGTGCTCTGTATCGGGAGCTCCCGGGCCGTCCTCCCCATTGAGGATCGAGCGGCCAGCTCCAAGGCGATGGGCTTTTGCTTTCTGCCGTCCGGCTTGCACCCTCCCGGACTCGCTCTGGCAGGGAAATGGCAAAAACCGCCCTTGTCATTGCTTCGGAGGTATTATAGCGAAAAACCGGGAGAAAGTAAAGCCCTAAAAACATTTTGGGGCCTTTTGCCGGGCGCCCCGCTTATTTTTTCCTCTTTTTGTGGAAGGGCCAAAGCGCCGCGACCGCCGCCAGCACGAAGCAGACGATGGAATAGACGGACAGGTCTCCGGCCAGCGGCGGCGTTTGGCGCAGAAGCGCGCCGGTCACAAGCAGGCCGCAGCCCAGCAGCGCCCCGCAAAGCTTTTCCACGGCGCTGTGAACCAGCTCCGCCATGTCCTTCCCCGGATGATGCTCGATGCCCAGATTGGCCTCGCCTTTCAGGCCGGTATGAAGGATATCCGCAATAAGAGCGGGAATTTCCAGCGATTTGCGAGCGCTTTCATACAGCGCGCCCGCGTCCTGCGTCAGCTGACTGCGCCAGTCCACGTCTGCCAGCATCCGCCGTCCCAACCGGGCCGTGACCACGCTCATCACGTTCAGCTCCGGGCTCAAGTCGGCCACAACGCCCTCGATGGTGGCCAGTCCCCGGGCCAGCATGGTCAGGCTGGCGGGCATGGCGATGCCGTTCTGGTGCATGACCTCAGTCAGGTCCTGCATGACCTCGGCCAGATCCATGGTGCCCAGGTCGGCGGAGGCGTACTTTTCCAGCAAATCCTCCATATCCCGGTACAGCCGGTGCTTGTCCGGCTTCTGGCGGAATTCGCCCAGCCCCAGCACCGCGTCCCGGCAGGCGTTCACGTTGCCCCGGGCCACGCCGGTGATGGCCTTGCCGATCATCTCCCGCTGCCGGTCGGTGAGGGAACCCATCATGCCCATATCCAGCCAGACGATCTTCCCGTCCCGCACCCGCAGGTTGCCGGGGTGAGGGTCGGCATGGAAGAAGCCGTCGTCCATGATCTGCTTGACGTAATTGTCCGCCAGCTTGGCCCCGATCTCGCTGAGGTCGTAGCCGGCGGCGGCCAGCTCGTCCTTTTGGGCGATGCCCACGCCGTCGATGCGCTCCATCACCAGTACGGTGGTGGTGGTATAGTCCCGGTACAGGGCGGGCGACGTGACAAAAGCCACGTCGGCGTTCAGCTTGTGGAACCGTTCCAGGTTGGCGGCTTCGGTCTGGAAATTCATTTCCTCCTGGGCCACCACCCACATTTCGTCCAAGACCTGATTAAAGTCCACCAGTTCGTTCACCGGCGCGTACTTGAGCAGCTTGCAGGCCTGCTTCAGCAGCAGGATATCCCGGCTCATGATCTCGTGGATGCCCTCCCGCTGAACCTTCACCACCACTTTTTCGCCGGTCTGCAGCGTGGCGGCGTGAGCCTGCGCAATGGAAGCGCTGCCCAGCGCCTGCTGGTCGAACGACGAAAAGACCTCCTCCAGAGGTCTTCCGTAAGCGTTTTCGATCAGGGTCTTCACCTGTTCGAAGGGCATGGGCGCCACGTCGCTGCGAAGGCGGGTCAGCGCCTCGCAGTAAGCCTTGGGCAGAATGTCCGACCGCATGGAAAGAATCTGCCCCAGCTTGATAAACGTGGGGCCCAGCTCCTCGATGATGGCGCATAGCTTGTCCGGCGTGATGCCCTTGGTGATCTCGTGGCGGCGCACCACCTCCACGATCTCCATCAGGCGCTGCCGGTTGTCGCTCCGGCCGTTATTCCGCGCTGCCATCCTTTTCGTCCTCGTCTTTCGCTTCGGTTTCCTCCGCCGTCTTCCCGGCCTGTTCCCGGGCGGCGATGCGCTCCTTCAGGGCGGCCAGTTGTTCCTCGTCCATGCCGTCCACGGCGTTCATCAGGTCGTCCTCGGGATAGATCACGTGGACGCGGACGTTATCCTTCACGCTTTGCTTGACCGTTTCCACGTTTTCCCGGACGTTTTCCTTCAGATTGCGCTTGAGTTCTTCATTCAGCACCCTGCCCTGTTCCACGGTCACTTCTCCCCGCTTGGAGAGCGCTTCCAGCACCTCGCCGCCCTTTTCCTTGGCGATAGCCGCCGCGCCGATCCCGGCCAAAAGCAATTTCCGAAGTCCGCTGGTGATCTGATCCATGTTCATTTCCTCCTTGAAATATTTCGTAAACGCGTAAATAGAAATGGCTGTCTGGTTTACTCCCGGTAGCGCTCCATCATTTCCTTAAACAGCTCCTGGGTGGAAGGCGGCGTAAAGGTGATGGCGTTGGCCCCGGCGGCGATGGTCTGCCGGATGCTCTCGCCGGTTTTGCCGCCGGAGGCGATGATCGGCACCTGCGGGTTCTTTTCCCGGATCAGGCGCACCACGTCCGGCGTTCGGGGCCCTGCGGCCACGTTGAGGATGGACGCGCCCGCCCGAAGCCGGGCCTCGATATCCGTATCCTCCTTGGTGACGGTGATAATGACCGGAATATCCACGGCCTTGACCACCGCCAGCAGGTTCAAATCGGAGATCGGCGCGTTCAGCACCACGCCCATGGCTCCCTGACATTCCACGTCCTTGGCCAATGAGACCGTGCGGAGACCCTTGGTCGTTCCTCCGCCCACGCCACAAAACACCGGGATATAGGACGCTTTGATAATGGCGTCGCTGATGGCCTGCTGGGGCGTGAAGGGATAAACGGCGAATACCGCGTCCGCGTCGCAGTTGCGGATGATCGCCAAATCAGTGGTAAACACAAAGCTCTTGATGCGGCGGCCGTTGATCACGATGCCGCTGGCCGAATAAACCTCCGGCGGAATTTTCAGGATATTGTGTCTGAGCTGGCTTTCCACCGTGGGGAAGGGGGGCTTGCTTTCACACATCGGCTTCACCTCTCTTTGATCTGAAAAAAGCGGCGGAAAAGGGAGGGCTTTCCCCTGGCCGCAGCATCAGTATAGCACGGGAAAGGCCCGTTCCAAACCGTCATCCGAAGAAAAATGCTCAAGTTTTACACATTTTGGGAAAAATGACTACCGGCGCTTTCCTGAAAACGAGTCAAGCCCGGATAAAGGGCCGGTCGCCGCCCGGAAGCCCCTCCTCCGGCCGGTATCTTTCCACCCACATATGAAGATCGTACTTTTCCCGAAGCGCCGTAATGGTTTTCATCATCGGCGATCGATGACGCCGGTCGATGCTCTCCTGATCTTCCCAGCTGTCGAGCAGCAAAACGGTTTTCGCATCGTCCATCGGGAGAAAGTACTCGTACCGGAGTTTGCACGCTTCCTTTCGAATCGCCGCGACCGTACCGCCTGCCGGCATTTCCTCCGCAAACCCTCGGGCCGCGCCGTTTTTGCCGGAATACTCAATCAAAATCGTTATGCTCATTCCGTTTCCCCCTGTCCATCCCGCCGGGCCCACGCCGCCCCGGCGTTCGTCCTGCTTCCGGCTGAGTCCTCGTCTCTGGCGGTATTTCTTCCCCTTTCTTCCATTTTCACACAAACGAAGCTGTATTTCAAGCCTTGTTTTTCGTCCTTTTTCGCGGGGAAAGCGGGATACAAAAACGGCGGGGATTCCTCCCCGCCGATCATACAGGACGTTTTTTCACTTTTGCGCCAGCACCCAGTCGGCGGCCTGCCTCAACGAATCCGCCACCGGCACGCCTGCCTCCAGCAGCGTTTCCCGGCTCTGGTGGCCGCGGGCTACCAGAATGCACCGGGTCCCCAATGCGCGGGCCACCTCCGCGTCGTGCAGGCTGTCGCCGATCATGACGGCGGCCTCCGCCGGAACGCCGCTGCCCTGCAGATATTCCCGGCCGATGGCCTCCTTGCTGCCCGCGTAGATGTCGCCCCGGCCCAGAATCGCGTCGAAGCGGCCCTCCAGCCCGTACAGCGCCATCTGACGGCGCAGCAGGGTCTGCTCGCTGGCGGAAAGCACCGTCTGCCGCAGTCCGGCCCGCTGGAAGCGTTCCACCGTTTTCACCGCGTCTTCGTGCAGGGGGATGGTATCCATGCGGCGCTCGTATTCGGCCATCCACGCATGGGCCACGTCGTCGAAGATCTCATCCGTCACGCCCGCCCGCTGGTAATACAGCCGCACGGGAAAGGTAAACTGCCGGTGATATTCCTCCACGCCGCTCAGCGTCGGCAGATGAAAGGCCGGAAAGATGTTGTTTCGCACCTGAATGCTGTATTCCAGATCATCCAGAAGGGTGCCGTTCCAGTCCCACAAAACCTGCTCGATCTTCATCATCAATAGGCCTTGGCGAAATAGATCAGCTTCTTGGCGGGCTTGCCGCAGCAGACGCAGTGATCGTCAATGGCCGTCTGATCGAAGGGCATATTGCGGCTGGTGGCGTTGAACTGCTCCTTGATCTTGTCCTCGCAGGCGCGGTCACCGCACCACATGGCCTTGGCGAAGCCGCCGTCCACCACCTTGCCCAGCTCGTCCATGCTGTGGACTTCGTGGATGTGGGCCTGCTGGAAATTCAGCGCCAGCTGATACATGGTCTTCTGGATATCGTCCAGCAGTGCGGGGATCACGCTGGTCAGTTCGTCCAGCTTGGCCGTCTGCTTTTCGTAGGTGTCCCGGCGGAACAGCACGCACTGGCCGTTTTCCAGATCGCGGGGGCCGATCTCCAGACGGACGGGCACGCCCTTGAGTTCCCAGTCGTTGAACTTGAATCCGGGGGACAGGGTGTCGCGGTCGTCCAGCTTCACGCGGATGCCTTCGGCCTCCAGCGCCTTCTGCACCTCGGCGCACTTTTCCAGCACGCCGCCCTTGTGGGCCGCGATGGGCACGATGACCACCTGAATGGGAGCGATACGAGGGGGCAGCTTCAGGCCGCGCTCGTCGCCGTGGGTCATGATGATCGCGCCGATCAGACGGGTGGACACGCCCCAGCTGGTCTCGTAGACGTATTCCAGCTTGCCTTCCTTATTGGAGAACTGGATGTTGTAGGCTTCGGCGAAGTTGGTGCCGAAGTTGTGGCTGGTGCCGGCCTGCAGGGCCTTGCCGTCCTGCATCATGGCCTCCATGGAGTAGGTGGCCCGGGCGCCGGCGAACTTTTCCTTGTCGCTCTTCTGGCCCACCAGCACGGGCATGGCCAGCTCGTCCTCGGCCACTTCCCGGTACACATCCAGCATGTTCATGGTTTCTTCCTGCGCTTCCTCGGCGGTGGCGTGGATGGTATGACCTTCCTGCCACAGGAACTCGCTGGTGCGCAGGAAGGGGCGGGTGCTCTTTTCCCAGCGCATGACGCTGCACCACTGGTTGTACTTCATGGGCAGATCGCGCCAGGAACTGACCCACTTGGAGTACATGGCGCAGAAAATGGTCTCGCTGGTGGGACGGATAGCCAGACGCTCCTGCAGCTTTTCGTTGCCGCCCTGAGTGACCCACGCCACTTCGGGAGCGAAGCCTTCCACGTGCTCCGCTTCCTTCAAAAGCAGGCTTTCGGGGATCAGCATGGGCATATAGACGTTTTCATGGCCGGTGGCCTTGAAGCGCTTGTCCATTTCCTCCCGGATGCGCTCCCAGATGGCGTAGCCGTAGGGCCGCATGATCATGCAGCCGCGCACGGGGGCGTAATCCACCAGCTGACTTTTCAGGATCACGTCGGTGTACCACTGAGAAAAATCCACGTCCCGGGGCGTAATGTGTTCCACAAAGCCCTGTTTTTTTTCTTCCGCCATTGTTTTTTCCTCCTGTTGCTCGGGTGTTTTGAGTATGAAAAAAGGCCTCCCGCTCCCACGCACGGCCGAACCGTGCGCCGGGACGAAGGGAGCCTTCGCGGTACCACCCAGCTTAAAACGCGCGCAGCGCGCCGTTTTCACCTCGTGTGCGCCCTGTATCGGGGGCGGGCCGTCGGGGATTGGCCGACTTCGCCAAAGGCGGGTCCTTCGCCGTTCTCCGCCGCCCTTTCAGCCGAGGAGCGGCTCTCTTTGCGAAAAAACGATGCGAAATCATTCCTTTGGGCCGGGCGCAGGGCCCGGAACAGTGCCTATCTTATCACAGCGGGGCGGGTTTTGCAAGCGGAATCCCCCGCGTTTTCACTCTTTCACGACCTCCACGCTTTCCACGCCGCAGCGGCGAAGCAGCGTCACAGCCTCCGGGCCGATGCGCTCGCCGGACACGGCGATGGGGATGGCCGGCGGGCACGCCACCGTGGGCGAGCCGCAGACACGCCCCAGCGATTTTTCCGCAGGCACGCGCTCCTGTGGGCGCAGCATGGCTTCCCGGATGGACATTTCCTGCCTTGCCTTGGGCAGCGGCAGGTTTTCCGGCGGCTTAGGCGGACGGTCGTTCCGGCCCAGCGCTTCCACCAGCCGCCCCAGCTCCTCCGGACGGTTCTGGGGCGTCAGCATCAGCACCAGATGGTCGCCGTCGGCGTACTCGCACTCCATCCCGGCTGAACGCAGCAGCCGGGCCAGCCCGGTTCCCGTCTGTCCCGCCGGGGCCCGCAGGGTCAGCCGCAGGGGGTCGCTTTCCTCCGCCTGCCAGCCGTTTTGCCGCAGGGTTTGCCGGGTCTCGTCCAAAAGGGCCGTCCATTCCGCCAATTCCTGACGGAACGCCCCGGCCAGATAGGCGTTGCACCGATCCAGCGAGCACAGGGTCAGGTAGGACGGGCTGGTGGAGCCGAACAGCGCCAGCGCCTGCCGGGCTTCGCCGCACAGCTCGTCGGAGACGCGCCCGCTCAGGTGCAGATACGCGCCCCCGGTCAGCACCGGCAGGGTCTTGTGGGCGGAATCGCAGCACAGGTCTGCCCCCAGATCCAGCGGATGCAGGGGCTTTTCCAGAAAATGCAGGTACGCGCCGTGGGCATTGTCCACCAGCAGCAGCGTATCATGCCGGTGACAGACCTCCGCAAGGCCCTGCACATCCGCCATGCCGCCCAGATAGTCGGGGCTGGTGACGTACACGGCGGCGAGCGGCGAAGGAAGCGCTGCCAGCGCGTTTTCCAGCTGAGCGGGCGAAATGCGGCAGGAACACAGGGAATTCGTCTTCTCCGGCCACAGCCAGCGTACTTCCAGCCCCAGCAGCGCCGCTCCGTAAACGAAAGCCTTGTGGACGTTCCGCGCCGCCAAAATCAGCGGCGTACCGCCGGTTTGACGTAGCATCGCCAGCCGCAGCATGGCGCGGATGCACTGGCTGGAGCCCTCCGTGGAATAAAAGGTACGCCCGGCGCCGAAAAGTGCGGCGGCATTTTCCTCGCTTTCCGCAATGATGCCGTCGGCCTCGTAAAGCTCGTCCGCCCCGCTGACCTCTGTAATGTCGAAGCCCTCGCAGCCCAGAAAGCCTGCGCCCTTGTGGCCGGGCATATGGAAGCGCACCATGCCGGACTCCTGATAGCGCCGCACAAAATCAACGATCGGCGTTTTCATTCTCCTGCGCGTCCTCTTCGGCGATTTTCATCATAATAGCGCACTCGATGCGCTTGCGGAACAGCTCGCAGCCCGGCTCGTAAATGCCGCGGATGCTGCCCGTGGCGTGATAGGCGTTGGCGGCGCATCCGCCGGAGCAGTACAGCCGGGCCCAGCAGTCGTCGCATTCCTTCCGGGCGTAGGCGTTGCAGGAGCGGAACTCCTCCCGCAGGGCCGTATTGGTCACGCCCTGCCAGATGTCGCCCAGCTTGTACTTTTCCTCGCCCACGAACTGGTGGCAGGGATACAGATCCCCCCAGGGGGTCACGGCCATGTATTCCGTGCCGGAGCCGCAGCCCGAAATGCGCTTGTACACGCAGGGGCCGCCGTTCAGGTCCAGCATATAATGGTAGAAAGTGATGGGCTTTCCCTCTTTTTCCCGGCGCAGCATGTCCTTGGCCAGAATTTCATACTGCTCCTTCACAATTTCCAGATCCTCCGGTGTCAAAGCGGCGGGATCGTCGGGAGCGCAGACCACCGGCTCCATGCTCAGCTCGGTAAAGCCCAGATCGGCCATGTGGAACACGTCGTTGGTGAAGTCAGGGTTGCGGTGGGTAAAGGTGCCGCGCATGTAGTAATTCTTCCCGCCCCGGGCCTTGACCAGCTTCTGGAATTTGGGCACGATGCGGTCATAGCTGCCCACGCCCGCGTAGTCCACCCGGGTCTGGTCGTTAATCTCCTTACGGCCGTCCAGCGAGAGCACCACGTTGCTCATCTCTTTGTTGGCGAAGTCGATCACATCGTCGTCGATCAGCATCCCGTTGGTGGTCAGGGTAAAGCGGAAATTCTTGCCCCGCTCCTTTTCCACGCTGCGGGCGTACTGCACCAGCCGTTTGACCACGTCCCAGTTCATCAGCGGTTCGCCGCCGAAGAAGTCCACCTCCAGATTGGTGCGGCTTCCGGAATGCTCCATCAGGAAATCCAACGCCCGCTTGCCCACCTCAAAGCTCATCAGCGCCCGCTCGCCGTGGTATTTGCCCTGACTGGCAAAGCAATAGGAGCAGTTCAGGTTGCAGGTATGGGAAACGTGCAGGCACAGGGCCTTGACCACGTCGCCGCTGCGCTCTTTGAAGGTGCCTGCCAGCGGCGCGAAGGTGTCCGGGCTGAAAAGTTTGCCTTCTTTGACCAGCTCCTCCACGTCGGCAATGCACTCCCGCACGTCGGCCTCGGTCACGTCCTCCCGCCCCGCGTATTTGTCGCAGATCAGCCGGACGATCTCCTCCGGAGTGTGCTTGTCGTAAAGGGCGATGATATCGTAGGCCACTTCGTCCACCGCGTGGATGGAGCCGGAGCAGGAGTCCAGCACGATGTTGTAGCCGTTAAGCTGATACTGATGAACCACGCTTGGTTCCTCCGTTCTTTCGCAGATGCACAAAAAGGCTGCCGCAGCAATCACGGCGCGAACCGCCCCGCATTTTGCCGCAACAGCCTCCTGTGGTTTCCAAAATTACTTGTTCTTGTTTTCGCACTTCTGGTTGGCCACGCCGCAGCTGGTCTTGCAAGCAGACTGGCAGGAGGTCTGGCATTCGCCGCAGCCGCCCTTTTTGGCGCTCTCGCACAGGTTCCGGGTGGCGATGGTCTTGATCCTCTTCATAATTCGCATCTCCTATTCGTTTCTTCCGACACGTAAAGCGCCGGAGTATTGGCTTTTACAACAACAGGGAGTATAGCACACGTCTTTGGGAAAGTCAAATGCTATCCATGGTTTTCAATCCTTTGCGGAAAAAAATGGAAAAAATATGGGGATCGCCGCGCCGGTCAGAACCGGCCTTTTTAGAAAAGCGCAGTAACCGCTCGCCGGTTTGCGCAGACCTGATCGACAAAAAGCGCGGAAATTTTCTGCTTGACATTCCTTCCCGTTCCCCTTATGATGAGAACAGAAATACGAACATATGTTCGTATTTGAAAAAGGCGTTCTGCCGGGATCGGGCGTTGAAAATCCAAATCGGATTCTCTAAAATGCGCCCATCCGGCGGCGGATGCAATGCCCCCTGTGCGCCGGGCGAGGCCATGCGCTGTGACGGAAAGGGGAGCGGAAAGGAAAGCGTATGCCGGAAGAAAAGGAAACCTGCATGAACTCATACGACCTGCCCATTTCCCTCCAAGATAAGCTGAAGCGGGTGGACGAGATCCACCGCGCCATTACACGGGCGGTGGGGAGAATCGAATATCTGAAGCTCTCCGCCCTGCGGGCCGGCAGCCGCCCGACCCCTGTGCGCTACGGGCGCGGCGTGGAACGAAGCCGCGTGGAGTACGCGGTGCTGGAAAGCGACGCCGAGCGCTGGGGCATCGGCGAACTGCAAAAGGAGCTGGACGCGCTGCTGGAGGACATTCGCCCGCTGGTGGAGAGGCTGCCCGCCGGAGTGCTGCGGGCCGTGGCCACCCAGCGCATTTTGGAGGGCATCCCCTGCGGCATCATCAGCCGGAGGATGCATTTCAGCCGCTGCTATGTGTACCGGCTGCTGGATCAAGCCTGTGACCGGCTGTGCCAGATGGAGGAAGCCCGGCTGGGGCTGAAGAAAAACGAAAAATAAAGGAAGACAATGGAAAAGGCGGACAATCGGTTGTCCGTCCTTTTTTTAAAGTAAAAATTATGTAAAAAACCTTCGGGGGAGGACTTGCATCCCTCTTTATCCGGTGTTATCATGAGGACGTTCGGAATAATACATTTACCACGAAAGCGGGGATATAGAATGATTTCTTTTGGTACAGGCGGTTGGCGCGCCATTATCGGCGATGACTTTACCAAGGAAAACGTGCGCAAGCTGATGTTCGCTCTGGCTCAGCGAATGAAGCGGGAGGACGTGGCCGACAAAAGCTTCTGTATCGGTTATGACCGGCGTTTTCTGAGCCGGGAGGCTGCGGAATGGGCCGCGGAGGTCATGGCGGGCGAAGGCATTCACGTGCTGATGATCAACCGGGAGGCCCCCACGCCGCTGATCATGTTCACCGTGCAGTATTACGGGCTGGACTACGGCATTGCGGTAACAGCCAGTCATAATCCGGCGCTGTATAACGGCATCAAGCTCTTCACCAAGGGCGGCCGGGACGCGGTGGAAAGCGTGACCAACGAACTGGGCGCGGCGGCCAACGACGTCGATCCCAAAGAAATCCACTCCATCGAATACAAGCGTGCCATCGCGGCGGGTCTGGTGCAGGAGATCAATCCCCAGAACCAGTATCTGGACGCGATCATCCGCGGCGTGAACATGGACGCGATCCGCAGCCGCAACCTGCAGATCGTGCTGGATCCCATGTACGGTGTGAGCCGCACGTCCCTGCAGACCATTCTGCTGACGGCCCGCTGCGACGTGAGCGTCATCCATGAGCGCCACGATACCCTGTTCGGCGGACGGCTTCCCGCCCCGAATGTGGACACGCTGGGCGCGCTGCAGGCGGCGGTGCTGCAGAACCACGCCGACATCGGTATTGCCACCGACGGCGACGCGGACCGGCTGGGCATCATCGACGACGAGGGGCATTTCGTCCACCCCAATCAGGTGCTGGTGCTTTTGTACTACTACCTGCTCAAGTACAAGAACTGGCACGGCCCCTGCGTCCGTAATATCGCCACCACCCACCTGCTGGACCGGGTGGCCGAGGCGTTCGGCGAGACCTGCTACGAAGTGCCGGTAGGCTTCAAGCACATTTCCGCCGCCATGCAGGAGCATAACGCCGTCATCGGCGGCGAAAGCAGCGGCGGTCTGACGGTGCGGGGCCACATCAACGGCAAGGACGGCATCTACGCCGCCACCCTGCTGGTGGAAATGCTCAGCGTCACCGGCAAGTCCATGAGCCAGCTGATGAAGGAGATCTACGCCGAGTTCGGCACCGCCTACATGAGCGAGTTCGACTGGCCCTTCGATCAGGAAATGAAGGAAAAGCTGCACCACCTGCTGATGGTGGAAAAGCAGCTGCCCGCCTTCCCGATCCCCGTGGTGGCCACCAACTACATGGACGGCTGCAAGGTACTGTTCGAGAACGGCTGGATCATCGCCCGGTTCAGCGGCACGGAACCCCGGCTGCGCATCTTCTGCGAAATGCCCACCCGGGAGGAAGCGGAGCGCCTGACCGGCGTGATGGCGGATTTCCTCGGTCTGCCCATGCCCGTCAAAATGATTTGAGGTATGTAACAGTTTCGCCGGAGCAAAGGATTGTGCCTTTGCCCCGGCGAATTTTTTGATTCGGTTGAAAAACCTAATAATAGCGAAAGCAGGTGAAACCCTTGAAATTTCATCAGAAAATGCTGGCCCTTTGCCTGACACTGGCCGTGCTGGCCTGTTCCGTTGCAGCCTTTGCCGAGGAAAACACGGCGACCGCTCCCCTGCCCTGCGGCGTTCGCTTTGGCATGAGTCTGGACGAGCTGAGCGCCTTGCTGGGCGAGGACGCACTGGTCGAAACCTGGGACGACGACGCAGGCACAGGCTCCGTTTCCATGGAAAACGTCAAGATCGGCATCGGCGAGCTGGTGGCGGAGTCTATCACCTTTCAGGCCGACCGCAACAACAGCGCGGGAGAATCCCGGCTGAGCCTGATCTCCATGGGGCTGCCCGTGGGAGACAACGTCATCGCTTCTTTCCGAGCGGCGCTGGAGACCCTGACGGCCGCCTACGGCGCGCCGGACAGCGACCCCTTCGATGAGGGCGGCGTAGCAAACTACGTGGAGAACGGCGATCTGTCCGCCACGTGGACGAAGGACGACGTTCGCTTCACCCTGACCATGAGCCGGATGTATAGCGACACGTTGAGCTTCTATTATTCCTATCGTCTGAATTACGACGCGGATGATCTGAAGTAAGCAAAATCAAAACAGGAACCCGCCGGTTTCAGGGCTCGGCGGGTTCCTGTTTCAGCAGTTCTTCCGCCCGGGCGCGGGCGGCGCGAATGGCCGTAGGCATGGCCAGCGCTTCCAGTTCGGGCAGGCTGACCATACGTCCACCCATCCGTTCCAGCAGGGTCTGGGACGGTTCGGCAATCAAATCAAAATGAAGGATGTCCATTTCCCAGATGCGGTGCGTGAAAACGTGCCGCGCTTCCCCCAGCTTTTGCCGGAAAGTGCAGTCGAAACCCAACTCGCGCAGACGCTCGCCGCAGCGTTCCGGGGAGGTTTCCCCCTCCAGCAGGGCGAACACGAACAGGCCGTTCAGCAGCCGTTCCGTTCGTTTCATGACGAAAACGCGTTTTCCGAAAGTCAACAGGCAGACGGCCACCGGAAGGATCTTCTGGGGCTTCTTTTTTTCGTGAATAGGCAAGGATTCCATGTCCCCTTCGTCAAAGGCGTCGCAGCTTTCCTGCCACGGGCATTCCTCGCAGCGGGGCGACGTGGGCGAACAAAGAGTCGCGCCCAACTCCATCAGCGCCTGATTGAAATCCCCGGGACGGTCAGGCGGCATCAGCGCCAGTACCTCCTGACGGAAGCGCTTCTGCACGGCGGGTGAGCCTACATCCTCCCGGATGCCCAAAAAGCGGCTGATGACCCGGTAGACGTTACCGTCCACCGCCGGGGCGGTTTGATGAAAGGCAATGCTGGCGACCGCGCCGGCTGTATAAGCGCCAATGCCGGGCAATTTTAGGATTTCCTCGTAAGTCGTGGGGAACGCCCCGCCGTACTCGTCCACAATGAGCTGCGCCGCCCGGTGCAGATTCCGGGCACGGCTGTAATAGCCCAGCCCCTCCCAGAGCTTCAAAACCTGCTCGATGGGGGCGGCGGCCAGCGATTCCACCGTGGGGCAGGCCTCCAGAAATCGGGCGTAGTAGCCCTTGACCGATTCCACCCGGGTCTGCTGGAGCATGATCTCGGAAAGCCAGATGCGGTAAGGGTCGGCGGTATGCCGCCAGGGCAGATCCCGGCGGTTTTCATCGTACCAGTGAAGCAGCGCTTCCGCGGGCGTATTCAATGGAAAGCTCCTCCTTTGGATGCCGGAAAGCCGGGGCGCTGCCAGCGGCTTTCTCAGGCTCATTCTACCATGACGGACTGGAAATGAAACAGAGAAAAATAAAAAGAAGCAATATAAAAAGAAAATCAAAGAAATTTTATAAAAAAACGAAAAAATGATTCAAAATAGAATGTTTTTCAGTGAGAAAATCGGAAAATTGCGCTGTTTTGAACAGATGTTCGTTTGCGTATCTGGCGGGAATGTCGTAAACTACACAGTGTTGTTAGCACTCATATGATTCGAGTGCTAACAGTACCAGACAGGATCAAAAACAGGAGGTTTTAGGTTATGATCGTGAAGCCTTTGGGCGACCGTGTGGTCATTAAGAATGTTGAAATGGAAGAAACCACCAAGAGCGGCATCGTGCTGACCGGCGCCGCCAAGGAAAAGCCCCAGATGGCCGAAGTGCTGGCCGTGGGCCCCGGCGGCATGGTGGACGGCAAGGAAGTTACCATGCATGTGAAGGTGGGCGACAAGGTGATCTACTCCAAGTACGCCGGCACCGAAGTGAAGCTGGACGGCAAGGAAATGATCATCGTCCGTCAGAGCGACATTCTGGCGACTGTGGAATAAGCGCCTGACCGCAAGCATTTTCTGATTTTGCCTGTTATCTCGGGCAATGAGCTGATATTTTAGGAGGCAATCGTTATGGCTAAGCAAATCAAGTATGGCGAGGAAGCCCGCCGCGCTCTGGAAAACGGCGTCAACGCTCTGGCGGACACCGTGAAGATCACCCTTGGCCCCAAGGGCCGCAACGTAGTGCTGGACAAGAAGTTCGGCGCTCCCCTCATCACCAACGACGGTGTGACCATCGCCAAGGAGATCGAGCTGGAAGACCCCTTTGAAAACATGGGCGCTCAGCTGGTGAAGGAAGTTTCCACCAAGACCAACGATGTGGCCGGCGACGGCACCACCACCGCCACCCTGCTGGCTCAGGCTCTGATCCATGAAGGCCTGCGCAATCTGGCCGCCGGTGCGAACCCCATGGTGCTGAAGAAGGGCATCGAAGCGGGCGTGAAGGCCGCTGTGGACGGTCTGGTCAAGCTGAGCCAGCCCATCAACGGCAAGCAGTCCATCGCACAGGTCGCCAGCATTTCTGCGGCTGACGACGAGATCGGCAAGCTGATCTCCGAGGCAATGGAGACCGTTGGCAACGACGGCGTTATCACCGTGGAAGAAAGCAAGACCATGAAGACCGAAATGAATACCGTGGAAGGTATGCAGTTCGACCGCGGCTATGCCAGCGCTTACATGGTCACCGATACCGACAAGATGGAAGCGGTTCTCGACAACCCCTACATCCTGATCACCGATAAGAAGATCAGCAATATTCAGGAGATCCTGCCTGTGCTGGAAGCCGTTGTGCAGGCGGGCCGCAAGCTGCTGATCATCGCTGAGGACGTGGAAGGCGAAGCGCTGGCCACGCTGGTCGTGAACAAGCTGCGCGGCACCTTCACCTGCGTCGCCGTCAAGGCCCCCGGCTTCGGCGACCGCCGCAAGGAAATGCTCCGTGATATCGCCGTGCTGACCGGCGGCCAGGTCATCAGCGAAGAACTGGGTCTGGAACTGAAGGAAACCACCCTCGACATGCTGGGTACCGCCCGTCAGGTCAAGGTGGACAAGGAAAACACCACCATCGTGGAAGGCGCTGGCAACAAGGCGGACATCGACGCCCGCGTGGCCTCCATCCGCAGTCAGATCGCCGAAACCACCAGCGATTACGACCGTGAGAAGCTGCAGGAGCGTCTGGCCAAGCTGGCTGGCGGCGTAGCCGTCATTCAGGTGGGCGCTGCGACCGAAGTGGAAATGAAGGAGCGCAAGCTCCGCATCGAAGACGCTCTGGCCGCGACCCGTGCTGCTGTGGAAGAGGGTATCGTCCCCGGCGGCGGCATCGCGCTGATGAACGTGATCCCCTCCGTGCAGGCTGAGCTGGACAACTTCGCGGGCGACGCCAAGACCGGCGTGCAGATCGTGCTGCGCGCTCTGGAAGAGCCCCTGCGCCAGATCTGCAAGAACGCCGGTATCGACGGCAGCGTGATCGTGGAGAACGTGAAGATCAGCCACAAGGACGGTTATGGCTACGACGCGCTGAAGGGCGAGTATGTGGACATGATCGAGCGCGGCATCATCGACCCCACCAAGGTGACCCGTTCCGCTCTGCAGAACGCCGCCAGCGTGGCCGCGATGGTTCTGACCACCGAGAGCCTTGTGACCGACATCCCCGCTCCCGAACCCGCTCCTGCTCCTGCTGCTGGCGGAATGGGCGGCATGTACTAAGCCGTTCCTAAAAAAACCATCAAAATCCTTCCAGCCGCCCCGCCCTGTGCGGGGCGGTTTTTTTCCTCAAAATGGTTGCTAACGCATGGAGCATACGGTATAATACCCCGATCCGCCGAGCGGAAAATCAGCGGAGCAAATCACAAAGCGGGAGAAAGAACGATGGAATTCAGACGCATGACTTCAGCCAGTCACCCGGACTATGAAAAGGCCATGGCCCTGTATCGAAGCAGCTTCCCCTATCACGAGCTGCGGGAAGAAGCCTCGCAGGAGCGCATTATGAGCCATCCCCAGTATCATTTTGACTGCGTGTACGACGGCACTTGCTGGGCGGGGCTGATCCTGTACTGGGAGACGGAATCGTTCATCTATGTGGAGCATTTCTGCATTTTTCCGAAACTTCGGGGACAAAAATACGGTCAACGGGCGCTGGAAAAGCTGAATGAAAAAGGAAAGCCCGTCATTTTGGAAATCGACCCGCCGGTGGATGAAATTTCCATCCGCCGCAAAGGCTTTTATGAGCGCTGCGGATTCACGGCCAATCCGTATGAGCACGTGCATCCCGCCTATCACAAAGGCTATGAAGGCCACAAGCTGATAGTAATGTCCTGCCCGGAGAAATTGACGGAAAAGCAGTACGGAGCTTTTGCGAACCACCTGCGCACGGTGGTGATGCAGGACGTTTTCGATGCATGAAGAATCCGTTTCGGGCGTTTCCACCCGTATTTTCTTCCTTTTGTCTCAAAGCAGATGTTGCTTGTCTCGGACCCGATGATTTTGACTTTCATTCTTTCTTTTTCCCGGAAAAAAACTTGACACAAGCCGTTTCCTTTGATACAATGGTTTTTGGCATCAATAGACTCCGTTAGCCCCGGATTCTCATTGAACTAGCGCCGTTTGCTGACCATCAAACGCGCACCCCTACTCACACACTCCGAAGGAGGAAATTACCTTGAATACCTACATGGCCAAAGCCGCGGACGTGCAGCGCAAGTGGTACGTCGTGGACGCGGAAGGCGTTGTGCTGGGCCGTCTGGCCAGCCAGGTTGCCGCGATCCTGCGCGGAAAGAACAAGCCTGTCTATACCCCTCATGTTGACACCGGCGACTATGTGATCATCCTCAATGCGGATAAAGTTGTGCTGACCGGCAAGAAGCTGGATCAGAAGGTGTACTATCATCACAGCGGCTACACCGGCGGCCTGAAGGAGACTTCTTACCGTCACCTGATGGAAGAAAAGCCCGAGTTCGCCGTGAAGCGCGCGATCATTGGCATGCTGCCCAAGGGACCTCTGGGCCGCAAGATGGCGAAGAAACTGAAAGTTTATACCGGAACCGAGCATGAGCACGCCGCTCAGCAGCCCGAGACTCTGGTGATTAAGTAAGGACACGGAAGGAGCGAATCAAAATGGCGAAGGTTGAATATAGTGCCGTTGGCCGTCGTAAGAAGGCTATTGCCCGTGTCCGTCTGGTCGCTGGCGACGGTAAAATCGTGATCAACAAGCGTGATCTGGACAACTACTTTGGTTTGGAAACCCTGAAGATGACCGTGCGTCAGCCCTTGGATGTGACCAAGGCCGGCGGCGACATGGACATTCTGGTCACCGTGACCGGCGGTGGTCTGACTGGTCAGGCCGGCGCTATCCGTCACGGCATCAGCCGCGCTCTCATCAAGAGCAATCCCGAGCTGCGGGAGCCCCTGAAGAAGGCCGGTTTCCTGACCCGCGATCCTCGTATGAAGGAACGTAAGAAGTACGGCCTGAAGGCCGCCCGTCGTGCGCCTCAGTTCAGCAAGCGCTGAGTTCCGAATTTCTTTATTGCTTACAAAAAGCCCGAAATCATTCGATTTCGGGCTTTTTCTTTGGATGGAAATGTTGTATAAAAGAGTGTTTTACGTCTCAGGTGATTGAAACTGCCCGAACGCAAAACCGTGGGGCTTTTTCGCCGCCGTTCCGTCACTCTCTCGAGCAGAGTTTCGCTAATGAATGGATGCGTTGACGAAGCGCAGTTCTCCCATTTGGCGGCTTTGTGGCAACTCCCGAACAGATAGGCCGAGCCACCTCAGTTTTCTATAAACGTTTCGTTGCTCCCCTACCGGCTTTGCTAAAGATTCTTGTGCGGCACATAGAAAGCGCCCGTTCTTCCTTCTTCGGAAGACCGGGCGCTCTGTTTATTTTTCTAATGCGTCCACAAAGCGTTCGGTGATCTGCTTCGGCCGGGTAATAGCGCCGCCTACCACCGCTGCAAATGCCCCTGCATCCAGCGCGGCCCGCAGCTCCCCCGGCGTGGAAATACCGCCCTCCGCAATGACCGGGATGGACAGGTCTTGCGCCAACCGGCGGATCAGAGGCAATGCGGGGATCGGTTCGCCCTTGGTATAGGGCGTGTAGCTGACCAGCGTTGTGCCCGCGAAGTCAAAACCCAGCTTCTCCGCATACACGGCTTCTTCGTAGGTGGAGGTGTCTGCCATCAGCAGCACGTCTTTTCGATATGCGCGGATCTTTTCCACCAGTCCCTCCAGCGTCTCCCCAGCCGGACGGGAGCGACGGGTGCCGTCCAGCGCAATCACATCTACACCCTCGTCGATCAGGACTTTCGCCTCCTCAAAGGTGGGCGTGATATACACTTCGCTGTCAGGATAATCCTTTTTGATGATGCCGATCACCGGCAGATCAACGGTTTTCTTGATAGCCCGAATATCCGGGATGGTGTTGGCCCGAATACCCTTGGCTCCGCCCTGCTTCGCCGCCAGCGCAAACTTCGCCATGACCTCGCTGCCGAACATGGGCTCGTCGGCCAAAGCCTGACAGGAAACGATCAGTCCGCCCTTTACCTGCTCAAATGCGTTCATTTTTCTCTCCTCAAACTCTCTTCAAAATATTTTCTGGCTCCCAATGTGCCGCTGGCGTTGCCGTCCGGGGCGATGGTCAGCCTGAATTTTCCCCGATAGGGAGTTTCCATCCGATCCAGCTTTGCCCGCAGCGGCGACAACAGGGCCTCGCCCTGAGCGCTGACTCCGCCGCCCAGTACGATGGTCTCCGCCCCCGTCACGATCTCCGCCGTCAGGATGACCTGCGCTACGTCGTCCAGCCATTCATCCAGAATGCGGGCGGCCCGCTCGTCGCCCTGCCCGGCTTTTTCAAACACACTCTCCCCCGCCTCTCCGGCGCGCCGGGCCAACGCGGCGGACGAAGCCGTCTGGTCAGCCGTACTCCCGTTTTTCATGGGCAGATAGCCGATTTGGCCCCCGAAGCCCGTGCCGCCATTCATCAGCTGCCGCCGGTGCACATAGGCCCCTCCCACGCCGGTGCCAAGGGCGATGAAGAAATAGTCCTCGAAGGTATCCGTCAGCGCATAGGCCGCGGCGGCCACGTCGTTCAGCACCGCTGCCGGGACGGAGAAGGTCTCCTCCAGCCACTTCTTCAAAGGAACGCCTGTGTAGCCGGGGATGTTTTCATTGGCATACACGATCTGTCCCTCCGGGCCCACTGTTCCCGCCGTTGCCACGGCGATCCCGTCGAACTGTCCTCGGAACGCTTCGCCTAGACCAAGTAGCACTGCCCAAAGTGCTTCAGCCCCTTCGGCGGCCCGAGAGGGCGTTTTTCCGGACACAAGGACGTTTTCGTCCTCGTACAGGGCGTATTTCAAAAAAGTACCGCCTATATCCATGGCCAAAACTTTCATGTTTTTCCTCCGTATGCGGGGAAAAGGGAGGAAAGCTTCCCCTGCTTTTGCCGCGTCATGGTTTTAGTCATACCACATTGGGATGGTTTTTGTCAATGACTCGGCGGTACGGTGTCCGGGCGGCGTTTCTACTCAAACGCACACGCCCGGCTCGATGGAGAAAACGTGCCATAGAACGCTTGTTTTTCGGCCCTGAAAGGGAATAGAGGATAAGCGGAAAGCCCCTGGTAAGCGGCTATGTTCGACAAACTTTGCCGTGATACTGTGGGCTTACCATCCGGGCGCTCCCCCATCTTGCATCAAATGGTGTGGCTTGGGATGTTTCAATGTGGCTGGAATGGTTTTGCAGCGCAGAGAAACAAACTTAGTTGCCGACCTACATTGGGCGTGAACTATACCCAATTAGCACCAGATGAAAAGTCGTGTGGTAGTTGGAGGATTTCTGTAACACCAAAGGCCAGCGCGGGTTGCAAATCCACGCTGGCCTTTGGTTCGAGCCATGAGGCCCGCCGCCGAATGGCGGCCTTTTCTATTCAACTAACAAGGAAACCACACCGAACCAGCGAACCACGAGGCCCGTCGCCGAGCGGCGGTATTTCGCAGTCAATTCACATGTCTCCCTACGCCCCTGCGCGCCCGCGGCGCAGTCCGGAGTCAAGGGGTACTACCCCTTGCGCGAGGCCTGTCGCCGAGCGGCGGTATCTTCGCAGCCAACTCACATGTCTCCCTACGCCCCTGCGCACCCGCGGCGCAGTCCGGGGTCAAGGGGTACTACCCCTTGCGCGAGACCCGTCGCCGAGCGGCGGTATTTCGCAGTCAAGTCACATGTCTCCCTACGCCCCTGCGCGCCGCAGGCGCGCAGTCCGAACGGGGGACTCAGTCCCCGATTTTGCCGAGAACGATGAAACGGGCGCCATCGAAGGTGTAGACACAGGTGGAAAGCATAAGAAGCCGGTCTTCGAAGGTCACTTCTATGCCCGTGTCGTAAGGCGTGGAGGTGATAGCCCGGTGAATGAACTTGTTGAAGTCCTCCTCGGTGTCGAAATTGGTGGGATAGGTAAACGTGTAGCCGTTCACTGTGTAGGCGGCGAAAACGGCCACGTCGTAATCGCCGTCAGGGGTCATCAGACGGATGGTCTGGTGGGTCTCCCAGTACTCGCGGCTTTCGTACTGGTGAAGGCCGCCGAACATGGAGCCGCCACGCATGTGGTGGCCGTGAAGAATGTTCACCGTGTCGCTGAAATCGCCCCGGTTGGCCTCGTCCATCATGATGGAACCGAAGCGGTTCTGCGTACCGTCGGGAAAATGCTTCAGATAGTACTCGTTGTCCTCACCCTGAACCACAGGATAGTCTATTACGCTGTCGTCCAGCCGAATCCAGCCGACGATGTCCGGCATGGTCTGACGCAGCTTGGCAAAATCCTTTTCGGAGACGGCCTGTTGGGGCTGTTCGGACTCCACGTCCAGATAAGAGGGCGGAAGCGTGGCCTGCGGCACCCACTGTGCGTCTGCGGTGGACGGCGTGGCCGTGGGGCCCGGCAGGACGGTCGCCAGCGTGGGAAGGCTGACCTCTCCGCCGTCGTCTGCCGTCCATTCACTGTTCCGGGACAGGGAAGCATAGAAGCTGTCCAGCGAATGCTGCTCGTAAAGTTCAAGCAGCGCCAGCGTACCCAGCACCAGCGCGGCCAGGATCAGCACTGTCAGAAGAAAAACAAGCAGGGCGCGACGTGCGCCCCCCTGTTTTTTTCGATTTTTGGGATAACGGCGGCTCATTGCGCGCCGCCCTCCTTCTTGCGGAGGGAACGGAAAACGAATGCGGCGGCAATCAGCAGCGCTGCGCATCCGGCCACAAGCCACGGCCAGTTTTGGCTGACGCCGGTGGGGGTCAGCGTGCCGGGCTTACTGGAGTATTTGTTGACGAAGAGCGCCAGATCAGTCTTGGCTTCTGAACCGTTCAGCCGCATGGCGACAGCGGTCTCGATCCCGTTTTCGCCGTTAAAAACACTGACCGTCACGTCATAGGTGCGCCGGTCATACGTCAGATTGGGGTTGATGTTCTTCGGGATCTGCGTGATCGTATAATGATAAACGCCCAGCTTCGTGAAGGTGATGGGGAACACCACGTCCACCTCGCGCGCATAGCCTACGGCTTCCGCGTCGAAATAATCGGAACTGCCTTTGGGCATGGGGCATTCCTTGTCGGCAGGGGTCAGGCGGATCAGGAAACGATCCATTTTCGATTTGGGGATCGATCCGCCGCGAAGCTGTACCCGGCCATGAAGGGTAACGGAGAAGGAGTTGTCGGCGGTTTCAGCAAAGGCGGCGGGCATAAGCGCGGTCAGGCACAGCGCCAGAGCAATCACAGTGACCAAAATGGCGCGAAGGTTCGATTTCATATTCAAACATCCTCCCTGTTTTCCTGGCCGTAGTCGTTCAAAACCGCCAGTACTATCGTTCTTGCGTCCGTATATTCGGACGAGCAGGTGGCCATAGCGATGACCCGGGGCGTTTCACCGGCCTGGATGGTGTCCTCCAGCATGGCCACGGTTTCAGCGTCGTAATGCAATGCTTCGGCCTTGACGAAGGAAAGCAGCCGGCCGATCCCATCCTTTTTCCAAAGGGTAGGATTGAAAATTTTTTCCTCGGACGAAGGGACGACCATGCAGGCGAAGACCCGCAGGGGCCACTGATAGCCGGGGATAATTAAGGTTCCCGTGTAGTATTGCCGGAAAAAGTCCAGCTCCTTATAAAGATCCAGGTCGCCGAACATCCTGCTGTTTTCCATATGATGGCCGTGAAGCAGGGTATACGGGTCGGCAAAGGACGGGTCGCAGCGGGAGTCGATAAAGATGCTGCCCGCCAGCGCGAAGTTTCCGTAAACGTCGGTGTTGATGTAGGTGAAGTTATCCTCGCCCTGCAGGACGGGATAGTCGATCTGGGTATGGTCGAGGGTGAGCCACGCCTTCACGTCCTGATTGACGCGCAGGAGCTCGGCGAAGGACGGCCCCTGTTCCTCGGCTGTTTCGTCTGTTTTGGGTTTGAGCCGGATCATATCGTCCTGAACGTTTTCAGCGGCGGCATAGATCTGGTGATTATCCCACAGGCAATAGCCCGCATATGCCCCGGCGATCAGGAGGGAAAGGCCCACGGCCAGACTGACCAGACCATTTAGAAATCTGACGAAGCCCCTTCCCATCCTGCCACTCCTTTATGCCGGTTCATGGCGCCCTGTCAGGGCCGGGATTCCGCTTTCCCGGCCGGGGCAGGACGCGTGTCAATCGGATGCTTAGTTGTTATGAGCCTTGCGCTTGATGAGCAGCGCGGCGCCGGCCAGCACCACAAAGCCGATCAGCAGGACGTAGGGCAGATTCTCGGTGGTCACGCCGGTGTCGATGCTGCCTTCCTTGGTGTTGGTGAAAGCAGCAGTATGTTCGGCGGCGTTGATGGTGCCACTGTCGCCAGCCTTGGTGGTGGTGTAACCATCAGCCGCAGCTTCAGTCACGGTGTAGCTCACACCGTAGGGCAGGTTGGCAAAGGAAGCCTTTTGGCCGTGCGCCAATTGGAAGGTATAGGTATACGTACCTTTGTCATCCCAAGCAATGTTGAAGTCAGTGGCATCCACACCAGCAACTGTAGCAGTAATTGTGCTATTAACATCTTTACCATCGGGCTTAGTGAATGTCACGGTGAAATTAAACTTTTTGCTCTGATCGCCCAAGTTACCGGCAACAGTCTTGGTCACATTCAGGTCACCAGCGCTATATTCGTTGGGGAAGTTATCACGCTTGGCCGTATCATCCCCCTCGCCGCTTTCAGTATGGACAGCCGCAACACGAACTTTACCGCCCTGCTCAATAACAGTAACCTTCAGCAGGATATCTTTACCATAGTAGGCAACGCCAACGGTCTTGCCAGCAACTTCCCGCAGGGTGTACTCGTATACGCCAACCTTCTCGTAGGTAGGCAGAGCAATCGTGATATTACCAGTAGTGCCATCAACCGTAGCGGCACCCTTAGCAAATATAGCACCAGTAATAGTGCCAAGAGCGGGAGCAGAGGTGGCATCGCCATCTGTCACACGTCCAGCGCCAACTTGTTCAAGAGTGAAGGTTTCAGCGGGAGAACTCATATTAGCATTGGTCAACTTGTAAACCTTTTTGACAGTTACGCTACTAACGTCGCTATAAGTTTCTTCCGCAACCGCTGCGCCGATGCCCAGCACGAGCATCAAAGTCAAGAGAATCGCTACAAACTTTTTCATGGTTTTGTTTCTCTCCTTGTTTTTCAGATTTTGAAAGGGAAGTTATATCATTCCCGGCGAGTGGAGCCGGGCTGATACCGTGGATGTTCGGCGCGGGTCAGAGACCCCTGCGCCTTAGAATGGTGATGACCTTGCCCTCCACCTGATCCAGCGATATGGCCCCGTACAGGCGGCTGTCGGTGGAGCAGGTGCGGTAGTCGCCCAGCACGAACACGCTGTTCTCCGGCACCTGATAGGGGTAGGCCAGACTGCTGTCCACCTCGGGATAGGTGGGATAGAGGATTTCGCCGGTCTGGGTCGTGCCGTTCACGGTAAGGGAACCGCTGTCGTCGATGGTGACGTTATCCGTGGCCCGGGCTACAATCCGACCGAACTTGAGCCCCGTTTCGGTGCGGTACACGATCACGTCGTTCTTGGCGTACTCCTGCTGCAGCCGGAACACGATGGCCAGGTCGCCGTCCTTCACGGCGGGGAACATGTCCATGCCCTTGACCTGCGTGATCAGAAACAGGTAGTGAAAGAAGCCCCAGCACACCACAGCGATCAGCACCACGCGGAGGAGCAGACTGCGGTTTTCGGCCTTGGCGGCCAGCTGATCCCGGCGCTGTTTGATGGCTTCCTCGGGGGTACGCGGCTTTTTGGCGGCCATTACTGCCCATCCTCCCCGGCAGACTGGCCGTCGGCTTCATACCCCTGCGCCGGGTCGGACGGCTGATAGCCATAGCCATACTCCCAGCGCTGCCGTTCCAGCAGTGCGTCGTAGCGCGCCCGTTCGGCCATGAGAGCGTTATTGTACATGGCGTTCAGTTCCTCGATCTTTTTCCATGCGTCGCGCTCGCTTATTCCGCCGAAAAGCTGCTTGCGGAAGCGCACCTTGCGCAGCCATTGCAGGATGCGCTTCTGTTCGCAGTTCAAGGGCTGGATGGTTTCCTTTCGTCCCTGCACCCGGCTCTGAACGGGCTTTTGCGCGGGCTGTTGTCCGTTCCTTGGTGGCATCGTTTTGTTACTCCTTAGTCCTCACGTTTCTTCCGACGGCGGATGACGACGAACGCTCCCGCAGCCGCCACGCAGGCGATAATCAGGATGTAGGGCAGGGAATCCAGCAGAACGCCGGTGTCGGGGTGCGCTTCCTTGTGGTTGGTGATGGTGATTGTGCCGTTATGGGACAGCACGTCGGCTGCAAAGTTGATGACCCAGTTATCACCATTCTGAATCGCACTCACCGTATTAATGATTGCATTGCCCTGCTCATTGGTGTAGCTGTATTTCGCACTGACTTCATAGCCAGAGCCGGGGGCCACTTCCGTAAGCGTCAGCGCCGTACCAATAACGAAATTGTCAATTGTGCCGCTGTCGCCATCCTTCAGACCGAAATTCCAAGTCAAGTCATTTGCTGTTGCTTTGATTCTAAATGGCTTGAATTTGTCCCCCAACCCGCCGGTAACAGTCTTCGTTACCGTCAGAGTGATGGTACTCTTTTCCCACACAGCATAGAGAACATTTTCACCTTCAGTATCCACAATGACGGACTGGCCAACATTGTAGTATTTAGTCTCCACTGCATCCTTTTTCTCCGCCCAGCCGATCAGTTTATAGCCCGGACGTTTAAAGGTTTTTTCCTCCCCATAGAGCTCCACGGTGGCATTGTTGGGCAGAATGTTGGAACCATTCTCCTGATGATAAACCTCGGTCGGGTCAGGGCCATAGTTGGCGTTGTAGATCAGGGTCGTGGTTTTGGGCTTCGGGCCCCAGACGGCGTAGAGGGTGATAACATCACCCACGGCTTCAGCAGCCTTGATTTCCTTAGCTTCGCCGGGCTGGTAATCGGCTGTGGTGGCATCCTTGTTCGTAGACCAACCAAGGAACACCTTCTTCTCGTCCGTATTGCTCAGATTGCCCTTATCCAGAATGCTGGCCTTAGAACCGTCGGCATACCGATTTTCGTCTATCGGCACGTTGCCGACGACGCCAATATCATTGGCGTCATAGCAAAGCTTGAAGGTACGGTCTGTTGTCCAATGGGCAACAAGATGCGTATTCTTAGTAATCCTTGTGTCGAAGTTGAACGGCGTTTCGCTCAGCTGGTTTCCGTTCTCGTCGGTGTCGTACCAACCAATGAACGTATAGCCGTCACGGACAGGATCGGCAGGCTTTTCAGCCGTCGTCTTTGCATCCACCATTTGGGTTTCAGGCGCAGCTTCGCTTGTTTCATAGCCCAGACCGAAGCTCACGGTATACTTATGCGGAATCCATTTCGCATAAAGCATCAGTTCGCTTGCAGGCATAGTCGCTTTATCCCAATCAACCTCAGAACCTTCATAGCATCCCGGAGCGGTATACCATCCGCCAAAGGTGTACTGAACATCCTCGTCAAGGCCACTGGGGCGAGAAGGTTCAAAGTTATAGTCTTTCAGCGGAGTTTCATACTGAACAGACTTTTGCTTCTCCGTAATATAGCCGTTATAGTTATAGAATATCAGGTCATAGCTGTTGCGGGTGTAATAAAGATAGTTGTTCTGTTCCATTCTCACTTTTCCACCCACTGGAAGCGTCGGGTTGGAATCACCCTGCGTAAAGCCAGTGATGGGATGGAATTCTTCAGCATAAGTTAGACTGGTGATGCTACTATATTCTAGATCGATCACCTTGTATTGTTTATAGTTTTTCCCGTTATAGGAGGTATCTCCCGCTGCGCCGTTCAAAGTTTCCACGTAGTAGTAAATCTTTGCACCGGTTTCGGACGCATACTTCGTAAACGTGATATTTTCTCCCGGCATAGTATCAATACTGCCGAGATAATAACCGTACTTGAAAGATTGGCATCCGCTTGGCACAGTCCACCAGATGGTCTCCTCTCCGCTCTTAATGGGGAAATTGCTGTGAATATCTGCCTGATATTTGGCAGTGATAATCAGATCGGAGCTTTTGTAGCAACTGTCATTATGAGTATGTGCCGACAGGCCCAGTTTACAGCACGACTTCCTATGTTCCAAATGAGTGACACTTAAGCCTCCATATTTACAGCAGGCCTTGCTGTGTTTATGTTCCGTCTTTGTACAAGTCAGGGTCTGCTGACCGTCCTTAAACGTCAACGTATATTTATTTCTCGTATAGTATACATTTAGCACACTGGAGCCGTCGCCCTTTACCGTTACCGTTTCAGCCTTCGCGGAATTGTAGGTGAAGTGGTCAGCATCGCGGCCTTTGAAGTCCGTATTTTGGAAATTACCGCTGCTGATAGTTGTTCCTACCTGCGCACTCTGCGTTACGGAACCGGCAAAGCTGTATTCTTCATCATTCGCGTTTTCATACCAGAACACAACGGTCAGATTCGCATCCATTGGATTCCACTTTGCGAACAGCGTCGTTTTCGAAGAAATCGTTTCATCCGCAGGAGTCGTGCAGCCTTCGTTCGTATACCATCCGCCAAATTCATAACCAAAAAGCGTCGGGTTGGCAACAGTGTTCAAGGAAAGTGTTTCGCCGTTTTTCACAAATCGGGGTGCGATAACCGTACCGGCACCCGTTTCAAAGGTCACATAGTAGCCTTCGCCAATAATAGCATAAAGGTGAACGCTGGTCTGACCCTCAGGAACGCTGATTTTTTTACTAACATCTTCGGTGCCATCAGGCGTGCTTGCCCAGCCGATTACGCCCTTCGTCCCATCGGCGATTTCATAACTGATACCCGAGAAATCATGACTTGCGTGGTCCGTTACCACTTCCGTATGCTTTACGGTGCTTCCGTCCGGCGTATAGAAGTAGACATAATAGGCCTTATCAAACTTGGCGTATAGTTTGATTTCTACCGTCTCCGTTACGGTCTGCGGGCCGAAGCTGTCAAACAGCGCACCATCTTCTCCAGCCCAGCCCGTAAAAACGGTTCCTTCTGCGGCCGGGGGCGTTTGCGGCTTGTAGAGTTCCTCCGTGTTCTTTACGGATTGCCTAGCGTATTCTGCCGTGCCGTTATAGAAGATATAGGTGGCCACCGGCGTGTCGTCCGGCTGAATGATTCTGGCCAGATCAATGGCCGGAATGATGCTTTTGGAATATTGCTCCGCTCCCAAGGCCCCGACGGGCACGACCGCAAGGAGCATCAGGGCGGTCATGAAAATCGCGGCAAGCCTACGAAAACCGTTTTTCATGGTTGGTTTCCCCTCTCTGTTTGCTGGTACACAGTTCCTCAAGAACACATGATGAAGCTGCAACGAATAAACCGATGCGCGGAGGCGCGTTACTCATGGATGGTAACGCACATCCTCCAGCCCGTCAGCAGATTGTCCTCTTGCAGGGTATAGGTATAGGTAAGCCCTTCTCCGGCTTTTTTCCATGGGCCGATGATATTGCCCTGAGCGTCGGCGGCGGCGTACTGCCAGCAGCAGGTGTAGTTCAGGCCCTCGTAGCCCACCAGCGTGGCGGTCAGGGTGACCCGGCTGCCCAGACGCAGGGCTTCCGTATCGCAGGTAAAGGAAACCAGAATCGTCCGCTCCACCGGCTGCTCCTCGGCGGGGGCAGGCTCCTCGGCGGTGTCGGTCTCGGGCTGCTCCTCGGCAGGGGTCGGTTCCTCGGCGGGCTTCTCCTCCTTGGGCAGGCTGTAGCCGTCCACCAGACCCGCCATCACATAGCCGGTCTTGCCGCCGGCCGTCACCTTCAGCCAGACCTCGCCCGCGGCGTTGGTCACGGCTTCGATCACGTCCACATGCGTGCCATCGGCCAGCTGAGCCAGCTTTTCCTCGCTTCTGGCGGGGCCCTTGCGCAGGTTCACCGCGTTGGTGTTGGTGCAGGGATAGTCCGGCGCGGGCGCTTCATCCGCCGCAAATTCGAAGTCCGCCGTCAGAATTTTCAGCTCGTCGGAGCCGTCCAGCAGCTCGGCCTCGTCCCTCAGGGTCAGGAAGCCCAGCGCGGACGCATAGAAATAGCCCTCCACCCGTTGACCGATGGCATAGAAGACGGCCTGATAGAGAGAGTACTCGACGTCTCCCGTTTCATTATAATAGTCCTTCTGCCAGATCACCCGGACGGGGTTCGTCCCGGCGAAGGTGCCCAGCAGCTTGTCCTTCGCGGCGGTCTTATACAGGCGGGTGCCGCCGCTGATATACGCATAGTTGGAGGACAGGGTGGGCACAAACTCCTGGCTGTTCTCCACCGCGGGCAGCACCACGGGAATCGAGGGAGTCTGCGCAGGCTCTGCGGACGGTTCCTCCACATAAGCCGCGGGGATCTCGGCGATCAGCTCCGCGGGGATCTCAGGAATAGCGGAAAGCCCAACACTTTCCCCTTCCTGCGCACAGGCGAAGGCGCAGATCATCAGCCCGAGGGCCAATCCCAGCGTCAGGGCCAGCAGCTTGTTCATTTTCATACCTCTTCCTCCTCTGGAAATTCGGATAGACTGCGAACCTCCGCGGACTCAGAAAGTCCCCCGCAGCTGTTCGCCTGGTACTCAAACAGCCGCCGGACCGCGTCCTTTCTTTCATACGGGAAGAACGCAGAAGCGAAGATTCGCAGTGGCGCATCGAAAACGCGTACACATACCAGCCCTCTCCCAATCGGGGGAAGCAGAGCTGTTGCCATTCGGATTTTGCCTGGAAATGAATTTGCGAAGGATTCCCATTCCGCAGACGCCTCGACACGCCTCCTGACTGGACGCGATTTGTATATCATGGTTTTTGCCAAAAGTCTACATAAATTCTATAAATTATAATTTAGAATTTTCATGTACAGCAGAAGAAAAACGTTGTACAGACTATTCTTTCCATTTTCAGTAGAATATCGCCTTAGCAGTTTCTTAGCACAGCGACTATATTTATGTGTTTTCGTTTCAGTTTTCGTTTCTATCCGCATACATAAAATTAGCCGATTTCACACCTGAATCGGCTAATTTTTTTGACATTTTTCATTGATTTTTTCACTTATTCAGATTGAATGGTTATAGATTTATATTATTATTTCATTTGTTATAAAGCACATTATTCTCTTTATTTTCAACGATTTTCGTCTTTTTTGCGATGCGTTTTCCGGGCGGTTTTTCTCCTTTTTGGCCTTCTTTCACGGCTCAAAAACTATGCGCAATCGCGCATAGTTGTGACTTGACAAAATCAAAAAACTTGTTCTAAGGGCTGTCAAGTTCCAAAGCTCCCGGTTCTCGGAGATTTTTCCACCAGAAGCCACCCAAATAGCGCCGTTTTCCTCTGTATTGACATTCTCCGGCCTTCTTTGGTATCATGGCACATAGAAAAAAAGTTCCCCAAAAAACAGGCACAGGAGGCCGCGCCCATGCAACGGACGATCCCTATCCCCTACTATACCTCCACACTGGCTCTTCATGTGGAGGAGGAAAACCTCAAGGCCGTACTGACGGCCAAAATGCACGGCTTTCATGCCGAAAAAAGTCAGGAACAGCTGGTGCTGGACGCGCTGGAGCATCCCGTCGGTTCGCCCCGTCTGCGGACGCTGGCGGAAGGCAAACGGAACATCGTCATCGTTACCAGCGACCATACCCGGGCCGTGCCCAGCAAGATCACCCTGCCCCTGCTGCTGAAGGAAATTCGCTCGGGCAATCCCGACGCGGACATTACCATTCTCATCGCCACCGGCCTGCACCGTCCCACCACGGAGGAGGAACAGCGCCGCATGTTCGGCAACGAGATCGTCGATCATGAGAAGATCGCCATCAACAACGCCTTCGACCCGAAGCAGTTTGTCGAGCTGTGCGTTCTTCCCTCCGGCGCGGTGTTTCAGGTAAACCGGCTGGCCGCCGAATGCGACCTGCTGGTGACGGAAGGCTTTGTGGAGCCCCATTTCTTCGCGGGTTTTTCCGGGGGACGCAAGAGCATCCTGCCCGGCATTTGTTCCGAACGGACGGTCAACGAAAACCACAGCTACAAGGCCGTGTCTCACCCCCGTTCCAACTCGGGGATGCTGAAGGACAATCCCATTCACGCGGATATGCTCTGCGCGGCCAAGGCGGTCAACGTACAGTTCATTTTCAATGTGGCGCTGGACGGCGAAAAGAAGATCGTAGCCGCCTGGGCAGGCGATCTGGAAAAGGCCCACGAAGCCGGGGTGGCGTTCATCCGCCAGTGGTCTCAGTGCCCGGTGGTCACGGGGGACATCGTCATCACCAGCAACGGCGGCTACCCACTGGATCAAAACCTGTACCAGAGTCCCAAGGCCATGGCCACGGCGGAAGCCTGTGCGGGCGAGGACGGCGTGATCATCATGTGCTGCAGCTGCTGCGACGGCATGGGCGGCGCGCATTTCGGCCAGCTGATCCAGCGGGGCACGCCGGACGAAATCGACCGCTACCTGTCCTCCATTCCGCCGGAGAAGACCATCCCGGAGCAGTGGTGTACGCAGGTCTGCGTCCGCGTGCTGCGGAAGCACCCGGTCATTCTGGTCACCACCTTCCTGAACCACGACGAAGTGCGCAAAGCCAACATGATCCCCGCCTCCACCCCGGACGAAGCACTGGAGATCGCCTATCGTCTCAAGGGCGAGCAGGCCAGTGTGGTGGTCATCCCCGACGGCGTCAGTGTTCTGACGGTGAAGGAATAAGAGCAACACAGCAAAGCCCGCCCCGAGATCGGAGCGGGCTTTTGTCTATGGTTTTACATTCTCGCCGCGATCGCGTCCATAAACTGGGCACTGGTCAGCGTCTGGGCTTCGCCCTCGTACAGGCGGGCCAGATCGCCGGTCATCTGACCGCCTGCGATGGTGTCCAGCGTGGCTTTATCCAGCCGGTCGGCAAAGACGCACAGGTCGGGTGTTCCGTCCAGCTCACCCCGCTTGCGCAGTGCGCCCGTCCACGCGAAGATGGTCGCCACCGGGTTGGTGCTGGTGTCCTCGCCCTTCAGGTAGCGGTAATAGTGCCGGGTCACGGTGCCATGGGCCGCCTCATACTCATACTGGCCGGTGGGCGCTACCAGCACACTGGTCATCATGGCCAGACTGCCGAAGGCCGTGGCCAGCATATCGCTCATCACGTCGCCGTCGTAGTTCTTCAGAGCCCAGATGAAGCCGCCCTCGCTGCGGATGACCCGCGCCACTGCGTCGTCGATCAGCGTATAGAAGTAGGTAATGCCCGCCTCCTCAAAGGCGCGCTTATAGTCTGCCTCGTACACCTCCGCAAAAATATCCTTGAAGCGGTGGTCGTAGGTCTTGGAAATGGTGTCTTTGGCGGAGAACCAGAGATCCTGCTTCATATCCAGCGCCCGGCGGAAGCAGCTGTGGGCAAAGGAAAGAATGCTCTTATCCGTGTTATGGATGCCCTGAATGATGCCGCTGCCGCCGAAATCCATGATGGTCTCCCGGGTCTCACGGCCGTCCTCGTCCGTGAAGCACAGCTCGGCCTTGCCCGGGCCGGGCACGCGGATCTCCGTGTTCTTGTACACGTCGCCGTAGGCATGACGGGCGATGGTGATGGGCTTTTTCCAGTTGCGGACGCAGGGCGAGATACCCGGCACCAGAATGGGCGTGCGGAACACGGTGCCGTCCATCATGGCGCGGATGGTGCCGTTGGGGCTTTTCCACATCTTTTTCAGGCCGTATTCCTCCACCCGCTGGGCGTTGGGCGTAATGGTGGCGCACTTGACGGCCACGCCCAGCCGCAGGGCCGCGTTGGCGCTGTCCGCCGTCACCTGATCGTCGGTCTCATCCCGATGTTTCAGGCCCAGGTCATAATATTCCGTTTTCAGATCCACATAGGGCAGAATCAGCTTTTCTTTGATCATCTGCCAGAGGATCCGGGTCATTTCATCGCCGTCCATCTCCACCAGCGGCGTTTTCATGGCAATCTTTGCTTTCGTCATTGAAAAATCCTTTCCTCCGAAACCGAGCCCCCGAGCGGGCGTTTTCTTTCCTTCCTATTGTAAGAGGTGCATCCCCGCTTTGCAAGCAAAGTGCAGCGAAAGAACAAACAGCCGGGAAAGGGGTGACAAAGCCCCGCGTTTTCTGGTATAATCCCTTTCGTTTGAATACGCAAAAAACGGGAGGCTGCTATGATTCGACTCATCGCGACAGATTTGGACGGAACGCTGCTGGAAAAAGGCGGCGCGCTGCCGGAGGGCTTTTACGACGTGGCGGAGGATCTGAAAAAGCTCGGCATTCTGCTGGTGGCGGCCAGTGGGCGGCAGTATGACAACCTGCGCCGGAAGTTTCAGCCCATCGCCCGGGAAATGGGCTTCGTGTGCGAAAACGGCGGCCTGAACGCGGTGGGCCGAGAGATCGTCAGCATCCACCCCATGGATCGCGCCGCTGCGCTGGGCATTACCCAGACCCTGCAAGGGCTTGGATTGAGTATTCTTTTAAGCGGCGTTCGCTGCTGCTATACGCTGGCCAGCGACCGTCCCTTCTGCGACAGCATGGTCTATACTCTGCGCAACACCATGACCATCGTGGACGATTTTTCCCAGATCGACGATGATTTCATCAAGCTGGCGGCCTATCATCCCGGCACCATCGACCCCTTCATGGACAAGCTGCAGTCAAAGTGGGGCTCCGCGGTGAACGTGGCCCGCTCCGGCGAGGAATGGTGCGATTTCAACCTGTCCAACAAGGGCATGGGGCTGAAAGACCTGATGCGGACGCTGAACATTTCCCCCGCGGAGGCCGCTGCGTTCGGCGATAATTACAACGACGAAAGTATGCTGGCCGAGGTCGGTCATCCCTTCCTGATGGCAAAAGCGGACGCCGGGCTTTGGAAGCCGGGCATCCGCAAATGCGACCACGTATTGGACGTATGGCGCGCCATCATTCGCCACGGCGGCGAACTGCCGGACGTTATCGAATAAAATTGGTTCTCATAAACGGTTCTCGCTCCGGATGGGGCAGGCCGTTTTTCTTTCCCAGTTCGATCAGCTTCAGCATCCACGCCATATTCTGGGCCAGTGTGCGCATGATCTGCAGGCCTTCTTCGTCCTTCTGCACGTCCTCGGGCTTTGCGCCGTGCACCTGATTCCAGTACTGGGAGGGCACCACAGGCATACAGGAAATGGTGAAGAAGCGGTTGATATCATCGAAGGTGGACACGCAGCCGCCCCGGCGGGCGCTGACCACCGCTGCAGCGGGCTTATACTGCATATGGTTCTTATAGGCGTAGAACAGCCGGTCCATAAAGGATTTCAGCTGGCCGGAAATGCCCGCGTAGTACACCGGCGTACCGAACACATAGCCATCGAACTCATCCAGCCTTGCGCCGATACGGTCCACCGCGTCGTCGAACACGCAGCGTCCCTCCCGGCCGCAATAACCGCAGCCAATACAGCCGTGGATGTCCTCGTGACCCACGTGGAAAATCTCCGAATCCACGCCGCACTTTTTCAATTCCCGCTGCACTTCCTCCAGCGCGGTATACGTACAGCCCTTTTCGTGGGGGCTTCCGTTCAAAAGCATCACTTTCATTGTTTCTTTCCTCCGTTTCAACGCTGCTGCATGGGCTGCCGCCCCTGCACCCTGCCAAGGGCTATGCCCTTGACCCATTTTTGACCGTGCATAGCACGGTCAATGTCGGGATTGCTAAGGGCGAAGCCCTTAACTGCGGGGTTTGGGGCCGCACAGGCCCCATCGTCTCCCCTTATTAGTATGCCACGTTTGAGAGGGCCATGCAAGGGTCAGCGGGCGGGGAACCACATTTCGGAGGAAACGGCGAAGGGGCTATCCTTCTGAACGGCGCCCAAAATACGCGCCGCGTCCTCGCCCTGCGCGAATACCGGACGGAAGTCGTTTTCCGGCGCAGAGCCGGAGGTCAGCACCGGCAGCAGTCGCAGCGACACGCCCGCGTAGCCCTGCTCGTCAAACCGCAGCGCCGCCTGAACCAGCAGACCATCGAAGGTTTTCATTTTGTGGGTGCCGCCAAACACCAGATTGCCCAGACTATAGACAATCACCGCGCCGTCCTGCGCGTCGACGCCCTGCACCACATGAGGATGGGTTCCGATCACCAGATCGGCCCCGCCGTCGATCGCCTCCCGGGCCATTTTTTCCTGCCGCTCGTTATGCCGGGCGGCATATTCCTTGCCCCAGTGGCAGGAGTAGACGATCACCTCGCAGCCTTCCTCCCGCAGGGCCTGCAGGTCCTCCCGCATGATCTCCGGCTTCTGCCGCCAGACCGTCTCCCGGCAGCCGCCGAAACCAATCTTGTGGCCGCGGATCTCCGTCACATAACGATAGGTGTAGCCGCTGTAGGCAATGCCGCCCGCCTCCAGCGCCGCCACCGTGCTGGCCCGTCCCGGTCTGCCGAAGTCGATATAGTGATTGTTGGCCAGATTCACATGCTCGATGGACGCGGCGGACAGGATTTCCGTGTAGGACGGGTCGCCCCGGAAGGTGAACTGCTTGCTCCGTTCATGTCCCTTGCTGTCTTTTTGCAGCACCACTTCCAGATTGACGGTGGAAAGATCGTCCGTTTCGAATGGCTCCCGAATCTTTTCAAAGCACCACTCCATGCCCTGATCGGCAACGACGGTGTCAAAGGTGTTTTTCTTCTTTTTCCATTGTTCCCGGGTGCCCAGCACGCAGTCCCCGCCGAAGGTCAGCACGATCTCGTCCGTCTCTGCCAGGGCGGGCAGAACCATCAGCGCCAGTAAAAATGCCGCGCAAAGGAGCCAGCTCATTCGTTTTCCACTCATGGTTTTTCCTCCCGAACCGTCCAATTCACGCCGTCCGTTTCCAGCACCAGCGTTTGGGCTCCGCTGAAATACAGGGGCAGCTGCCGATGCTTCGCCTGACCGGCCAGCTTGGGCGCGCGGCGCGGCGTATTGGTGACAAAGATCATCTGCGGCTCCACCGCGTCCAGAAATTTGCTGACAAAAGGCGTCAGGCCATGATGGGGCGCTTTGACCACATCCGCCCGCAAAAGTTCCGGCGGAAGGCTGCGGAGCAGTGCTTTCTGTGCCTTGCCGGTCACATCGGCGCACAAAAGCAGCGCCGTCTCCCCCACCTCTACCCGGAGCATCCCGCTCTGGTCGTTGAGAGTGCATCCCGCCATCCAGCGCAGCAGGGTCAGCCTGGCGCTGCCCAGTGAAAAGCTCTCGCCGTTTTCCAGCACCCGCACGGGAATTTCCCGCCGCTTGGCCGTTTTCAAAGTGCGGCTGTGCAGTTCGCTGGGCAGTCCCGGCCCAAAGGGCGTTAAAAACGCTTCGGCGGTGATCCCCTGCTGCATCGCCCGGTACAGGCCGTCGATGTGGTCGTCATGGGGATGGGAATTATACAGATACTTGAGCCGGGTCAGTCCCCGGCTTTCCAGCATTTTCACCAGCCGTTCGCGGTACTTGTTGCTTCCGCCGTCCACCAGCATGGCCTCGCCGCCCGATTCCAGCAGCATACAGTCGCTTTCTCCCGCAGCCATCACCGTTAGCCGAAGCAGCGGCTCCTCCGCCAAGGCGGAAAAGGGTACCAAAAACACAAGCATTGCCGTCAGCAGCAATGACAGAAGCCGTTTCATTTGTAGCATATTTCCTTTCGGCCCGCCGTTTTTCCGCCGGGCGCATGGGATAAGCGCTTTCACCCTATAGGACGCTTGGGAGAGGGGGAAAGTTTCGCTCTCTGCCGAGGAAAAATCAAAAATTGGTATTTTTGAAAAAATAACGTATAATAAGGTCGTTATTCTGCACTTATCCAACCCTACATCGGAAAGCGAGGAATCCTATGACCATTCTGTTGAAAAATGCCAAAATCTACGACGGGACTGCTGCTCCGCCCTTTCAGGGCGACCTGCTGCTGAAAGATGACCGCATCGCCCGCGTTGCGCCTCGGATCGACGCTGCAGCGGACAAAATCTATGACCTGCAAGGAAAATCCGTTGCCCCCGGCTTTATCGACAGTCATTCCCACAACGACTGGTTCGCCATCCGTCCAAACTGCCTGCCCTGCTTCGAACCGTTCATCCGGCAGGGCATTACTTCGTTTGTCACAGGCAACTGCGGCCTGTCCGCCATCGGTTTTGAAAAAGAAACGCCCTATACCGACCAGATAGGCGGCGGGCTGTTCGGCTACCGGGGACAGACCACCGGCGTTTACCCGGATGCCAAAAGCCTGTTTGAAGCCGTCGATGGAAACATGCCCTGCAATATCGCGGTGCTGGCCGGCCATTGCAGCGCCCGGGCCAGCGTTGCGGGCGGTGAAAACCGCAAACTGACCCCGGAAGAAGAGCAACAGATGCTGGCCATTCTGGAAGAAAACCTGAAACAGGGCGCGGCGGGCATATCGCTGGGGCTGATGTACTCGCCCGGTCTTTACGCCGATGAAGAAGAACTAAAAAAAGTCGCTGCGCTGTGCGTGAAATACGACCGTCCCCTGACCGTACACCCCCGGGCGGAGTCCAAGGTCTCGATGGCCTATCCCCAGCTGCTGGGCCGTTCTCATCTGCTGAGGGCGCTGGACGAGCTGGAGCACATTGCCAAAGGCACGAATCTCAAGCTGCAGTATTCCCATTTTATTTTCGTCGGTCGCAACACCTTTTCCGATAGGCCAAAAGCTATGGCCATCATCCAACGGATGCGGCGAGAGGGCGTTCAGGTTCAGTTCGATATTTACCACGAAACCAAAGGCGTGTCCGTCATCACGGTCATTCTGCCGGCATGGTACCAGGGCATGAGCGAGGAAGAACGGTGCAAACCCCTGAACCGGCTGAAACTCCGCTTGCTGGTGCGGGCTTCCATCCTGCTGCTGGGTTTTGATTTTCGCGACATTGAGATCGCCTACATCGGCCCCGGCTACGAGGAATACGAGGGCAAAACCGTTCATCAGCTGGCAAAGGAGCGTGGCGTCAGCGATCTGGACATGTACCTGCGCCTTTGCCGGGAGTCCAACTTTCAGGGCCGGGTCAATATGGGGCCCTATACCACGGAAGAGATCATTCACGCCTTTGAAAAGGACGATCTGTGCCTGTTCATGACCGACGCATGGGTGGAGGATCACGGCGTTCAAAACCCCGCCATTTACGACTGTTTTCCCAAGTTTCTCCGGGACGCGGCGCTTGGCGTTGGCGATTCCATGGAAAAAACGGTTCGCCGGATGACTGGCGCTGCGGCGGATCGTTTCCAGCTGCGGGATCGCGGCTACCTCCGGGTGGGCTGCTACGCCGACGTGACCGTCTTTGACGAGGCATTGCTCAGGGCGGCCGTCCCCGATCAGGAAAAATCCTTCGGCATCGAAAAGGTCTTTGTCAACGGCCAGCTGATTCTGGACGGCGATACGCTGAATCGGGACGCTGCCGCCCACAGCGGCATGGCTATGCCGATAGGGCTGTAAATCGGAGATAAAAAAAGGAAAGTCCAATTTCGGACTTCCCTTTCGTTTTCCCTTACAGTTTCTACCGATACAGCCCGTCCTTCACTTCCAGCTTTTGGCCGGTCTGGGCGGAGAAGCACAGGCTTCTGACCTGTGGGCCTTCGTTTTCGGAGTAAACGTCCATCACCCATGCGGGCCGAAGGACAACGCCGCCCTTCCCGGCCGCAAAGGCCAGGTATTCCAGCCGAATATTTTCAATGGAGGTCAGGGTTTCCTCCGGGAAAAGCCCCAGCACCGTCTGCACGTCCGCCTGCGCCAAAGCGGCTTTCAGCGTCTCCTGCACTTTGGCGAAGGGAGCCAGCTCCAAGTCGGGCGTTTCCACCCCGTCCACCGTGTAAAGGACGAAGCTCACGCCCCAGTCTTCCTGAGAACGGACGTCCAGATCGAAAGGCGCGCTGCCCAGCGGCAGGCCGCCGACCACCGGCGAAAATTCATACCGGCAGGTATCCCGGTTTTCCCAGTGGGCGATCTCTACGGATTCCAGTTCGTAGTCTTTCATGCTTGTGCCGAAAAGATGGTTCACGATCTCATCCGCCGTTTTCAACGCCGCCTCATAGGAAAGGCCGCCCTTGCCAGTCACGTCGGGGATTTTTCGTCCCTGCGGTTCCGCCCCAAGAAAGGCGCCCAGTTCTTCCAAGCCCTGAATCATCGTGGGTGAAAGCTGGCTGAGCATCCCTTTTTCGTTCATGCGGCCGCTATAGCTGCCGTCGAAGATATCCAGTTTGCTTTCCGGCACCGGCTGACCGGCGCTGACCCGGAGGGCGGAGACCTCCTCCGCCCCGGGCCGAATGTCGATTTCCGCGTCGATAACGACCGACGCTCCGTTTTTGTCCGTCAAAGTCTCATGCCAGCCGCCCGCCGTCTCTTGCCGGAGTTCCGCAAGGGTCTCCGCTCCGGCGGGAAGGCACAGGGCGCAGGTCAGCGCCAGCGCGGTCAGCAAGGTCACAATACTGCGTTTCATGGTCGATCCTCCTGTTCAGGCTCAGCGCACCCGCACGGCCTTCGTCATGTCCGCCGTGCCGTTTTCCATGGGTGCGAGCCACATTTCGGCGGGGTAGCTCTCCCTGTAGGGGAACAGATACTCGGCCCAGTTGTCGCCGTAGCCGTTGCAGCCGTACACGAAGCCGTATTCTTCCTGCATGCCGGGGAACACTTCCTTGCCGTCGCCGTCCACCAGCGTCAGGCCGGACGCCCATTCGCCGTACACATCCATACCGCTGTAGGGCCACAGCAGCTCGCCGTTCTCGTCCAGATAGCCCTCGCCGTTTTCCTCGATGAATTTGGCCAGGCTGTCCGGGTTGCCCTCCAGTTTCAGGGTCACGTACATCATGATGGGTGTATAGTCCGCTTCGCTGACGCAGGCGCGCAGGTCGGGCATTTCTGTCCACTGTTCGGGCTTTTCCACCTTTACCTTGCTGCGCATGTCGGTCTTGAGCTGGAACGTGACCATGCCCTTCTCCGGCAGCTTCAAGGTGCCATCTTCATCGTAAACTTCGGGATGGTTCAGCAGGCTGTAGTCGTCAAGGGGCTGGCGTTCGCCAATGGGCAGAGAAATCTCGATCTTGCCGTCCGGCAGATACAGGTCTTCGTTGTCCAGCCGATAGGACCAGCTTTCGATGATCTCGCCGGGCACGCTGCTGCCCCGCTCGTCCCCGGCGGAATTGGCGGGCATGTCGATGGCCTTGCCGTTGATCCAGATATGGTCGATCCACCAGCCCACGTTGTGGTCGTCCAGAAGCTGCAGGTCGTCGGAATACAGGCCGCTCTCGTCGGGGTCGCCCAGCGTGCGGTCCACGTCCAGCATCCGATAGCGCCACTGCAGGTACAGGGTCTTGCCGTCGTAGCCGGCCTCGTCCACGGTGATCTCCACATTGTTGATCGTTTGCCGGCACACGACCGACTGCATCACCTGATCCGCGTTTTCCGGCGTATTTCCGAACAGATGGTCGAACACGTTCCAATGGATGGCCGCCACGGCCACCGCCGCCACCAGCACCAGACTGAGCGCCGCCGTCAGGGCGAAGCTGAGCCGTCTGGCCCGGCGCACGGGTACGTTCTTGGTTTCCAGCATCCGCTGGCAGCGTTCCTGCACCACGATGCTGTTCAGGGTCTGATTCATTCGGTCGTGGAAGGCTTCCGGCGTTTCGGGAATATTCTCTTCGATCAGCCGCTTCATTTCCTGTTCTTTCATAAGGCTTCTTCCTCCCCATCCTGTTTGAGCAGAAGGCTGAGTTGTTTTTTGGCACGGGTGATCCGTGATTTGATCGTCGTCACAGGCACGGAGAACATGGACGCCAGATCCTTCATATCAAAGCCGCCCAGATAGTACAAAGTGATCAGTACGCGGTACTCCGGCTGTAGCCGCTCAATGGCCTCGTTTACGGGCATGGGCACTTCCGGGGGCTGAACGGTCAGGGTCTGTTCTTCGTAGGACACAAAGCGCACCTTCTTTCGGCGGCGGAGCATGTCCTTGCAGGTGTTGTGCAGGATGCGCATCAGCCACGGCTTGAAGCGCTCCTCATCGTGCAATGTATCCCGCTTCTGCCATGCCTTTATGAGCGCGTCCTGTACGGCGTCGGCGCAATCCTCGCTGTTGCGCAGCATGGACCAGCTGATCTGGAACATCAGCCGTTCGTATTTTTCCGCCTCCGCCTGAAAGGTGGTCGCATCCATAACGATCCTCCTCTTTTGCTGGTGATTTCGTCCTCGGCTCCCTGCGCAGGGTTTTGGGACTTCCATTATACACGACGAACGGGAAGCGGGAAAAGTTTTCTTTCCTGCGGAAAAGTTTTGCCTTTCTTTCTCCCTTTTCTTTTTTCCGGGCGGATGATATACTTTCAAAGAAAATCGACGTTTTGGAGGGACGGCCATGGAATGGGAACTGCAGCCCGGCCGGGACGAGCGGCTGGCGGGCAATCTGGATACCTCGCTGCTTAAAACGCTGGCGCTTCTGTTTATGCTGATCGACCATCTGGGCGTGGCGCTGTTCGGCAATCTATTGGAAATGCGCGTGCTGGGGCGGATCGCGCTGCCGCTGTACGCCTGGTGTCTGGTCGTGGGCAACGTCAAGACCCGCCACCCTCTGCGGTATTTCGGGCGGCTCCTGCTGCTGGCCGCCATTTCCCAGCCCTTGTATATGATGGCGCTGAACCACACGTGGCAGCACCTGAACATTCTTTTTCTGCTGGCGCTGGCCACCGCCGCCATTCAGGGCATCCGGCTGCGCCGTTTTGGAAGTCAGTTCTGGGGCCCGGCCCTGTGCTATCTGGTACTGGGCTTCTGTGAGATCGACTACGGCTGGCGGGGACTGACCTTCATCCTGCTTCTGTATCTGGCACGGGAATCCCGGGGCGGTCTGGCCGCGGCTTTTCTGGGGTACGCTCTGTTCTGGGGCTCCAACAGTCAGGTGGTCACGACCTTTCTTGGCTTCAATCTGAGTTTCCTTCGCTGGCCCGGACTGGGCGACGTATTCACCGCGTTTTTCCATCTGCAAACACTGGCGTGGCTGGCGCTGCCCCTGATCCTCACACACACGGACAGCGGCGTGAAAATGCCCAAATGGCTGGGCTACGGTCTCTATCCCCTGCATCTGGTGCTGCTGATCGTTCTGCGACTTTGGTTCAGCGGGGCGACGTGGGCGGGGATCGTGAGCTGCTTCTGACCGGGGAGGTCCCATCATGAAAATTCATGATTTCCAGCGTTATCATACAAAAGAAAACGTCTCCACCGCCAATACCATGCTGTTGTTATCCCGACTGTACCAGTATTCCCCCGATCGGTTTTTCCTTTTTCTCAAACAGCTCTGCTACCCGGACTCCGCCGATCCCTTTGAGCCGGAGATCGCCTTCGAGATTCAGGAAAAAAACGAGGACAGCATCCCCGACGCCATCATTAGTCAGAAAAGCTTCAAAATCGTTGTGGAAACAAAGCTGTCCGACTGGTTCCACGAAGACCAGCTGCTGCATCATTTAAGTTCCTTTCAGAATGAAGAATACAAGGTGCTGCTGACGCTAGCCCCTACCCCGATGAGCAAAGCCAAAAAGCAGACATTGGAGCAGCATCTTACCCAATGGAATACGAGTTCTTCTTCTCCTGTCCGTCACATCAACACGACCTTTGCCGACCTGACCGCCGCCTTTCAGGATGTGCTGGACGATCAGGACACGGAAATGCAGGACGTACTGGACGATTTTCTGGAATACTGCGCTCACGACGGGCTTTTTCTCGGAAGCGACTCATGGAAATATATGAAGATGCAGCTTTCCGGCAAAACCTTTGACGGGAACGTCCGCAGCGGCGTTTATTTCAACCGCGCCGCCTCCGCTTCGCGCCCTCACGACTATATCGGCCTTTATCGGAACAAAACCGTCGCGGCCATTGGAAAAATCTGCGCCAGGATCACCGCCGAACAGGATGCAGACGGACAATTCCTCTATACAGTCGAACAGGGAGAGCTGACAGAGAAAAGGGAACGGACGATCCGGCAGATCATGGAAGAAGAAAAACAGCGCGGCAACGATCTGTTCAGCATCAAGCACCGCTATTTCTTCGTCGAAAAATTTTATGAGACCGACTTTCCAAAGCGTACGCTCCGCGCGCCCATGGGCCCCCGCATTTTTGACCTGACGCAAGTTCTGAACACCGATCATCTCCCGGACACTGCGGAGATCGCCCGGCGGCTGCGCGAAAAAAGCTGGGAATAACGGGCTGCACCGGAAAGGAGCACATTCCATGCACTACGTCCACGCCAAGACCCTGCTTTCCGCCCAAAACGGCATGAACTTGTACCGGGGCTGTACCCATGGCTGCATCTACTGCGACTCCCGCAGCGTGTGCTACCATATGGAGCATGCCTTTGAGGATATTGAAGTAAAGCAGAATGCCATGGTTCTTTTGGAGGACGCGCTGCGGCGCAAACGAAAAAAGTGCATGATCGGCACCGGCTCCATGTCGGACAGTTACCTTCCGCTGGAAATGGAGCTGGGCTATACCCGCCGGGCGCTGCAGCTGATCTACGACTACGGCTTCGGCGTAGCCATCCAAACCAAGTCCGACCGCATCCTTCGGGATCTGGAACTGCTGCAAAAGATCAACGACCGGGCCAAGGCCGTGGTGCAGATCACCCTGACCACGTGGGACGACCGGCTTTGCCGCATCCTCGAACCCAACGTCTGCCCCACCAGTGCCCGGCTGGAGGCGCTGCGGCAGTTCCAGCAGGCGGGCGTGCCCACGGTGGTGTGGCTGTGCCCTCTTCTGCCCTTTTTGAATGATACCGTCGAAAACCTGCTGGGCATTCTGCAGGGCTGCGCAGAAACGGGCGTAAAGGGAATCGTTTATTTCGGGGCGGGCATGACGCTGCGGGAAGGCAGCCGGGAGTATTTCTACGCCCAGCTGAACCGGCACTTTCCCGGCCTGAAGGAACGCTACCTCCGCGCCTACGGCAATGCCTACGAGCTGCTCAGCCCTTCCGACGGTGAGCTTACGCCGCTGTTTCATTCGTTCTGTGAAAGTCACGGCATTCTGCACCGCCCGGAAGACGTGTTCCGCTACCTGCGCACCCTGCGGGAGGAACAGCCCTTGGGAGACCAGCTCCGTTTTTTCGACTGAAAAACCCGCCTGTCCATTTCTCCGGACAGGCGGGTTTCCTTTATGACTTGGTTTGCGAAATCGTGGGCACGATCACCGAGAAGGTGGTTCCCGCGCCCACCTTGCTGCGCACGTTGATCTTGCCGCCGTGGGCCGCGGCGATGATCCGGGCGATGGACAATCCCAATCCATGGCCGCTCTGCTGGGATTTGCGCGCTTCGTCGCATCGGTAGAAGCGGTCGAAAATTTTGCTCAAGTCCTCCGGCGCGATGCCCGCGCCGGTGTCCTTCACGCTCAAAACGCAGGTATCGCCGTCGTTTTTCATGCCCAGCGTGATGCTGCCGCCCGCAGGCGTATATTTAATAGCGTTGTCCAGCAAAATGCGCATCAGCTGCTTCATCATACCCTTGTCCCCGTGGATCATGGCGTTGTCGGCAGGGGTCAGGGCAAAGGTATGCTCCGAGGAGAGCATTTTCGCCTCCCGGTGAAGCTCGCTCATGACCTCCAGCGGGTCGAAATCCTCCATTTCCAGCATCAGCGTCTTTTTGTCGTGCCGGGCCAGAAACAGCAGCCGTTCCACCAGTTCCTTCATGCTGGCGGTTTCCTGAGCGATGGCGGAAATGCCTTCGTCCAGCACCTCCGGGTCGGTCTTGCCCCAGCGCTGCAGCATATTTACATAGCCCTGAATGACGGCGATGGGCGTGCGCAGCTCATGGGACGCGTCGCTGACGAACTGCTTCTGGCTGTTGTAGCTCAATTCGATGCGGTCCAGCATTCCGTTGATGACCAGCGCCAGATCCTTCAGCTCGTTCTTGGTGCCCTCCACGCTGATACGGTCGCTCAAATTGTTGGCGCTCAGGGTGGCGGCGGTCTCGGCCATGTCGGTGATGGGCTTGAGCACCTTCTGATTCAGCCGTTTCCGATGGCGGACGAAGTAGCCTACCCGCAGAAGCTCGAAGGCCAGCAGCGTCCACAGCAGCACCGACAGCACCCGCAGCGGCTCACCCAGTTCCCAGACAAAGACCGTTCCGCCCAGAATCGTATTTTCATACAGCAGCACTCGCGGGCCCTGCCGAATTTCCGAAAAGAACAGGCCGATCCGGCCCGGCCAGCCCCGCAGGTCATCCTCCAACGGCGTTTCCAGCACATACACTGCTGAAAACGGTTGGCTTGTCAACTGCTCGGCGCTGTAAGCGCTCGTTTGGGCAGGCTGCTCTGCCAATACCCGGTCGATGGCCTGATTCAGCATCGGCCCCTGGGCGGAAAAAAACGCGACGCTCACCGCCAGCAGCATGGGCAGGGTCGTCCGCAGCAGCTGGCCGCTGGCATACAGCGCCACCCGCAGCACCAGTGAAAGCCGCAGGTTGCTCAAAAGCCCCATCACGGCGCTGTGTACCTTCCGGGAAGCCCGATTCAGCGCCGCCACGAAACGTTCCGATGGCTTTTGCCGCCGCCGCTGCTCCTTCCGCTCCTGACGGGCCTGTTTTTCCGCCTCCTGCTGGGCTTCCAGTTCTTCGATCCGCGTACGGAGCCGCCCCAGCAGAGAATTTTCGGTCTCCACGGTTTCGCCGTCCAGAATAACGGCGGTCTTGCGCTTATTCCTGCTCATAACGGAACATATACCCCACGGCGCGGATGGTGTGGATGGTCTTGATGCCGAAACGGTCGTCGATCTTCTGGCGCAGGTAGCGAATGTACACGTCCACGATGTTGGTATCGCCGGTAAACTCGTACCCCCATACGTTGGTCAGCAGGTCGTCACGGGTGATGGCGGTATTCTCGTGCTGCCACAGGTAATTGAGCAGATCGAACTCCTTCTTGGTCAGGTTGATGGGCTCGCCGCCGTAGCCCGCGCTGTAGCTGGCGGGCTCCATATGCAGCTTTCCGGCGCTGCGGGCGCCGGTGCTCTGAGCCGTATCCGCCCGGTGCTTTTTCAGCGCCACGCGGATGCGGGCCAGCAGTTCCTCGATGGCGAAGGGCTTGGTCATATAGTCGTCCGCGCCCATGTCCAGCCCCATGACCTTGTCGCTCACGTCGTCCTTGGCGGTGAGCATGATGATGGGCACGTCGCTCTGCTGGCGCAGACGGCGGCAGACCTCGATGCCGCTCAGTTCCGGCAGCATCAGGTCCAGAATCAAAAGATCGGGCTTCCAGTCCAGGCAGCGCTGCAGGCCGGAGCGGCCGTCATAGGCGCACTGCACCTCGTAGCCCTCGTGTTCCAGTTCCAGTGTGACGAAGCGCGCGATCTTGGCTTCGTCCTCCACGATCAATATCTTGCTCAATCAAAGCGCCCCTTTCCCCTATGGCCTGTCCTTTATTACCGTATTTCCGCCTCGTGGTAGCCGTCCTGATCCTCCCGCACGTCCACGGTGGCGCCGTCGGGAAACTGCACGTTCACCGGCGTGGTGCCGCTGGCGGGCGGACGATTCCGAGGCGTTTCCGCTTTCGGCGCAGCGTCTTTTTTTCCCGTTTCGGCGGATTCGGTCTGCTTTTCCGTCTCCTGCGTAAAGCGGCTGACCGTCTGACGGACGTTCTTTCGAACGGTTTTCAGCATTTCTTCCACGGAATCGGCGGAGGCGCTGCGGGTCAGGCGAACCTTATACCCAAGCACCCACGAGAGGATCACCCCGGCCAGCACCACATAGGGCGCGGCCAGCGCCGCCACGATCATCACCAGTGCGTTCAAATAGACGATGCAGGTGTCGCCCTTAGTGATCTTCAAATGCAGCCGCAAAAGGAAATCCACCACGCCGTGAAAGCCGTTGTCGGCGGGCGCGTTCTTCCCCTCCCCCTTCAGGCGGCCGTTCCGTTCCAGATCGACCAACGCCCGGGCCAGACTGCCGTCGTGATATTCCAGCAGATTCACGGCCTCCTCGTAGGTGATGCCGCTTTTTTTGCGGAGGATCTCTATATCTTCAATGGTGTACCTTGCCACACGCTCGTCTCCTTCCGTCCTTTTTGACGCATTCAGCATACCACATTCCCGAAAAAAATGCTTGAAGAAATGCTGAAACATTTCTGAGAATCTCATGAGCGGCGCTTGACAGCTTTTTCCATTCATGGTACGTTTTTTGAGAAATTAGTTGCCTATGCAACTATTTAGATGCAGGAGAAAAAAGATGCCTTCCTTTACCCATAGTCTGAACATCATCGGCCGCTGCACTCAGATGCAGCGCGGCGCCGTCCTGAAAGAATTGGGCGTTTGCGGCGGTCAGGTGCCCTATCTGCTGCGGCTATGCCGCTGCCCCGGCCTGACGCAGGAAGAACTGGCCAAGGCACTGTATTTCAACAAATCCACCGTCACCCGGCAGATCGCCGCGCTGGAGCGGCAGGGCCTTGTGCGGCGGGAGCCCTGCCCGGAGGATCGCCGCTGCCAGCTGGTCTACCCCACGGAGCGGGCATTAGAGATCGTCCCGAAGGTTCGGGAGCTGGTCTGCGGCTGGAACGATCATCTGCTGGCCGAGCTGTCGGAAGATGAGCGTGACCAGCTGCAGGCCCTGATGGAGCGGGTCTCCCAGCGGGCGCGGGACTACATCGACCGGGAAGTGGGGTGGGACGCATGAAACGGATCTTCGGATATTTGAAACCGCTGCTGGGACGGATGCTGACGGGCTTTGGCATCAAGCTGGCGGGCACGGTGATGGATCTGGCCATTCCGTGGATCTTGGCCCACATCATTGACGAGGTCGTCCCTACCGGCGACAAGCGGGCTATTTTCCTCTGGGGCGCGGGCATGGCCCTGTGCGCGGTCATCGCGCTGGCGGGCAACGTTATCGCCAACCGCCGGGCCTCCGCCGTTTCCCGGGACGCGACCCGGTGCATCCGCCACGATCTGTTTGAAAAAGTCGAGCACCTGTCCGCCCGGCAGATGGACGAATTGACCGTACCCAGCCTGATCTCCCGGCTGACCAGCGACACCTACAACGTCAACCAGACGCTGGGGCGGATGCAGCGTCTGGGCGTGCGCGCGCCCATTCTGCTCACCGGCGGCATCATCGTCACCATGCTGATGGACTTCCGGCTCAGTCTGGTGCTGCTGGCCACGCTGCCCCTGCTGGCGTTGGGCATTGCGCTGATCTCCCGCCGGGGTCTGAAGCTGTACGGAACCGTGCAGCAGAACGTAGACCGCATGGTGCGCACCGTCCGAGACGACATTACCGGCATTCGGGTCATCCGCGCCCTGTCCAAGGGCGACTATGAATGCGCCCATTTCCAGCGGGACAGTGAAGCCCTTTCCCGCAGCCAGATTCATGCCGACTCGGTCATGGCGGCCACCAACCCGATGATGCAGCTATTGCTCAATCTGGGGCTGACGGCGGTGGTGGTCTGCGGGGCGTACTGGGTCGATCTGGGGCTGACCAAGCCCGGCAGCATCATTGCGTTTCTGACCTATTTCACCATCATTCTCAACGCCATGATGTCGATAAACAAAATGTTCGTCATGCTCTCCCAGGCGGCGGCTTCGGCGGATCGTATCGCCGAAGTGCTGAACCTGCCGGACGAGGTGCCGCAGGGCGGACTGGCACGGCTGGAAAGTCGCTCCCGCATCGTTTTCAAGGACGTGTGCTTTTCCTATGCCCAGCCTGCCCGCGGGTACGATTTAGGCCCCGTGACCCTTTCCGTAGGGCAGGGCGAAACGCTGGGCGTGATCGGGGCCACCGGCAGCGGCAAAACCACGCTGATCCAGCTGTTGCAGCGATTCTATCCGCTGGGCAAAGGCGCTATCTACGTGGACGGCGAGAACATCGCCGGGATGGAGGAAGCCCGGCTCCACGGGCTGTTCGGCGTGGCGTTCCAGTCGGACGCGTTCTTTGCGGGCACCATTTATGAAAACATCGACCTTGGCCGGGGGCTGCCCCGGGAGGCCATCGAAAAGGCGGCTCGCTGCGCGCAGGCGGAAGAATTTATTCTGACCACGCCGGAGGGCTACGAGCATCCCGTTCGGGCCAAGGCGGTCAACCTGTCCGGCGGGCAGAAGCAGCGGCTGCTCATTGCCCGGGCGCTGGCCGGGAACCCGGAGATCCTCATTCTGGACGATTCATCCAGCGCGCTGGACTACCGCACCGACGCTCTGATGCGGGCCGCCATTCGGAAGGAATACCCGGACACCACGCTGTTATTGGTGGCCCAGCGGGTCAGCTCCGTCAAAAACGCAGATCAGATTTTGGTGCTGGAGGAAGGCCGGATGGCCGGGCTGGGCACCCATGACGTTTTGCTGCGGGATTGCCCGCTGTACGCTCAAATTGCCAGAATTCAGATGGGAGGGGACGACGATGCCGCCGCGTAACGGAGTCATCCAAAAGCCGCGCAACGCCCGGGGAACGCTGCTTCGGCTGGGCAAATACCTGTGGAAAAGCGCGCCGCTGCTGATCCTGGCGCTTGGCCTGAGCGTGGCGGGAAACCTGTTCCAGCTCATCGGCCCCACCCTGTGCGGCAAGGCCATAGACGCGGTGGCGGGCGGGCCGGGAAAGGTGGATTTTGACACGGTGTTTTCCTATGCCCGGCTAATGGTGCTGTTCTACGCCGCATCGGCGGGGCTGGGGTATCTGGTGCCCCAGATCGTGCTGCGCATCAGCCAGAAGACTGTGCGTATGATGCGGGCCGATCTGTTCGCCAAGCTGATGCGCCTGCCGGTGCAGTACTTCGACACCCGGCAGACCGGCGATATTTTGAGCCACATCAGCTACGACATCGACACCGTCAACACCTCCCTTTCCAATGACCTTGTGCAGATTTTGACCAGCGTCATCACCGTGGCGGGCGCGCTGAGCATGATGATCCGCATTTCGCCGCTATTGGTGCTGGTGTTTGCGGTCACGGTGCCGCTTTCCGTGCTGTTCACCCGGTTCATGACCCGGCGGGTACGGCCTCTGTATCACGACCGTTCCAAGTGTCTGGGCGAAATGAACGGCTTTGTGGAGGAATATGTTTCCGGCCAGAAGACCATCCGGGCCTATCACCGGGAGGCGGACGTGCTGAATCGTTTCGATGAAAAGAACGAAGCCGCCGTGGAAAGCTACTACCGGGCGGAGTACTACGCCAGCATTACCGGTCCGTCGGTGAATTTCATCAACAATCTTTCCCTGACGCTCATCAGCCTTTTCGGCGCGCTGATGTACCTGACCGGCGGGATCACGCTGGGCAATATTTCCTCCTTCGTGCTGTATTCCCGCAAATTTTCCGGCCCCATCAATGAAGCGGCCAATATTTTCAGCGAGCTCCAGTCGGCGCTGGCCGCGGCGGAGCGGGTCTTCGAGCTGATGGACGAGCCGGAGGAACCCGCCGATCTGCCGGGGGCGAAGCCGCTGGACGTGCGAGAGGGCCAAGTAGACATCGAGCACCTGAACTTCGGCTACGACCCTCACCGTCTCATTCTGCGGGATGTGAACCTGACCGCCGCTCCGGGCAGCATGATCGCCATCGTCGGCCCCACCGGCGCGGGCAAGACCACGCTGGTGAACCTGCTCATGCGCTTCTATGACCCCCAGTCCGGGGCGATCGCCATCGACGGCCAGTCCATCCACCATGTGACCCGTTCCAGCCTGCGGGGCGCGTTCTCGATGGTGCTGCAGGACACGTGGCTGTTCAACGGCACAGTTCACGACAACATCGCCTACGGAAACCCCGGTGCGACCCGGGAGAAGGTGATTGAAGCGGCCAAGGCCGCCCACATTCACAGCATGATCCAGCGGCTGCCCAAGGGCTACGACACCCTGCTGACCGAAGACGGCGTGAACATTTCCAAGGGGCAGAAGCAGCTGATGACCATTGCCCGAGCCATGCTGCAGCCCGCCCACCTGCTGATTCTGGACGAAGCCACCTCCAACGTGGACATCCGCACAGAAGCCCTCATTCAGGAGGCCATGCGGGCGCTGATGCGGGACAAGACCTGCTTCGTCATCGCCCACCGGCTGTCCACCATCCGCAGCGCTGACCTGATCCTGGTGGTGCAGGACGGACAGATCGTGGAGCAGGGGCGGCACCAGGAGCTTCTCCGCCGGGACGGTGCTTATGCCGCCATGTACCGGGCGCAGTTCGCCTGATTTTTTCATTCCCAGTCCCGGCCTTGCGGGCGAAAGTCTGCAAAAGTACGTCAACTATGCCGGGAAAATCGCGATCTGCGGCGGCTTTTCCGGCTACACCAGGAAACCCCTGCATGATTTCATCTTGGAAAGCAATCAGGGCCGGGACGTTTTTTTCGTCCCGACCCTGCAGGAAGCCATTGATCGGCTGACGCGGTAAAATTCCCCTTATGCCAGCCCGAAAAACAAAATCCCCATCAGCGCCGAAAGCCCGATCATTGCCATGGGCGACGGCGCTTTTTTCCGCGTTTTCTTCCAAAAGAGATGCACCGCCCAGAGCAGGACGAAAATTGCCAGACTTTTCCAGTCCGGCGTAAAGCGGTCGCCCCAACGTTGGAACTGCACCAGCGATTTCAGACCCATGGTAACGGCGGTAGCCAAAATCATCGCCACCACGCAGGGCCGCACCCCGGACAGGAACGCCTGCACCCCGGCATACTGAAGAAAATTGCGGATCAGCGCCGCGATCACCAGAATAATGACAAAAGAGGGCAGCACCACGCCCAGCGTCGCCGCCAGTGCGCCGAAGAATCCCCCCTGGGTGGAGCCCACAAAGGTAGCGGTATTGACGGCAATGGGCCCAGGAGTGGATTCGGACACGGCGATCAGGTTCAGGAATTCTTCCTCCGTCAGCCAGCTGTTGCCCAGCACCGCCTCCCGCACCAGCGCGATCATGCCATACCCTCCGCCGAAGGAAACGGTGCCGATCTCCAAAAAGGTCAGGAACAGTTTCAGGTAGATCATTTCCGCTCCGCCCCCTTCTTTTTCAGACACGCAGCGCCGTAAACCGCCAGTCCGATCACGCCGCCCAGCAGAATATAAAAAACGGAGGAAAACGACACGGCCAGCACAGAGCCCGCCAGCATGGCCGCGAAAACGCCGCCCAGCAGGACCAGATTCAGCGGCGTTTTTTCCAGCCCCTTCCACAGCTTCAGTCCGGCGCTCAAAATCAGGTAGATCACGCATACCTGAATGCCCCGAAAGGCGCAGCCCACCAACCGCAGACTCAAGAATTGATCGAAAAACAGCGAGATCAGATAAATGATCCCGAAGGACGGCAGGCATACGCCCAGCGTAGCCACCGCCGCCCCGGCTGTACCAGCCATTTTATAGCCGATATAGGTGGCGGAGTTGACCGCCACCGGGCCGGGCGTGGACTCGGCAATGGCAACCATATCCATAAATTTCTTCTGTTCCAGCCAATTCCGTTTTTCCACAAATTCATTTTCCAGCAGGGCGATCATGGCGTATCCCCCGCCGAAGGTAAACGCCCCGATCTTCAAAAACACTAAAAACAGCGTCCGCAGCATGGCCTTTCCTCCCTCGGACGGACTTCCCGTCTTTCGTCAGTCAGCATAGCATATTCCCGGCTGCGTGGCAAGGTTTCCTTTCAAGTGCCCTTCCGGGGATTGACGCGGGAATATTTTGCTGCTATATTGGATTCGAAAACAACTGTTGTGTATTGATGGGAGGTCATCGCCTTGCCGCCGCTTTTAGGCTTCGATCAACTGCCCGCCCCGGTCGCGGAGCAGCTTCACCGGGTGGTGAAGCTCTGGAAAAAACAGCTTCCCGGCGAACTGGTAGGAATCTACCTGCACGGTTCCATTGCGCTTCGGGCTTTCCGGCCGGAATCCGGCGATCTGGATGTGCTGGCCGTGGTGAAAAACAGCCTTTCTACCAAGCGGCGGCTGGCCCTTGCGGCCGAAATGATCAAGCTGGACGGCCAGCCCTGCCCGCTGGAACTGTCCGCAGTACGGCTTTGCGATCTGCATCCCTGGAAAACGCCGGGAAACTGCGTTTTTCATTACAGCGATTATTGGCGGGAACGTTATCAGAAGCGTCTCTCCGACCCGGCAGCGGAATGCTATGTGGTCGATCAGGACTTTCCCGACGCGGATGTGACAAGCTACATCCGGTTGATTCGCCAATGCGGCATTGTGCTGTACGGACCGCCGGTCTCCGAAGTCTTTGAAGAAATTTCGGATGAAGATTTCTGGGCGGCTATCAGCGCCGATGTGGATGAGTACGATTTTCACAGCTATGCGCCCCGGTATCTGGCCAGCAACATTCTCATTCTGGGACGCATTCTTTCCTTCAAAGAGACCCATACGATTCTGTCCAAATATGACGCGGGCCTCTGGATGACGGAGCATGTGCCGCAGGAGCTGAAATACCTGCCCCTCCGGGCCATGAAGGTCTGGTATGAAGGCGAGACGCAGACTTTCCCGGAGGACGATTTGGAACGGCTGCGCCAATATCTGATCGGTAAAATCAAAGGGTGATTAACCCAATTTTTTCTCCAACAGAACCAGCTTGACCCCTTTCAACCCGTTGAACAGGCAGGGAACCACCGCGATTTCTTTATAGCCCAGCTTTTGATAAAAGGCCCGCGCCCGGGTGTTGCGAATATTGGTGTCCATTCGAAGATAGGGGCAGTCATGTTCTTTCGCATACTGCTCGTAAAACGCCACGAAAGTCCGGCCCAGCCCATGGTCGGACGCCTGCGGGTCAATGACAAGCGTATGCAGCACCATCACCTGATCGTCCGGGGCTTCGTATTTCCACGGCGCACCTGCATAAGCGTCCACCTGCAGCTGGTTGATAATGGCCGTTCCCACAACAATGCCATCCAGTTCTTCCACAAACAGATCGTCACGTTCCAGCGCCTTTTCCGCCGTTTCCCTTTCCGGGTAAATCCCGCGCTGCCAGCCGATGACGGCGCGTCCCTGCTCTTCCTCCGTATGGATATGGCTGTAGATTCGCGCCACAGCGTCCAGATCGGCGGCTGCAGCCTTTCGAATTTGAACCGGCATTTTCGTTTCTCCTTTTTCTGAAAACAATAAAATTCGCGGAGCAGCTGCCCCGCGAAGCTTGGTGTTTATTCAAACAATCAGTCGCCCATATTGATGCCCATGTTCCGGGCGGTAACGACCACCGGGTCGTCCATGGGAACGGGCTTGGGCACCCCGGCGATATCCTTCAGGTCGTTGTGGACGATCTTGTTGCCCTTCAGGGCCACGGTGACGCCGTAATGCTCGTCCCGGATCAGCTGGGCCGCATGAACGCCAAACTGGGTGGACAGCACCCGGTCATAGGCGCTGGGGCTGCCGCCGCGCTGGATGTGGCCAGGAACCACGCTGCGGGCCTCCACGCCCACCAGCTCCTGCAGCTGCGCCGCAATGCGCTTGGAGATGCAGTCGTAGGGCAGCGAAGCACGGTAGGCTTCCCGCTCCTTCTTCTTCATCTTGGACTCCTCCACGCTCATCGCGCCCTCGGCCACGGCCAGAATGGAGAAGGGCTTCTTGCTGTTGGCCCGGGCCTCCACGGTCTCCGCCACGCGGTTGATGTCGTAGGGAATTTCGGGCAGCAGGATCACATCCGCGCCGCCTGCCACGCCGGAGTACAGCGTCAGCCAGCCCGCCTTGTTGCCCATGATCTCGATGACCATGCAGCGGCCGTGGCTGGTGGCGGTGGTGTGGATGCGGTCGATGACCTCAGTGGCGATATCCACCGCCGTGTGGAAGCCGAAGGTGAAATCCGTGCCGTAAATATCGTTGTCAATGGTCTTGGGCAGACCGATCACGTTCAGGCCTTCTTCACTGAGCAGGTTGGCGGTCTTGTGGGTGCCGTTGCCGCCCAGCGTGACCAGACAGTCCAGCTTCAGGTCCTTATAGGTCTTTTTCATGGCGGCGACCTTGTCCACGCCGTTTTCCTCGATGATCCGCATATTGCGGAAGGGCGTGCGGCTGGTGCCCAAAATGGTGCCGCCCAAGGTCAGGATGCCGGAAAACTGCTTCTTGCGCATTTCCTGATAGTCGCCCTCGATCAACCCGCCGTAGCCGTTTCGGATGCCGATGATCTCCGCGTCAAACATTTCATAAGCAGCGCGCGCAACGCCGCGGATAGCCGCGTTCAGGCCCGGGCAGTCGCCGCCGCTGGTCAAAATACCGATTCTGCGCTTCATCAGAACATTTCCCCTTTCTTATGTATGTTCTTCTCTGCTTTCGGGCGCATTATACGCCCAGATAGGCTTTCTGTTCCTCGGAAAGAACGTCGATGGACACGCCCAGCGCCGTCAGCTTCCGGGTGGCCACCGCCTTGTCGATGTCCGCCGGCACGGAGTACAGATCGGGCTTCATGTCCCGGCCGCACTCCGCCATACGGCGGGCGCACTCGGCCTGCAGGGCGAAGCTCATGTCCATGATCTCCGCCGGATGGCCGTCGCCTGCCGCCAGATTCACCAGCCGCCCCTCGGCCAGCAGATAAATGGTTCTGCCGTTGGGCAGCAGGAAGCCCTCGATATTGTGCCGTACTTCGCGGCTTTCCTTCGCCAGAGCGCGCAGCCCGGCCACGTCCACCTCCACGTCGAAGTGGCCCGCGTTGCACAGGATAGCGCCCTCCTTCATTTCCAGCATATGCTCGGGGCGGATCACACCGTCGCAGCCGGTCACGGTGACGAACCAGTCGCCTACCTTGGCCGCCTCCGCCATGGGCAGCACGGTAAAGCCGTCCATCACGGCCTCGATGGCTTTCACCGGGTCGACCTCGGTCACAACGACCTTCGCGCCCAGCCCCTTGGCCCGCATGGCCACGCCTTTGCCGCACCAGCCGTACCCGGCCACCACGACGGTGGTGCCCGCCACCACCAGATTGGTGGTGCGCATCACGCCGTCCCACACGCTCTGGCCGGTGCCGTAACGGTTGTCGAACAGGTGCTTGCAGTCCGCGTCGTTGATATTGAACATGGGGAACCGCAGCTGGCCCGCCTTGGCCCGGTTGCGCAGGCGAATGATGCCGGTGGTGGTCTCCTCGCAGCCGCCCCGCAGGTTGACCGCCCACTCGGGGTGCTCTTCGTGCAGGATATGCACCATATCGCCGCCGTCGTCGATAATGACGTCCGGCTTCACGGACAGGGCCCTGCACTGGAAGTCATGATATTCTTCCAGTGTGCAGCCGTGGGTCGCCAGCACGGTCACGCCCCGGCTGGCCAGTCCGGCGCACACATCGTCCTGCGTGGACAAAGGATTGGAGCCGGTGGCGTACACTTCGCCGCCGCCTTCGTGGATCACCTGCGCCAGATAGGCGGTCTTCGCTTCCAGATGAACGCTGACCACCACTTTCAGCCCGGCAAATGGCTGTTCTTCCCGAAACTGTTTGGCAATGCCGCTCAAAACGGGCATGTGCTTTTCAACCCAGTCGATTTTCTGAATCCCCTGCGGGGCCAGATCGATATCCCGAATCACGGAATCCATGTAATCACCTCTCCTAAAATATCTTGGAATATTTTACCATATCTGTTCCATGTGCGTCCATAGAAAGGCGGAATTTTTCCCCTGTGCCCTCGCCTTATGATTCAAACAAAAGAAAAGACCAGCGCGGTTTGAAACCGTACTGGTCTTCTGGCTTTGTCATTACTGAGCCACAGGATAAACGCTGACCTGCTTCTTGTCGCGGCCCAGACGCTCGAAACGAACGATACCGTCCACCTTGGCGTACAGGGTATCGTCGCTGCCGATGCCCACGTTCAGGCCGGGATGGATGTGGGTGCCGCGCTGGCGGACCAGAATGTTGCCGGCCAGAGAGAACTGACCGTCGGCACGCTTCGGGCCAAGGCGCTTGCTTTCGCTTTCGCGGCCGTTGCGGGTGGAGCCCATACCTTTTTTATGAGCGAAAAACTGAAGATTCAGCTTCAACATGATAATGTCCTCCCATCATTGATTTTCAGATGCTTAGGGTATTCCTGCGCCACGTCGCGCAATCCCTGCAAAACGGTGCGGAAGACGACCTGAGCGTCGTGCTCCTGCTCCGGGGAGAGCGTTTCCGGCAGCGCTACCGAAATTTCCGTCGCGGCTTCGTCCTGCGAAACCAGCGGCTCCAGACCGGCGACGCTTTCCATGGCGTTGGCGCAGGTGGTGATGAGGGTGCTGACCGCCGCACAGACGATATCCCGTCCGCTTTCGGCGTAGCCGGAGTGGCCGCTGACCGTCAGTGAGCGCACGCCCCGCTCATCCCGGCATACGACGACGCGGGTCATCAGCCGATCGAAGTGATTTCCACCTTGGTGTAGGCCTGACGATGGCCGGCACGGCGATGGTAATTCTTCTTGCTCTTGTACTTGTAGATCAAGATCTTTTCGCCCTTCACCTGAGCGACGACCTTGCCCTCGACCTTCGCGCCGGCCAAGGTGGGAGTGCCGACTTCCACACCGTCTTCGCTGCCCAGCATCAGCACGTCGAAGTTAACGGTAGAGTCCACTTCCTGATCCAGTTTTTCCACGTAGATAACGTCTCCCTGAGACACACGGTATTGCTTGCCACCAGATACGATCACTGCATACATGGTCAAGCACCTCCTGATCCATACTCGCCAAGCGCCGGGCGGCGATTTCCGCACTTCAAAGCCCCGCTTGAGCGGCTCACCCAGTTAATATATCACGGAACCGGCCTTTTTGTCAATGGCAAACCCGATGTGCGTCCCGTTTTTTTTTGTAGGACTACAATACATCTTGGACAAACGCAAAAAAGGAAAGAGAGATAGAGTC
>ERZ827458.217-NODE-217-length-99975-cov-9.980204_pt1 | contig 99975 bp, 89 predicted proteins | sample MGYA00519706_ERZ827458 | MGnify/ENA primary metagenome ERZ827458 (study PRJEB31778, sample SAMEA3449309) | human gut metagenome | biome: human gut; feature: human-associated habitat; material: faeces | place: United Kingdom | collected 2010/2012 ... | reverse complement strand
AGGCCTGTCGCCGAGCGGCGGTAGCTTCACGGCCAAGCCGCATGTCCCCCGAGCAACCTGCGCGCCCACGGCGCGCAGTCCGGGGTAAGGGGTACTACCCCTTAGTCGAAGGGCATGTCGGAGGAGAGGGCTTCGGTAAGATCGTCGAAATCGACGTTGGCATAGTCGCCCCGCTTGCGCTTGAGCTGGTATTGCAGCTCCTTCGTGTGAACGTAGGCCTTCGTCTGCCGGTCGGCGGGCTGGATGGTCAGGCGCATCCCCTTCTGGCCGTCTGGCAAAAGAGCGAACCGGGCCTGCAGAAAGAGCGGGCCATGATGGGCGCACTCGGCGAGGGCCACAAAGCGGCCCGCCGCCTGCGGGATCAGCTCCGTCTTGAGCTGAGTAGGCTGCTGGCAGGTGGGGCAACGGGGTGCGGTCAGCTTGTCGCTGGCAAGGGCTTCCTTCACCGAAGGCACCGTTTCGGAAAAACGAAGCCGGGAGCGGCGCTCGCTGTGACCCAGCTTCTTGGCGTGCTCCTCGTATTGCAGCACCTTCTCGGGATGGGGCAGCTTCTGCCATACCAGCGCCGTGTAGTAGGCGTCGTCCTTGGCGTTGTGAAAGCTGCGGTTCTCGTCCGGGTCAATGCCGAGGGTCTCCATGGCCGCTTTCAGGGCCACCTGCCCGCTGCGTCCCATTTCGGCGGCGTAGAGCCGCTGCAGATCGTACATCCGGGGCAGTGGCCGACCAAATTTGAAGAAATCCACATTCTGTTGCAGAACGCTGATATCGTCGCCGCCCCAAGTCAGGCAGACGCAGTCGTCTCCGCACCAGTCCATAAACTGCTCCATGCCCTCGGAAAAAGCAGGCGCGTCGCAGAGAATCTCCTGCGTCAGCCCGGTCATGCGCTTGACCCGGGGATGAATGGTCAGATAGTGGGTGGGACAGATGGGAATGGAGATGGAATCGACGATCTGCATCGTCTCATCCACCTTGGCCGCGCCGATCTGGATGACCTCAAATAAAAGCTTGCTGCCCACCTTGCGGTAGGCGGCGGATGCGTAGCTGACGGGCTGGTTCCATTCCAGATCCAAAACAATGTAGTTCATGCGGGTTCAAGCTCCAATTCTGTGGGTGTTAAAAAGCGTCGGTTTCCGCGGCGGACATTCCGGCCAAATGACCGGTGGAAAAGGCGATCTGCAGGTTGAAGCCGCCGGTCATGGCGTCCACGTCCAGAAGCTCGCCGGCGGCGTACAGACCGTGAATTTTCTTGCTTTCCATGGTGGCGGGGTTGATCTCCTTCACGCTGACGCCGCCCCGGGTGACCACGGCTTCGGTCAGGGGCCGGGTGCCGTCCACCGGCAGACGCAGTTCTTTGCCCGCTTTGACCAGCCGGGCGCGCTGCTCCCGGGTGATCTCGCAGGCGGGCGTTTGCGCGGGGATGCCGCAGAGCGTGGGCATCTCCTCCGCCAGACTGGCGGGATACAGCGTGGTCAGAAGGGTGTGCAGCTGCCGTTTGCCCGAAGCGTCCATCTCCCGCAGGAGCCGTGCGTCCAGCTGTTCGGCAGTCAGGCCGGGTTTCAGATCCAGCAATAGCTCCACATTCTCCGGGGCCAGCTCTGCCATGTGGGCGGACGCGGACAGTACCAGCGGCCCGGAAATGCCGAAATGGGTGAAAAGCATCTCGCCCACGTCGCTATAAAGGACTTTCTTGCCCCGTTTCAGGGTCAGTCGTACGTTTTTCAGGCTCAAGCCCTGCAGGGCGGAAACCCATGCTGCGCCGCAGGTCAGGGGAATCAGCGAGGGCAGCGGCGGATAGACCGTATGCCCCAACTCCGCCATCCAACGGAAGCCGTCGCCCGTGGAGCCGGTGGAAGGATAGCTCTGCCCGCCGGTGGCCACGATGACCCGGTTTGCGTCTAGCCGCGTCCCGTCTTCCAGCTCCGCTCCGCAGACTGCGCCGTTTTCCACCAAAATGTGGGAAACCTTCGTGTTCAGCCGAATGGAAACGCCTAGCCGCCGCAGTTCCTTTTCCAGCGCCCGAGTCACGTCGCTGGCCTTCTCGCTGACCGGGAAGACCCGGTCGCCCCGCTCCACCTTCACCGGGCAGCCCAGCCTTTCCAGCAGAGCCATCATGTCCTCCGGCGCAAAGGCGTTCAGTGCACTGAACAGGAAGCGTGGATTCTTGACCACCTTATTCATAAAGGCGGCGGGTTCGCAGGCGTTGGTCACATTGCAGCGGCCCTTGCCGGTAATGTAAATTTTCTTGCCCAGCTTTTCGTTGCCTTCCAGCAGCAGGACGGAGGCCCCCGCCTCCGCCGCGCTCAGGGCCGCCATCAGCCCCGCCGCGCCGCCGCCGATCACGATCACTTTATTCATGCAGCTTGTCGATATAGACGCTGTGCGCGTTCCATATTCCCTCCAGACGCTTGAAATGCTCGCTGAGCTCCGTGCGGCGGCTCATGCCCAGAGACACGATCAGCGCGTTGATCAGCGAAAGCGGGGCAGCCAGACTGTCCACAAAGCCGGACATATCCGTGTGAGCGCACAGGCAGATATCCGATTCCTCCCGCAGGGGGCTCATCACGCCGTCAGTCATGCCGATGACCTGCGCCCCGTGCTGCCGGGCGAAGCGCATACATTCCAGCGTCCGGGCGGAATACCGGGGAAAGCTGATGCCGAACAGCACGTCGCCCTTCTGGATGCGGTCGATCTCCTCGAACACGTCGCCGGTCAGATTCTGCACCAGCACCACCTCGTCGAAGATCTGGTGCAGGTAATGGTACAGGAACATAGCCAGCGGCGCGGAGGAGCGCAGGCCCATGATATACAGCCGCCGGGCGGCCAGAATGCATTCCACCGCCATATCAAAATCCTGCGGGCGCAGCTCGTCCATGGTCTTGCGCAGGTTTTGCAGGTCGTTTTTCAGCACCGTGCTGACCACCTCCCGGCGGTCTGTCTCCTCCATCATGCCTACCCGCTGCTCGGCGGTCAGCCGCTGGCGAACCATGGAGCGAAGCTTTTCCTGCATTTCCGGGTAGCCCTCGTAGCCCAGCGCCATGGCGAAGCGAACCACCGTGCTTTCGCTGACGCCGCACTGCCTGCCCAGCATCACGGCGGTCATGGAGACCGCTTTTTCGTAATGGCAGGAAATATATTCCGCAATGCGCTTCTGCCCCTTGCTCAGGGGCTTGCCGCTCATATTGAGCCGGGTGATCCATTCCTGTGGGTCGTGCACTTGATCTTCTCCTTCTGCGTGGTCAGGTCAGCCCAGCAGACCCAGCCGGTCGAAATCCGCCTGAGGTTCGCTGCCCATGCCGCTCAAGAGTGTCAGAGCAGGATGCCCCTCATTCAAATACCATTCGTCGCTGCCCTCGGCAGGCGGCTCCGATTCGCAGCCCTCCTGCAACCAGAAATACGTGCCGGGCCGGTCGGCGTAACAGCGGTCGTAGCCGTCCCGGATGCCCGCGTCGGACAGGGGCGCATACACCGGTGCCTTCCACTGGGCGCGGGGCAGGTCTGGCACGTTGATGTTCAGCACCCGGAAGCCGTTTTTGGGCGCACGGAAGTATTTCTCCGCCACTTCCAGCACCAGCTCTGCCGCGTCCTGCACATGGGCGGGGTCGGCCTTGTAGTCAATGGAGGCCGCGATGGACGGATGCCCCAGCAGCGCCGCCTCCCGGGCCGCGCCCACGGTGCCGCTGTAATAGACGGCCAGCCCGGCGTTGTATCCGTTGTTGATACCGGAGATCACGCCGTCCACCGGCTCCGTGACCAGCCCGCCCAAGAACGCCAGCCGGACGCAGTCCGCCGGAGTGCCGGTGATGGCAAAGCCCTGCGCGTTTTCCCGGTTCAGGGGGTAATCCTTCACATACAGCGGGTCGGAAAGGGTGATCCGATGGCTGGCGGCGCTCATCTGGCCGCTGGGGGCGCACATGCTGACCCGGTGGCCCCGCTTCAGCGCCGCTTCCATCAGGGCCATAATGCCCACCGAGCCGATCCCGTCGTCATTGACCAATAAAAAATGCATTGTTTTCCTCCTTACCGGCGTACATCGCCGCTCAACGCGTCGATCACCATTCGGGCGGCGTTCACCACCGCCGCCACCGCCAGCGCCCACCAGAAATTCTGAAACTGAACGCTGTTTTCCACCAGCGCGGCAGCTGTCCACACCAGCCACGCATCCACCGCCACGTACAAAAGCCCCAGCGTGCAGAAGTTGACCACCTTCAGCAGCAGTCTCAGCAGGGGCCGAAGCACTGTGTAGACCACTGCCAGCAGCAGCCCCAGCACGATGGCGTTGCTCATGTCCACCGCCCGCACGCCGTCCATCAGCTCGGCGCACAGGGGCACGGCCGCCGCCGTCACCAGAAAACGCAGGCTCCCGCAGAACATCTCATCCCTCCCAGTATACAGGCAGAACCAGCCAATTTTCATTATAACACATTTCCCGCCGTCTGCATACCCGGCGGAAAAGATCGGCCCAAAAACGCCCAAAAATGAAAAAGGACTGCCCTGAAAAGAGCAGCCTCCGCTTTCACCTTCCCCCATGCTCCTTTTTCCACGCCTTGATGGTCTCCAGGCGGGTCTTGAACCGGCCTTCCAGCCCTTCTTCCGTGGGATGGTAGTATTCCCGGCCCACCAATGAATCCGGCAGGCACTGCATGGCGGTCAGTTTGTCCTTATAATCATGGGCGTACATATAGCCCTTGCCGTAGTCCAGCTGCTGCATCAGCCGGGTGGGCGCGTTGCGGATGTTCAGCGGCACCGGCTCGGCCAGCTGAGTCACCGCGTCCTTTTTGGCCTCGTTGTAGGCCACCTCCATGGCGTTGGATTTGGGGGCCAGCGACAGGTAGGTCACGGCCTGCGTCAGATGAACGTTGCACTCGGGCACCCCCAGAAAATGGCAAGCCTGATAAGCCGCCACCGCCAGTTCCAGCGCCCGGGGATCGGCCAGACCCACGTCCTCGCTGGCAAAGCGCACCACCCGCCGGGCAATGTAGAGCGGGTCTTCCCCGGCTTCCAGCATCCGGGCCAGCCAGTACACCGCCGCGTCCGGGTCGGAATTGCGCATGGACTTGTGCAGGGCGGAGATCAAATTATAGTGCTCCTCCCCCTTCTTGTCATACAAAAGGGATTTTTTGGAGATACACTGTTCCAGCACTTCTTCCGTCACGGTGGTGGTGTCCCCGTCCAGATCGCCGTTGAGCACCACCATTTCCAGCGTGGACAGGGCGGAACGGGCGTCCCCGTTGGCAAACTCTGCCACGGCCCGCAGAAGCTCCGGGGCCATGACCACCTTCTGCCCGCCGAAGCCGCGGGGATCCTTCAGGGCCCGTTCCAGCAGGCCGGTCAGGTCGTCCGTGGTCAGGGCGTGGAGGACGAATACCTTGCACCGGGACAGAAGGGCCCCGTTGACCTCGAAGGAGGGGTTCTCCGTGGTGGCTCCGATCAGCACGATGCTGCCCTTTTCCACAAAGGGCAGAAAGGCGTCCTGCTGGGCCTTGTTGAAGCGGTGGATCTCATCTACAAAGACGATGGTCTTTTCGCCGTACAGGGCGTTGTGATCGGCGCTCTGCATCACCTCGCGGATCTCCTTGATGCCGCTGGTGACGGCGGAAAAGTCGATGAACTTTGCCTTCGTCCGGTTGGCGATAATGCGGGCCAGCGTGGTCTTGCCCACGCCGGGAGGGCCCCAGAAGATCATGGAGGAAATATGGTCGCCCTCGATCAGCCGCCAAAGCACCTTTCCCGGAGCCAGCAAGTGTCGCTGCCCCACAAATTCCTCCAAGCTCTGGGGCCGAAGCCGGGCCGCCAGCGGCTGCATGAGCTGCGGGGCGGTAAAAAAGTTCTGCTGTTCCATGGGTTCCCTCCTGCGAAAAGCGCGAAAAATCAGTTGCCCTTCTATTATAGTTTCGCCGGGAAAGAAGCGCAAGTGCCCCAAGCTGTAACACCTGCGCCTCCCCGGCGTGACAAGACGGCAAACTATGGTATAATAGCAAGGAGAATCCTACGAGTTGACCGCCGGGGGTGAACGGTTCCCCCTGCTGAATGGAGGCCTCATGAGCGAAACGCGCAAACCCTCCGTCCTTCTGGTGGACGGCTACAGCCTGATCTTCCGGGCCTTTCACGCCCTGCCCCTGATGGTGACCAAGGATGGGACCTACACCAACGCGGTGCACGGCTTTTTCAGTATGCTGCTCAAAGCGCTGGGAGATTACCGGCCCGACGCGCTGTGCGTGATGCTGGACGTTCACGCGCCCACCTTCCGCCATACCCTGTACCCGGATTACAAGGGCACCCGCAAGCCTATGCCCGAGGAGTTGCGGCCCCAGCTACCCCTGATGCGGGAGGCGCTCAAGGCCATGCATATCGCCTCTTTTGAAATGGAGGGCTACGAGGCCGACGACCTGCTGGGCACGGCGGCGCGGCTGGCCAACGAGCAGGGCTATGCGGCCTATGTGCTCACCGGCGACCGGGACAGCCTGCAGCTGGCAGGCGGAGACACCCGCATTATCCTGACCAAGACGGGCATTTCGGAAAGCCTGCTTCTGGACGCGGAGGGCGTGAAGGAGCATTACGGCTACCGGCCCGATCAGGTGCCGGACATGAAGGGCCTGATGGGCGACAGTAGCGACAACATCCCCGGCATTGCGGGCATCGGCGAAAAGACCGCCCTGAAATTGATCTCCCAATACGGCAGTCTGGACGAAGTGCTGGCCCACGCGGACGAGGTGAAGGGCAAGCTGGGCGAAAAGCTGCGGGCGGGCCGGGAGTCGGCCCTTTTGAGCCGGGATCTGGGCACCATCCGCCGCAACGCGCCCATCCAGCCGGACTTTGCCCACTGCACGTGGCAGGAGATGGGCGAGGGCATCCCGCTTTTGCAGCAATACGAACTGAACCAGACCGCCAAAAGCGTGGAACGTCTTTTGAGCGGCGAAGCCGTTCCCGCCGTTCAGCCCCGCACCACCGCCGCAGGGCAGCGGGCGGGCGGCGGCAAAAAGGAGACCGGGAAAGTCTCTCCCGCTACGGCCATGGCGCAGGAGACGGGGCTGCCGGGGCTTCAGGCCGTTTCCGGGGAGAAGGTCTTCACCGACCCGGACAGTCTGCGTCAGGCCGCCGCGATGCTGGCGGCGGAAAAGCCGGAATTTGCCGTGCTCCATCTGGGGCCGGAGGAAGTCACCCTGCTGACCCCCTCACTGGAATTATGGCGTATGCCCCTTCTGCGGGATCTGATGGGCGGTGGGATGTATGAGGACCACATTCTGGCGGAGTTGCAGCCGGTGCTGGAAGCCGTCCCCCTGATCGTCCACGGAGCGAAGGAGCTGTTTCATCTGCTGGAACGCTATCATCTGCCCCAGCCTACCGTCCGTCAGGACACCATGCTGGGAGCCTATCTGCTGCACACGGCTCAGAAGGACTATGCGCTGGCCGCGTCGCTGGAAGCGGAATTTGCCGGGGAGGCCGTCTCCCTGCCGGAAAGCGCCTCTGCGGCGGAAGTCTATTCGATGGCTCTGCGCCAGCGGGAGCGGCTCCATCAGCGGGACATGGAATCCCTCCTCTGGGACATGGAGCAGCCCCTGACCCGGGTCTTATTTGAGATGGAGGACGAAGGGTTTCTGGTGGACTTGGACACCCTGAACCAGCTCAGCGACCTTTTCACCCGGGAGATCGAAGAAAGCCGTCAGGCGGTCTACCGGCTGACGGAGGTGCCGGACTTCAATCTGAACAGCCCCAAGCAGCTGGGCGAAGTACTGTTCGACAAGCTGGGCCTTCCCGCCCAGAAGAAGAACAAGAACGGGGCCTATTCCACCGCCGCCGAGGTGCTGGAGGACCTGGTGCCCTATCATCCCTGCATCGAACCCCTGCTGCGCTACCGCAAACTGAGCAAGCTGCAGTCCACCTACGTGGACGGCCTGCGGAAGCTGCGGGGCCGGGACGGCCGGGTTCACACCACCTTTGACCAGACCGCCACGGTCACGGGCCGCATTTCCAGCATGGAGCCCAATTTGCAGAACATTCCCATCCGCACCGACGAGGGCCGGGAGATTCGCCGGGCCTTTGTGGCGGGCGATGGAAACATTCTATTGGACGCGGACTACAGCCAGATCGAGCTGCGGGTGCTGGCGCACCTGAGCGGCGACGAGGCCATGTGCGACGCGTTCCTCAAGAATCAGGACATCCACACCCGCACGGCGGCGGAGATCCACGGCGTTTCCATGGAAGACGTCACGCCGGAAATGCGCCGGGCGGCAAAGGCCACCAACTTCGGCATCGTCTACGGCATCAGCGGCTTCGGCCTTGCCCGGAACGCGGGCATTTCCCGCCCGGAGGCCAACCGGTTCATCGAGCGCTATTTTGAGCGTTATCCGGGGGTGCGGGCCTTCATGGACGAATGCGTCCGTCTGGGCTACGAGCGGGGCTATGCAGAGACGATGTTCCACCGCCGCCGGGAGCTTTTCGAGCTCAGCTCCACCAACCGCAACGTGCGCAATTTTGGCGAGCGCGCCGCCATGAACACCCCCGTGCAGGGCACGGCGGCGGACATCATCAAGCTGGCCATGGTACAGGTGGAGCGCCGTCTGGAAGCCGAAGGTCTCAAGGCCCGGCTGATCCTGCAGGTACACGACGAACTGGTCGTCGAGTGCCCCATCGAGGAAGCCCCCCGGGCCTCCGCCCTCCTTCAGGAGGTCATGGAGCACGTCGTCACCCTCCGCGTCCCCCTCATCGCCCAGGTCTCCCAAGGCAAAGACTGGGAATCCGCCCACTAGCAGGGGGTGACCCCCTGCACCCCGGACCGCGCCTGCGGGGCGCGGGGCTTCTCGCAGGAAAGCCCTTGGCCGGGGTTTTACCGCCGTGGCACGACGGGTGCCACGGCTCGCGGGTCTGGTGCGGCTCCCTGCCGCTTGGCGAGTGCAGACCGCCATTCGGCAACAGGCCTCATGGCTCGCGCCCCAAACCCCGCTGGACGATGACTTTCCGAAATCACCCCTGCAAGGGGTAAGCCTGCCCCACGCCGACTGCGACGGAAGCAGAAACCCTCATACTTGGCGCTGCAAGACCGCCAAGCCGTAGGAACCATTTTAACCTGCAAGAGGTAAGTCTGCCTACCGCCAACTGCGGGGGAGCAGAGCGGCGATAGGCAGCGGAGGGAAAAAGGCCCGCCCATTTTGATGGCGGAAAAAGGCGAGTTCGGAGCGCGCCGGATTGCAGGTGAAATCTGGCCAATCATGCTGCGCGCGACATAACGAGCCCCGCCGTCAAAATGGGCAATCAAGGGCTTTTTCCCGGCGGGTGAGCGAAGCGAACCGAGGTCGAGGACAGCCCGAAGGGCTCCCGCAGACCGAAGCCCACGGCGCATAGCGACGTGGGCCGCCTCTGGAGTCGCCGTGCCGCTGGCTTTCTTTGGTACTTTCTTTCGCTTCGAAAGAAAGTACTGCCCCCCTCGGGGCGGCAGCCCCACCGTCCGCGCCGGAGTCGGCGCGTCAAACCCGGCCGGAAAAAGGGTTTGCGCCTGCGGGCGCACCAAAGTTCTTTCCGCTCGCCCTTTGGAAACCTTCGAGCACCGAAAGTCGGCGAGAGACCCATAAGACGGCAAGTCCCAATTCGCGCCGAAGTCGGCGTGCTAAGCCCCAGACGGATTTTTTTACAGCAAAGTTAGCTTACACCGCTGCTTGCAGGGGGCTTTCCGCTCGCCCCCTGCACCCCTTCGGGCCGCCCCGGTGCATCGCGACAAAAAGCTTGCGCCTGCGGGCGCGCGGGAGCTTTCCTCGGGGCAAACCATTGGCGCATCGCTCCCCCCTGATGGAAAAATTCGTTTCCCCCATCCCCTTTTCCCCAAAGGAGGTCTTTCCCCCATGAAGATCATCGCCCTCACCGGCGGTATCGCCTGCGGCAAAACCACGCTGGCAAATATGCTCCGTGACCTCGGCACGCCCGTCATCGACGCAGACGCCATCAGCCGAGGACTCACCGCCCCCGGCGGAAAGGCCCTTCCCGCCATACGGAAGACCTTCGGCAGCTCCGTCTTTCAGGACGACCATACCCTGAACCGCGCCGCACTGGCCGCAAAGGTGTTTCAAGACCCGGAGCAGCTCCAAAAGCTCAACGCCATTACCCATCCGCTCATTATTGAGCAGATGCAAAGCGAGATCGAACGCTGCCGGAAATCCGGCGCGCCCGTCGTTGTATTGGATGTGCCGCTGTTGTTCGAAACCGGCCTTGACCGGCTGGCGGACGAAACCGTTTGCGTTTCCGCCCCCCTTCCGGTGCAGCTGAAGCGGCTCATGACCCGGAACGGCCTGACGGAGGAGCAGGCCATGCGCCGCATCCAAAGCCAGATGCCCTTGTGTGAAAAGGAAAAGCTGGCCGACCGAACCATCTCCACCGACTGTCCGCTGGAGGAGCTTCGCGCCCGGATGGGCCGCCTCTACCGGCAATGGCTGGAAGAAGCCCAAGCATAAAGGAGAGCCTATGATCCATCCCCCTTATCCCTTCCGCTGCCCCGATGACGACAGCGGCGCGCCCGTTGATTATTCCTACGTGTCCTCGGTGAACGAGGGCCGCAGACGGGCCCAGCAGAAGAATATCCACGAGGAGGACGAGCAGGCCGGGCCCCGGCCTCTGATCCGCCACCGGGCCGACCCCTACGACCGGGAGCGGGTGGACGCTTACGGCACCCGCGCGCCCATGCGGTATCCGGAACGCACCGGCACCGTGCAGATGCTGCCCACCCGGGAGGAGGAAGCCATCCCGGAGAACCCCTACGACCGCCCCGCCGCGCGCCGCAGGAGCCAGCCCCAGCCGGAGCCGCAGGTCATCGTCACGGAGGACGGTTCCCAGTTCGATCCACCCGCCATGGCGAAATTGCCCGAATGGTACCGGGTAGCCCAGCAGAACGCCTCCACCACCGACGATCGGATGCGCCGCGCCCCCAAGGTACAGGCCGCGCCCCGGGTGGAAGTGGAGGAAGATGACCAGCCCGTGCAGTATGATCCGCTGGGCCGTCCCATGGCTCGGCGGGCGGAACCCAGGCAGGAGCATCGCTTTCAGGGGTCCGCCGACCGCTACGCCGAGGCGGGCTATCCCCCGGAGCTTCTGCAGGAGCAGCGGGAGCTGGATGAAAAGCAGGAAGTTATCTCCCGCCGGCGCCGGCACGGCGCGCAGCAGGCGGTCAGCGAGGGGCGGCAGGAGGAATACCGGCGCAGCCTGAGCGGCCAACCTGCCAACGACCGGCGCTCCTATCCCCCCAGCCGGGAGGAGTACGCCTATCGCCGCCAGCTGACGGAGGAAGAACGCCAGCGCCGGGCCCAAGCGGCAGAAGAAGCACTGGCCCGGCAGGAAGCCGCCCGAAATCGCGGGCAGGCCTACCGGCAGGCAGCTCAGGCTTGGGGCGCTCCCGGTGAAGCAAGGGAAAATCCCTACGCTTCCCCTTATGAAGTGCGGGAGGAGCCCCGCCGCGCCCCTGCCCGGCTGGAAGAGCCGGAAGAGGAAACATCGCCCCGGTTCCGCATCCCGTGGCTGGGCATCGCCGTATTCGCCATGGCTGCCATTGCGGTGGGGCTGTGGCTGATGCAGCTGAATTTCCAGACTCAGACCCAACAAGTAGTACAGGAACGGGCGCAGGCGCGGATCGCCATCCGGGAAAAGCACCCGCTGGAATACCGGGAGCTGATTGAGCGGGAGGCCCGCAAAAACAACCTGCACCCGGCCTTTGTGGAGGCCATCGTCTTTAACGAAAGCACCTTCCGCACCGGCGCGGAAAGCAGCGTCGGCGCACGGGGACTGATGCAGGTCATGGAGGACACCGCCGCCGACATCGCCAAGGCGCTGAATGTGGAAAACTATTCCTTCGATCTGCTCTACGACGCGGAGACCAACGTGACCTTCGGCTGCTACTATCTGGGCAAGCTGAGCCAGCGTTTCCGCGGCGACCCGCTGCTGGTGGCCATGGCCTATCACGCAGGCGGCACTCAGGTGCAGAACTGGCTGAACACCTCCCTGTACAGCGCTGACGGCCAGACCATCCTGTTGGACAATCTGCCCGACGGCCCCACGAAGCAGTACGCCGTTCGGGTCAAACGAGATTTTGCCATTTACCGCCGCCTGTATTATGACGCTTTGGAGGACGACGCATGAAAAAACGGCTTCTGGCGCTTTTGACGATTCTTTGCCTGCTGTCCGGCTGCACGGTTTCGCTGGCGGAAAACGTGGGCGATTCGCTGGTGGTGGGCATGGTGTCCACCCGCACCACGGAGATCCGGCCCCTGACCCCTCAGGAGGCGGGGATGGTGTCCCTGTATAACGTGGTGTACGAAAGCCTTGTCACCGTGGACGACAACGGCATTCCCCAGCCCTATCTGGCCGAAAAATGGGAGGAAAGCAACAGCGGGGAGACCTGGACCTTCACCCTGCGGGAAAACCTGCGTTTCTCCGACGGTTCGGCCCTGACCGCGGACGATGTGGTAGCCAGCGCCCAATACCTGCTGACGCTGGCCAAAAACGAGGAAGCCGAGGACAACGGCTTCTACCAGACCATGCGCTACACCATCAGCTCCATCAGCAAGGCGGACGAACGCACCGTCATCGTCAAGGCCGCCCGGAAATACTACGGCGTGCTTTACAGCATGACCTTCCCCGTAGTGCCCGCGGCACAGGTGGAGCAGGCCAATCCGCTGGGCAGCGGCCCTTATGTCATCAGCGCCTTTGAGCCGGGCAGCTATATGCAGCTGGATGCCAACGCCAACTGGTGGCAGACTCAGCCCCAGGTCCAGCAGATCATGGCTTCATTTTTCTCCAGCAATAAGGAACTCATCACCGCCTACGAATACGGTCGGGTAGACACGGCCTTTACCCGCTCGGTAGCCGCCGCCCAGTACAAAAGCGGCATCAGCTCCCTGTCCATCGCCTACAACACCCGGCAGATGGAGTGCCTGCTGATGAACCATCAGGTGTTCCCCATGGACAGTGTAAAAGTGCGTCAGGCCATTCGGTACGCCATCAACGTCAACCAGATCTCCAACAACGTGTATATGGGCATGACGCTGGATTCGGACGCTATGGTGCCCTCCAACAGCTGGCTGTACGACGAAAGTTTGGAAAGCAGCTTCGTTTACAACCCGGACAAGGCCCGGCAGCTTCTGGAAGAGGACGGATGGAGCGATCTGGACAACGAAGGCCCGCTGGACAAGATCGTGGGCAACGACGTGAAGCACCTGTACCTTCAGCTCATCACCTATGAGGACCCGGACAACGACGTGCGCTACGAGACTGCCAACCTGATCGAGGAAATGCTGGCGGAAGTGGGCATCGGCATCAGCAAGACCACTGCCGTCAGCTATCAGGACATGCAGAGCAAGCTCCAGAGCGGCGCTTACGAGCTGGCCCTGTGCGCCTTCCAGATGGATGTGGTGCCCGATTACGGCTTCATGCTGCGCAAGGGCAACACAGGCAACTACATGCGCTACGTCAGCAACGACATGACTGATCTGATCGACCAGCTGCGTACCTGCGAAAATCAGACGGATTTCGCCTATGCCTCCATGGCCATTCAGCAGCAGTTTGCCAACGATGTGCCCCTGATCTGCCTGTTCTACCGCACCGGCTCCGTGCTGACCCGGAAAATGTACACCACCGTGCGCAACATTCGGGAATTTGAGCTGCTGCGGGGCATTGAGGCCTTTGGCCGCTGACGGGCCGGAAAGGGGAACGACATCATGTGGATCAAACGGCTTGCGGCGGCGCTGACCATCTGCTGCCTGCTGGTTTCGGCAGGCGGTGCGGCCCTCGGGGAGGAAACGGATACCCCCATCCCCGAAGGGGAGCGCCCTGCCTTTGTCCAGCGGCTTCTGGACGTGGCCCGGGGCGAGCTGGGCTACGCCGAGGGGGCGCAGAACTACACCAAATACGGCGAGTGGTCCGGCGATCCCTATGCGGAGTGGTGCGCCGAGTTCATCTGCTGGTGCGTGGATCAGACCCAGCAAAGTCAGGGCGAAGACCTGCTCAACGTGATCTATCCCAACTATTCCGGCCAGAACACGGGCCGGAACTGGTTTATCAAGCGGGGCCGTTTCGTCTACCGCAAGGGCGTCTGCCCGGACTGGGGCGCGCAGTGGCTCCGGGACGCGGACCATAATTTAAGCAAAAATGAGTTCATCCCCCGCTCCGGCGATCTGGTGTTTTTCAGCTACAACGCTGCCGGGGATACCGACCACGTGGCGCTGATCGAGTACTGCTCCCGGGATGCGGAAGGCAATGTGTACCTGCACGTCATCGAGGGCAACAATCCTGACCGGGTGCAGCGGAAGGTCTACCCGCTGGACAACAGTCAGGTACTGGGCTTCGGCCTGTGCGAAGATTTGGTGGATACCACCATGCGCTCCGGCAACGAGGGCGACAAGGTGTTGGCCCTTCAGCAAAACCTTTATCAGCTGGGCTTTCTGGACGAGCTGCACCTGACCGGCGCTTACGGCTCCCATACCCGGGCGGCGGTGATGGAGCTGCAGCAGAAATTTCTGCCCGGTCATGCCGTCAACGGGCTGGCCGACCGGGAGACCCAGCAGCTCATTGCCCGGCTCCTGCGCCAGCAGCTCTGGGACGACCCGGACAACTGGCTGGTGGAGGAATAACCAGATTTCTCCGTCCTTCCCCGTCTGTACGAATCGCCGAAAATAGTGTACAATAGGCGTTGTGCATCCATGAGACGGGGAGGAGGGAGACGCTTGGCGCTTCGCAGAAGGTTCGCTTTTTGGCTGGCGCTTTTCTGCCTTGCGGCGCTTTGGCCTTTTCCTGCCGCCCGGAGCGAGAACGCTTCCGTTCGCCGGGAGCGGGCGCTGCTGATCGGCGTGGACGATTTTGTCACCCAGCCCAGCGCCTACCCCAGCTCCACCAACAACGTCTATGCCATGCAGGAAATGTTCCAATCGGCGGCGACGCCGCTGGAAAAGATCATGGTCCCCGCCGAACCCGTTTCTTCCGTCGAGCAGCTGACAGAGCTGATCCGGCGGGTTTTCGGCGGTGCGGAGGCCGGGGACGTCAGCTACCTGTATATCAGCACCCACGGCCTATACGACCCGGAAAACGGTGTGGAACCTGCCTTGCTTCTAAGCGACGGCCAAACGGAGAACCGTCTGACCCCCAAAGCGCTGGAAGCTGCCTTCGATGGCATTTCGGGCACGAAGGTGCTCATTCTGGACGCTTGCAACAGCGGCGCTTTCATCGGCAAGGGCATGACCGAATGGGACGAGCCGCCCTGCTTTCTGGGGGACGATTTCAAGGTCATCGCCTCCAGCGGTGCCCGGGAGGAAAGCTGGTATTGGAGCGCCGGAGAGGACGAACCGCAGAACGACCGGCAGGGGGCGTTTTATTTCACGCAGGCCCTGTGCGACGCGCTCAGCGCCGCCTGCGGCTACCCGGCCGACCAGAATCACGACGGCAGCATCACCCTGAAGGAGCTTTACGACTACCTGCTGCTGAACCACGCCGCCTCCACGCCCCAGGTCTATCCCCAGAACGACGATTTTGTGGTCTTCCGTTACGACCTGTCGGAGCCGCTGCCCACGGGCCTTTCCCGCTCCCCCATCATGGACGTGACCTTTTCCGACCTGATCCTGGATCGGGACAGCCGGGAGATCACCATCGAATACATTGCTATGCGCCCGGTGCGGGTGGCCTATCAGCTGGTATACCGCCGGGAGGGCCGGTGGGAGTTTGAAAACGCCCAGCTGATCTACGATGACTCCGAGCGCTTCTCCGCCTTCGGCGATCAGGAAGGCGCGGTCTCCGCCGGGTGGAAGCAGCGCACCCTTCGGCTGGACGAGCTGGCCGACGACGCCTACGGCTATGCGCTGGTGCAGCTGGTCAGCATCGACCGGGGCAAGCTGCGCGTCCACGCGGGCCGGGTGCTCTGCGTATTGCCCGAGGAAGAACCATCCGCTCCCACTGTGGAGATCAGCGGTTCCTTTGCCCCGGAAACCGGGCGGGAGCTGGCGGTATTTGTGGGGCACCATTCTCCCTGTTCTTTGAGCGTAGCCATTCTCGACGAGGAAGGGCAGGTGGTGGAGCGTCTGTGCCACCGCCGCTCTACCCGGCCTATGGGACTGGCGGGAACGACCCTTTACTGGGACGGCAGTCTGCGGGATGGTTCCCCCGCCCCGGCGGGCACGTACCGCGTCCGGGCCCAGATCCACTGGAAGGATCAAACCCTTTCCGTAGAATCGGAACCCTTTGAAGTGCAATAATTTTCAGCCAGACAAGGAGGCTTCACCATGGCGGAAAAACTGATGGTCGTCATTCCCTGTTATAATGAAGAAGAAGTGCTGCCGGAAACGTCCCGGCGGCTGGTGATCAAAATGGGCAGCCTGATGGAAAAGGGGCTCATCTCCGAGGACAGCAAGGTGCTGCTGGTAAACGACGGCAGCAAGGACCGCACATGGGAGCTGATCTCCGACCTGCACAAGGAAAACCCGCTTTTCGAGGGTGTGAAGCTGAGCCGGAACCGGGGCCACCAGAACGCGCTGCTGGCCGGGCTGATGACGGCCCGGAACCGCTGCGACATCTGCATTTCCATGGATGCGGATCTGCAGGACGACATGGACGCCATGGACAAGTTCATCGAGAAGCACCGCGAGGGCTGCGAAATCGTCTACGGTGTGCGCAGCAAACGGGAAAAGGACACCTTCTTCAAGCGGGAGACCGCGCTGATGTTCTACCGGCTGATGAGCGGCATGGGGGTGGACATCGTCTTCAACCACGCGGACTACCGGCTGATGAGCAACCGGGCCCTGAACGCGCTGGCCGAGTTCAAGGAGGTCAATCTGTTCCTGCGGGGACTGGCGCCCATGGTAGGCTTCCAGAGCGACACCGTGCTTTACGAGCGCAGCGAGCGCTTCGCCGGAGAAAGCAAATATCCCCTCAAAAAAATGCTGGCCTTTGCCATCGACGGCATCACCAGCTTCTCCGTCAAGCCCCTTCGGCTGATCACCAATGCAGGCATCGTGGTTTTCCTCATTTCGCTGGTGATGCTGCTGTACACGCTGATCTCGTGGATCGCCGGGCACACCGTGGCCGGGTGGACCAGCACCTTGGCCTCCATCTGGATGATCGGCGGCATTCAGCTTTTGTCTCTGGGCGTGATCGGTGAATACATCGGCAAAATTTACAACGAAACCAAGCAGCGTCCCCGTTTCATCATCGACCGCTACCTGAACGACCGGGGCGACGATCCCGTGGTGGATCGTCCCGAATAAGCCCGGCGCATGAAACCCGCATGCTTCGTCATATCCTTGCCAGACGGAAAGGAGTGGCGGATCATGCGGGATTTTTTTGCAAACACCCTCGATCTTCTGGCAGGCGGCGGGGCGGCCATCGCCGGTTTTCTTCACGGCATGACCAACGGGCAGGGGCGTACCGCCATCCTGCTGGCGGCGCTGATGGGGGCGGACTACGTCAGCGGCGTACTGGCGGCGGCCTTGGGGCGCAGCCGGAAAACCGCCCACGGCAGACTATCCAGTCAGGCGGGCTGGAAGGGGCTTCTGCGCAAGGCGGTCATTCTGCTGGTCGTAGGGTTAAGCGTGCTGCTGGACTGGTACGTAGGACAGGGCAGCGCCATGTTCCAGACGGCGGTAATGTGGTTTTACATCAGCAACGAAACCCTTTCCCTCTTGGAGAATTTAGGCCGCTGCGGGGTGCCCATTCCCAAAAAGCTGCGGGATATGCTGGAGGAATTAGGGAAAAGTGAGGAAGAGAAGCAGACGGAAGTTCCTGCCGGGGAGAAAGGGACGGAGCAGAACGGATAAGGAAGTTTATGTGCCGCATGGGGACGGGGCGCCTATGGACGCATTCCCTGTCGCCTTTGCCAGTTCCAGTGCGGGAACAGGGCTTGCGGCCCTGAATGCGCGTTCGTTTCTTTCCCCATGCGACCACAGATACAGCAACCGGCAAATGCAGCGCGTGGCAGTGCGGGCCGTGCTGATTGGTTGCCCTGAGGAAAGCTCCATGCCTACGTCAGCGCGTGGCAGTTCTGCCGTAAGAAAATCCCTGCCGGGCGGGGCTTGATGCGCCGACTACGGCGCGGGAGTGGGCCTTGCCGTCCCCATTGACTTGTCGATTTGTTTCGATAATCGAAACCGAAGGGGTGCAGGGGGGAACGAAGGGAAGACGCAAGGCGGGTTGCCCTTGGGCAACCCGGTCTGCCTTTGGCAGACTGAACTTTTCAAATTAAATTTGAAAAGTTCACCGTCATCCAGTGGATACAACCGCCGAAGGCGGTTAGCGCCCCGGAGTTCACGCAAACAACAAGCGGAGCGCACGTCAGTGCGGGCCGCGCCGATTGTTTGCCCCGAGGAAAGCCCCCTGCTTGCAGCAACACACGACAATTCTGTTATAAGAGAAACCATCACCGGGGGCTTGACGCGCCGACTACGGCGCGAGTTGGGACTTGTCATCTTATGGACTTCTCGCCGACTTTCGGTGCCCGAAGGTTTCCAAAGGGGAACGAAGGGAAGCGGGTATCCAGTGGATACAACCGCCGAAGGCGGTTAGCGACCCGGAGTTCAGGCAAACAACAAGCGGAGCGCACGGCAGTGCGAACCGCGCCGATTGTTTGCCCCGAGGAAAGCCCTTTGGTGCGCCCGCAGGCGCATATCTCCTGCCGCGGGGGGCTGACGCGCCGACTCCGGCGCGGACGGTGGGGCTGCCGCCCTGAGGGGGGCAGTACTTTCTTTCGAAGCGAAAGAAAGTACCAAAGAAAGCCAACGGCACGGCGACTACGGGAAAAAGCCCTTTACTGCCCATTTTTGAAAGAGGGAGTTCGCAATGTCGCGCGCAAACTAGTTGGATAGCTATCTCATACTGTCGAGCGCGCTCGTGCTCACTCTTTTCCTCTTTCAAAAAGGGCAAGGCTTTTTCCCTTCGCTGCCTATCGCCGCTCTGCTCCCCCGCAGCTGGCGTCGGGCAGACTCAAACAGCGGTGCTTAGGATGCTTCGATGCGGCTGGGATGGCTTTGCAGCGCAAAACAGCAGACTTGGTTTTTGCTCTACGGTTGGTATAAATAATCATGCTCAAACCACCCAGTTGGGATGCTTCGGTGCGGCTTGGATTTTTTCGCAACACAAAAGGCCAGCGGGATTTCATATCCACGCTGGCCTTTTTAGCGAGCCATGAGGCCCGTCGCCGAATGGCGGTCTTTTCTATTCAACTGGCACGGAGCCACACCAGACCGGCGAGCCGTGGCACCTGTCGTGCCACGGCGGTAAAATCCCGGCCAAGCCTCATGTCCTTCGAATGCTCCCGCGCCCTATGGGCGCGGTGTGGGGTACAGGGGGTCACCCCCTGCGGAGGTAGACCATGAGGACGGCGACATCGGCGGGGTTCACGCCGGGGATGCGTCCCGCCTGCGAAAGGGAGCGGGGACGCATGGCGCTGAGCTTCTGCCGGGCCTCGATGCGGAGACTTTCGATGGCGTTGTAGTCGATGTCGTCCGGAATGACCCAGTCCTCCATGGCCCGGGCCCGGGCGATCTGCTCCTGCTGCTTTTTCAGATAGCCCTCGTACTTGATGGAAAGCTCGGCCTCCAGCGCCGCGTCAGGCGCATAGCCGACCAATTCGGGAGATAGCTCCCCCAGCGCCGCCAAGTCAATGGCGGGACGGCGCAGTAAGTCCTCCGCCGATAAGGTGGCAGGGGTCACGGGCTGTCCGTGACGCTTCAGCCATTCGTTCCGCGCTTCGCTGGCGGGCAGCTTGACTACGTGCAGCTTCTGCAACATTTCCTCGGTCTGAGCCTTCTTGCGCTCCATCAGTGCCATGCGCCGGTCGGAGGCCAGACCTCTGGCGTGACTCAAAGCCGTCAGACGCAGGTCAGCATTGTCCTGCCGCAGGGTCAGCCGGTACTCGGAACGGCTGGTCATCATGCGGTAGGGCTCGTCCGTGCCCTTCACCACCAAATCGTCCACCATCACGCCCAGATAGCCCATGTCCCGGGTAATGATGAGAGGTTCCTTGCCCTGCAGCCAGCAGGCCGCGTTGATGCCCGCCAATAGCCCCTGCGCCGCCGCTTCCTCGTAGCCCGAGGTGCCGTTGATCTGCCCGGCAAAATACAGGCCGGGGACTCGGCGGCTGCCCAGCGTCAGGTTCAGCTCCCGGGAGTCGATGCAGTCGTATTCAATGGCATAGGCCAACCGTACCAGCACCGCCCGCTCCAAACCGCGGATGGAGCGGTACATCTGCCACTGCACAAAATCCGGCAGACTGGAGGACATGCCCTGCACGTACCATTCCGGGCTGGAAAGGCCCTCCGGCTCCAGAAAGAGCTGGTGGCGGTCCTTGTCCGCAAAGCGGCGAATTTTATCCTCGATGCTGGGGCAGTAGCGCGCCCCGGTGCCCTTGATCTCTCCCCGCACCATGGGGGACAGATGCAGATTCTCCCGAATGATGCGGTGCGTCTCCTCGTTGGTGTAGGTCAGATAGCACATGGCCCGGTTTTCCAAGGGATACTTCACCCCGATGTCCGGCTGCCGGGCCACCGTCAGGAAGGAAAACGGCACAATAGGATCGTCGCCGGGCTGGGGCTCCATCTTGTCAAAGTCAATGGAGCGAACGTCCACCCGGGCGGGCGTGCCGGTTTTGAAACGGCGCAGCTCGAAACCAAGATCGGTCAGGGACTGGGAAAGCCCCTCCGCCCGCAGAAGCCCCTGCGGCCCGCTGTTTTTGGAATACTGGCCGATGATGATGCGGCTTTTCAGATATACGCCGCTGCAGATGACCACCGCCCGGCAGGGAATTTCCTCGCCGGTCATGGTACGCACGCCGCTGATGGCCCCGTTCTTGGTCAAAAGCTCCATTGCCTCGCCCTGACGGATGGTCAGATGATCGGTGGAGAACAGGGTAGCCATCATGTCCTCATGATAGCGGCGCTTATCCGCCTGCGCCCGCAGGCTGTGTACCGCCGGGCCCTTGCCCCGGTTCAGCATCCGGCTCTGCAGGAAGGTGCGGTCGATGCACAGGCCCATCTGGCCGCCCAGCGCATCCAGCTCCCGCACCAGATGACCCTTGCCCGTGCCGCCGATAGCGGGATTGCAGGGCATCAGGGCCACGGAATTCATGTCCAAGGTAAGGAGCAGGGTGCTGACGCCCATGCGGGCGGCTGCCAGCGCCGCCTCGCATCCCGCGTGCCCTGCTCCGATGACGATCAGATCATACATACTACTCGTACTCTTTTTTTCTCAAAATAGGGAAAGGGGTCAATCCGTCTCACCCAGATATTCTTCCAGACAGAGATTCTTGTCCCGCATGACCACGCTGTGCTGTACGCCCACGTAGCGGATGTGCCAACACTCGGCCAGAAAGCCCGTGATGGCTTCCTTGTCCTCCTGATAGCGGATGATGAAGCCGTAATCCCAGCAGTGCTTCTGGAGCCACTTCTGCTGGGGGGTGCCCTTAAAGGTGGTTCCGGGCACGGTAATGTCGAAGGCCAAGCCGGTGTGATGCTCGCTGGCTCCGGGGTCGGCCACCAGCTTGCTGGCGGCGCTTTTGGCCTTGGCGACGCTCAGGCCCTGATTCTGGTACTCGGCCACCTGCCTGTCAAACAGCTTCTGCTGGTACTTGACGCTGCGGTAGCCTGCGCTGATCTGCCAGCCGGTCACCCCGTCGGCCTTGGCGGCCTCGAACATGGTAATGAGCGCCTGCGCGGCGGTGCGGTCGCCCTCGCAGTCCGATCCCTTGACGGTCACAAGGCTGGAAGGAAGCACGTCCTTCAACTGCACCAGATCGGCAGGACGGTAGCTCGCGTCCACTGGGTGGGTGCGGTTGACCAGAATGGGCAGGGCGTTGGGGTCGGGGGTCGGCGTCGGTTCTGCCTTGGGCGCGCTGTCGCTGAACAGCAGCGCCAGCGTTTTGGCCCCGGCGATGCCGTCCGGGGTCTCGCCGCTCTGGGTCTGGAACCACACCACCGCCGCCTTGGTGGCCCCGCCGAAGTCGCCGTCAGCGCTGCCGTCCAGATAGCCCAACTCCTTCAGCCGGGCCTGCAACGCCTTGACCGCGTCATTCCGATCGCCCATGGTGAGCACCGAGGGCGTTTCCGTGGGGGTGGGCGTGGGTTGGAACATTTCCGCCCGGTCCGAATACAGCAGCTGGCGGGTTTCTTCCCCAGCCAGGCCGTCCCCGGCGATGCCGTGCTGAGTCTGGAAGGCGATGACCGCCTGCGCCGTGCCCTGCCCGTACTGGCCGTCGATCTCGCCGGTATAGTAACCCAGCTGATACAGCCGCTCCTGCAGCTTCTTCACCTCGTCGCCCTGCGTGCCCAGCTTGAGGATGAGCATAGTTGGCGTGGGGGTGGCGTTGGGGTCGAGGGTAACGGCCATCATGTTGGCGTTATCCGCCGTGGGCGTGGGGGTGGCTTCGCTTTCCGTGCGGTACTCCTGATAAGCGTCCCGGGTGCGGGGCGCGAGGTACACGCATACGCCGGTCAGCGCCAGCAGCAGAGCGATCATCACCACCGTGCCCGCTTTGGGTCTCCGTTTTTCCATTTATGCCTCCGGCCACAGGGGGGCAGGATACAGACCGGCTTCCGCCATGCGGGCCACCGCGTCCACCACGTCCTGCTTATCCTCCGGGTTGGTCACGCCGTACCACTTGTCATGGGTGGTTTTGACGCTGACGCCGGCCCGTCCGGCCTGCATTTCCGCGTCCACCGCCATGGGCAGGTAGTATTCGGCTTTTTCAGGATTCTTGGACAGCTGCTCCCGCAGGAACACGGGGAAGCCCTTTTCCAGTGCGGCCATCATGGAATGCGGGAAGGCCCACATATTCATGCTGACCACTGTGTCTGGCTCCAGACGGGTGTAGGTGTGCAGGTCTTCGGTCATCAGCGGGCCGTCGGCGCTGGTGATGATGTGGGTGCGCTCGGTCAGGGAGGTCAGGCGGCCCGTTTCGTCCATTTCGCACACGCCCCGGGAAACGTAGCCGTTTTCGCTCAGAGTGTTCTTCAGCAGATAACCCACCATGGCCACGTCGCCCTCGTCCTTCAAATGGGTCAGATGGTCATAGGCCAGACGGAAGGCCTCCGCGCCGTAAAAATCGTCGGCGTTGATGGCGCAGAAGGGCGCGTCCACCAGCTTCCGGGCCGCCAGCACCGCGTGGCCCGTGCCCCAGGGCTTTTTGCGGCCCTCGGGGATGGAAAAGCCCTCCGGCAGATCGTCCATTTCCTGATAGGCGTACTGGATCTCCATCTGGCGGCTGGCCCGGTCGCCGATGACCTCCCGGAACAGGGCTTCGTTTTCCCGCTTGATGACGATAATGGCCTTTTCAAAGCCCGCCCGTTTCGCGTCGAAAAGGGAGTAATCCAGAATGATCTCGCCGTTGCGGCCCACAGGGTCGATCTGCTTCAGCCCGCCGTAGCGGCTGCCCATGCCCGCGGCCATAATGACCAGTACCGGCTTTTTCATGCCTTGCTCCGCCCCTTTCCCAGTTCCCGGACGATCTCGTTCATCTCCTGCCAATGGGCTTCCATTTCCTGCAGGAGCTTGAGCTGCGTGCGGGCGCGAACCAGATTGTGTTCAGGGTGATCCACCTTGAAATACACGTCGCCGTTGAGATAATCGCCCAGAAAGCGAATGCCCACTTCCAGCGTCATCAGCTTGGCCCCCATGGGCAGGGACAGAAGCTCGGCTTCGTTCAGGCGGCTGCCGAAGGCTTCCAGATAGCCCTCCGCGAAGGCGCGGTAATAAGGCAGGCTGAAATGTACCTTGTCCAGATCAGTCTCGTCCTCCAGCGCCGTGCTGGCCCCGAAGCGGATGGCGTCGCCAAAGTCGTAGGCCGCCAGACCGGGCATCACCGTGTCCAGATCGATGACGCACAGGGCGCGGCCGGTCTTTTCGTCCATGAGGACGTTGTTGAGCTTGGTATCGTTATGGGTCACCCGCAGGGGCAGCACGCCTGCTTCCAGCTGATCCTGCAGCACGGGAGGAAGGGCGGCGAAGGCCATGAAGCCCTCAATCTCCTTCCGTGCCGTATCTGCGCGGCCGGAACGGTTCTCCTCCACCGCCCGCAGGAAGTCCTGCCAACGCCGGGGCTCATGATGAAAATAGGGGATCGTTTCGTGCAGAAGGGACGCGTCGAAATCGTCCAGCAGGTCGTGGAACCGTCCGAAGCAGCGGCCCGCCTCCCGGAACAGGGCGGGGTCGTCCGTGCGCTCGTAGGTCACGGTGTCCTTCACAAAGGCGTAGCTGCGCCACAGGTCGCCGTTTTCGTCAAAGGTATAGGGCTTGCCGTCCTGAGCCAGATTCAGCCGCAGAGTCTCTTTCTCGGGGTCGCCGCCCTCCCGGGCCACCTTCTGGCGGATGTGCTCCGTGACCCGCTGGAAGTTCTCCATCACCTTTTCCGGCTCCCGGAACACGTTGCGGTTGATGCGCTGCAGCACATGGCTCCGCCCTTCGGATTCAAACAGGAAGGTATCGTTGATATGGCCGTTGCCAAGGGGAACAGGATCTTTGTCGAGCCCGGCGGGGCAGAACTCCCGCGCCAGCGCGCGCAGCTGTTCGTTGGAATAGTCCATGATGTTTCTCCACTCCTGATTCATCAGAAATCGGCGCTCGCCCGCGCCCGAACAGATTCAGTATTATATTATATCATGAAACGACTTTGGGAACAAGTACGGAGGTTTTGCCCCCGGCAGAGCAAAAAATCGCCTGCCCGTCCGAAAAAGCAGACCGGCAGACGCATTGGGCTTTAACCAAGAATCAGCCGTTCGGCCTCTTCATAGCTGGCCGCGACCGCATTGGCTCCATGGTTTTCCGGGGCGGGACGACCGTTGGTGAACAGAATGCTGAACACCCCGGCGGCGTTGGCTGCAGGGATATCCGCCGCCGCGCTGTCCCCAATCATCACGGCGTTTTCGGGTGCGACGCCCATGCGGCCCAGCGCCGCCCATACGATGGCAGGGTCCGGCTTGGCCGCGCCCAGCTCCTCGCTGATGAACAGGCCGCTCAGATAGGGCGAAATCGTGCAATGATCGAACCGGGCATGCTGGATGACCGCCACGCCGTTAGTCACCAGACAGATGGGCATCTGCGCGGCTACCCGTTTGCAGAAATCCTCCGCCCCCGGCAGAAGAATGCTCTGGCGGCTCAGCTGATCCCGGAAATAAAGGTGCATCTCCTCCGGGGAGCGGTGCAGCCCCACCGCCGCAAGGAAGTTGGCCATGCGGGCCACCTGCAGCTCCGGCAGGGTCGTCCTGCCCTGCTCCAGCAGCGCCCACTGCTCCCGATTGATCCGGTGATAGGTCTGAAAATTTTCTTCCCGCACGGGAATGTCAAAATGGGTAAACAGCTCAGTCAGGGCGTTCTGTTCGCCCGCGTCAAAATCAAACAGCGTGCCGTCCGCGTCGGCCAGCAGCAGCTCGTAAGCCATCTTCCTTCATCCTTTCCGTTTGCCGCCGCCCTTGGGGGCGCTTCGGCGTTTCAATGCCTTGGGGGACGCGACAGAATAGCCGAAGAAGCCCAGCGGCTTGCCTACGGTACAGTATTTGCCGTGGACGTAGGCCACCAGCTCCATATCCTCTTCCCGAATGGAGCCGGACTCGGTAAAGTATTCGTCCGCCACATAGACCTGTTCCACCTCCGCCAGAAACAGATCGTGACTGCCCAGCTCCTGCACGCTTTTTACCCGGCAGCACAGATAGGCGGGCGCTTCCTCCACAGCGGGGGCGTGAGTAAGCGGCGGCGCAGGGATGGGGGTCAGCCCGCAGGCCTCGAATTTGTTTACGTCCCGACCGCTTTTGACCCCGCAGAAGTCCACGGCCCGGCACAGGCTGCGCCCGGTCAGGTTCAGGGTAAATTCCCCGGTGCGCCGGATCAACTCGTGACTCAACCGGCTTTTGCGGATGCTGACGGAGACCATAGGCGGCCGAGTGCACACCACGCCCGTCCATGCCACAGTGATCAAATTGGCCTCATAGCCGTTTTCCGGGTCGGCGCAGCCCAGCATCACCGCCGGGATGGGACTTAGATACGTCGTCGGGCCAATAGGCCGGAAAGTTTTTCCAGTGCCGGGCTTCACGCGATCTCCCCCTTGTGTCTGGTTTCCAAAAAGTGTACAATGAATCAGTTCCTCTGTCAACGCTCGCTCAAAGGAGGGTCCTCCCTTGCCGAAATATCATTATCGCTATCGAAAACCCCAGCGGCGGCATTTCCCCGTCCGGCTGGCGCTGGTGCTGCTGGCGCTGTTGGCGCTGTGCATCTATCCCTTTATCGAAGCCCGGACGCTGACGGTAGACGAGCATACGGTGCAGGTGGCCAACCTGCCCGCCAATCTGAAAAACCTGAAGATCGTCTACGCCACGGACATCCATCAGGGCCGCTGGTTCTCCCAAAGCCGGGTCAACGAGCTGGTCAAGACGATCAACGGGCTCAGTGCCGATCTGGTCATTCTGGGCGGCGACTATGCAGAGGACAGCGACGGGGCCATCGAATTTTTCGAGAACCTGCCTTCCATTTCCGCCCGGATCGGCGTATACGCGGTGCTGGGCAACCACGACCGCACCGAGCCGGAAAGCAATCTTTCCGTGCTCATCGGCACCATCAAGGGCCGGGGCATCATCCCGCTGGTGAACAACGTGGCGGCGGTCAAGCGGGGGCAGACGTACTTTTACATTGCTGGCGTGGACGACTATTACAACGGCTACCCGGACGTGGAGGGCGTGGCCTCGCAGGTCAAAGCCAGCGATTTTGTGATCTTCGCCGGGCACACCCCCGACCTGCTGCCCGATATGCTCAAGGCCAAGAGCAGCGACGGCGACAACCACTGGTTCGATCTGGCGCTGTTCGGTCACACCCACGGCGGACAGATCAGCTTTTTCGGCAAATCGCCCTTCTTCAATCTCAAGACGGACGTAGGCCCCCGGTACATGAGCGGCTGGCTGGAAGAAAACCGCGCCGCCGTGCTCATCAGCAACGGCGTGGGCACCTCCGGCGCGCCGGTGCGGCTGTTCGCCCCGCCGCAGATCCACCTGATCACCCTGAAAAGCCGGTAAAAAACAGAAGGCCCCGTCTTTCGCACGTTAACGAAAGACGGGGCTTTGAATTTTGTTTTACCAGCCGCGCTCCACGGAGCTTTCGTCCGATGGTTCCTGCTGGTTCCATTCGCCGACACTGCCGGATTCCCCGTTGGAGTTCTCCGGCCAGTAGGGTTCGGGGGTCTCCACGATCTGCCAATCCGTATCCGGCACAAAGGTGTCGGAAGGCTCCGCCGCCGCGCCGGAAAGATTCTGCTGCCACAGATTCAGCTGCTCCTGCGTGGAGGCGCTGCCAAGGTCATAAGAAAGCGCGGGCAGACCGGATGGGTCGTAGCTGACCTGCATGGGCAGGTACAGAAGCGCCGTAGACGCGCCGGTCACATCCGCCCAGTCCCCTATGGAAAGGGCCGCCGCGCCGGAATACGCCGGGTCGCCGGTCAGGGACGCGCCCTGCGTGATGACGTACACAGACGCGCCGTGCACCTCCACATTGGCCTCCGGGTAGAAGTTCAGCTGGACGGAAAGATAATCGCCCTGCATCATCACCGTGGCGCTGCCGATATAAAAAGCGTTGCTGGCGCACAGGGGAATCTCCTTCATGCCCACGCTGCGCAGCTCGGTCAGGTTCAGCATGGTGCCCATGAGCCAGTCCCCGCCAAGGCCCAGATCCCGAAGCCGCACGCCGTAGGTGCAGGCGCTGTTGAACTGGAGCCGGGGCTGCAGCTGCATAAAGGGCATGGCATACACCGTGTCGCCCACATACAGCGTCACCAGATAGGGCACGGTGGAGCCGCCGCCGTAGGGCAGGTAGATCACGTCGCTGTCAAAATTGCGGCTCTGGTAGCCGTAGTCCTTGTCAAACAGAAGGGTCTGCGTATCCATCCGGGTCAGGGACAGCCGCACAGGCTCCGCCAGTTCGCTGGACGTGCTGATGGTTTTCAGCACCCGGATGCCCTGACAGGCCGCGGACAGGTTCGCCGCCACATAATCGTTCTGGTTGAGCGAATCCATATCCAGCATATCCACATTCAGGGTGAAAAAATCCTCCGCCTGTGCCCCCGGCACGGCGCAGCACGCCAGCAGGCAGCTGAGGAGCGCCAGCACCACGGCCTTTTTCCAAACCCTGTTTTTCATTCCCGTCTCGTCCTTTCGTCGTTTGGCGCGGAAGACCCTGCGTCCTCCGCCGGGAGAAACTCCCTTCGCCTATGGTAACGATTCAGTTTACCATTATCATCCCCAAAAAGTAAAGAGAAGGGCAAAAGAAAAGCAGCGGGAAAAATACCCGGAAAACAGGGAAAAAATCCTGCGTTTCCCATCTTGACACGGGGCGGTTTTCCGCGCTACAATGCCCTTGGCTAACGGAATGACGCAGATCAAGCCCTTCCTATCTCCTTTTGCCAAAGAGAGGCCGCGTCCCGGCTGAAAGCGCGCCGCAAAAGACCGAACGGGTACCGCCTGCCGACCGCAGCACGTGAGCGCACGTTACAGCGCGTCCAATGAGCAAAAAGCAGGGTGGAACCGCGGATGAATTTCATTCGCCCCTACGAAACCGAAATCGTGGGGGCGTTTTTCGTTCCCCAAAAACAAGGAGGAGAAACCCATGTTGATTACCCTGAAAAACGGCCAGCGGGAGTTTGAAAACGGCATGACCCCTCTGGAGATTGCCGGTCAGCTCAGTCAGGAGCTGAAAAAGCAGGCGCTGTGCGCCCGGGTGGACGGCAAGATCGTGGAGCTGTGGCAGCCCATCGACCATGATTGTGAGCTGGAGATCCTTACCTTTGAGGACGACGAGGCCAAGCGGGTGCTGCGCCACACCGCCAGCCACGTGCTGGCTCAGGCCGTGAAAAAGCTGCGCCCCGAGGCCAAGCTGGCCATCGGCCCCGCCATCGACAACGGCTTCTACTACGACTTTGACGTGGACGAGCCCTTCACCCCCGACTTCCTGAAGGAAGTGGAGAAGGAAATGAGCCGCATCGTCAAGAAGAACGACAAGCTGGAACGCTTTGAGCTGCCCCGGGAAGAAGCCATCAAATTCATGGAAGAAAAGGGCGAGCCCTACAAGGTGGAGCTGATCCGCGACCTGCCCGAGGACGCGCACATTTCCTTCTACCGCCAGGGCGACTTCACCGACCTGTGCGCGGGCCCTCATGTGCCCTCCACCGGCAAGGTCAAGGCTTTCAAGCTGACCTCCATCGCCGGCGCTTACTGGCGCGGCAATGAAAAGAACAAGATGCTGCAGCGCATCTACGGCACCGCCTTCACCGACAAGGCCGAGCTGGACGCCTATCTGGCCCGCATCGAAGAAGCCAAGAAGCGCGACCACCGCAAGCTGGGCCGCGAGCTGGATCTGTTCGACATCCGGGACGAGGGCCCCGGCTTCCCCTTCTTCTACCCCAAGGGAATGATCCTGCGCAACTGTCTGGAAGACTACTGGCGCGAGATTCACCGGGAAGCGGGCTATGAGGAGATCAAGACGCCCATCATGCTCAACCGGGCCCTGTGGGAGCGCTCCGGCCACTGGGATCACTACAAGGAGAACATGTACACCACCAAGATCGACGACATGGACTTCGCCATCAAGCCCATGAACTGCCCCGGCGGCATTCTGGTCTACCAGCGCAAGCCGTGGAGCTACCGCGACCTGCCCATCCGCTCCGGTGAGCTGGGTCTGGTGCACCGTCACGAGCTGTCCGGCGCGCTGCACGGCCTGATGCGAGTGCGCTGCTTCACGCAGGACGACGCCCACATCTTCATGACCCCCGACCAGATCCGGGACGAGATCAAGGGCGTGTATCACCTGATCGACAAGGTGTATTCTACCTTCGGCTTCCCCTATACGGTGGAGCTGAGCACCCGGCCGGAAAACTCCATCGGCACGGACGAAATGTGGCAGCAGGCCACCGAAGGTCTGCAGGGCGCTCTGGACGACCTGAATGTGCCCTACACCATCAACGAGGGCGACGGCGCGTTCTACGGCCCCAAGATCGACTTCCACCTGCAGGACTGCCTGGGCCGTACATGGCAGTGCGGCACCATCCAGCTGGATATGAACCTGCCCGAGCGCTTTGACTTGACCTACACCGGCGCGGACGGCGAAAAGCACCGTCCCGTGATGATCCACCGCGTGGTACTGGGCTCCATCGAGCGGTTTATCGGCATCCTGACCGAGCACTTCGGCGGTGCGTTCCCGCTGTGGCTGAGCCCCGTGCAGGCCAAGATTCTCACCATCACCGACCGCAGCGACGAAATGGCCAAGGCGCTGGCTGCCCGTCTGGAAAAAGAAGGCATCCGCACCGAGCTGGATCTGCGCAATGAAAAGATCGGCTTCAAGGTTCGCGAGGCCCAGATGATGAAGATTCCCTACATGCTGGTGCTGGGCGACAAGGAAGTAGAGCAGAACGTGGTCAACGTGCGTACCCGCAAGGGCGAGACCATTGGCAACATGTCCATCGACGATCTGGTGGCCAAGCTGAAGCACGAAATCGAAACCAAGGCGGTGGACTGACCCGCCGTCTCCTGTTCAGGCTGAGCAGGGAGCGCCGCGCCTTCCGACAGGAGCGCGGCGCTCTCTTTGGGCTTTCCCCTAATCTTGTGAATGAAGGATGGAACGAAGCGTGAAACGGTATACTGCGCGGCGGCTGATCGCGGTATTTCTGGGCAATATTCTGATTGGAATCGGCGTGGCGATCTTTCGGATGACGCTGCTGGGCAACGACCCCAGCACCGCCTTTGTGCTTTCGGTAGCGGCCAAGGCGGGCATGGCGCTGGCTCCGATGCTGTGGATCTGCGGCGCGGCATGGTTCGTGCTGGAGCTCATCTGGGGCCGGAAGTTCATTGGGCTGGGCACCTTTGTCAACTGGTTCCTGCTGGGCGTGGTTGCCGACGGCGTAACGTGGGTGCTGAACCACTTTTTCACGGTGCCGGAGGCCTTTTTGCCCCGGTTCCTGATTATGCTGCTGACGCTGCCGGTGGTCAGTCTGGGCGTGTCTCTGTACCAGTCTTCGGAATTGGGCGCGTCGCCCTATGACAGTCTGGCGCTGATTCTGGATGACCGTTTTCCCAAAATTCCCTATTTCTGGTGCCGCATTGCGGTGGACGGCACCGCTACGCTGCTGGCGTGGCTGCTGGGCGGCATCGTGGGTTTGGGTACGCTGGCGTGCGCTCTTTGCCTGGGGCCTTTCGTCCATTTCTTCAATCAGCACGTTTCCGAGCCGTTCTGCCGGGTGGAAAAATCCGCCCCTGCTGAAGCGGCCGGGTCGGAAAGCTGAAACGCTTCTCTTTTCAGGCTGCGCCGCTGATTCGTTCGGCGCAGCCTGAAAAAAACGCTTGACAACAGGGGAAAAATCCGTATAATCATAGTCGATTCTTTGGAAACCTATGCCGAAGACAGCGGGTGAGGGCCTGTCCCTCATAAGAAGCGTAAGCAGCGCCCGCCGAGGTGTAAGGCGGGAGAAATCCCCTGCGACATGTTCGCCCTTGCGCCTGCAAGGGTTTTCTTTTTGGAATCGACCATTTCAAAAAGGAGGTGCAACTCAAATGAGCAAGAATCTCGAGATCAAAAAGCAAGTCGTCAGCGACATCGTGAAGAAGTTTCAGGATGCCCAGAGCGTCATCGTGGTCAGCTTCAGCGGCCTGTCCGTGGAAGACGTTACCGCCCTGCGCGCTCAGTTCCGTCAGAACAACGTGGAATACTGCGTTCTGAAGAACACGCTGGTTCGCCGTGCCCTGCACGAGCTGAACATCGAAGGTCTGGACGATGTGCTCAACGGCCCCTCTGCTTTTGCCTTTGGCATGAGCGACCCCGTGAGCCCCGCCAAGATTGTCAGCGACTTCATCGACAAGAAGAAGACCGATGCGATTCAGATCAAGGCTGGTCTGATGGGCACCGAGATCCTGAGCGACGCGCAGATCAAGGAACTGGCGACCGTTCCCAGCCGCGAAGTCCTGCTGGCCCGCCTGCTTGGCAGCCTGCAGAGCAGCATCGCTGGTTTCGTTCGCGTTCTGGATGCTATCGCCAAGAAGAACAGCGAAGACACCGCTGCCGCCCCCGAAGCCTAAGTGCTGAGCGCGCCGCATGACGCGCCCCCAAAAACATGATTATGAATGGAGGTTATCCGTAATGACTCACGAGGAATTTATTGCTGAGATCGAGAAAATGACTGTTCTCGAGCTGAACGATCTGGTGAAGGCCCTGGAAGAAAAGTTTGGCGTTTCCGCCGCCGCCGCTGTTGTGGCTGTGCCTGGCGCTGCTGCTGGCGCTGCTGCCGCTGAAGAAGAAAAGACCGAGTTCGACGCCATCCTGAAGGACGCTGGCTCCGAGAAGATCAAGGTCATCAAGGTTGTCCGCGAGCTGACCGGCCTGGGCCTGAAGGAAGCCAAGGACTTCGTGGAATCCGCCCCCAAGACCATCAAGGAAGGCGCTTCCAAGGAAGAATGCGAAAAGATCAAGGAAAAGCTGGCCGAAGTCGGCGCTACCGTCGAAATCAAGTAATTGCTTTTTCCAAGAGCATTCCGCTCCCCCGCCTCGCGCGGGGGAGTTTTTTTCATTTCCAAAAGCATCAGGCGGAAGCCGGGGTCATTCCCGAATCTTCCGCCCGATATTTTTATCGCGCCGCCACTGGGGCGCGGGGCCGTCATCGCTCCAATACTCGTCCAGCTGGGTGATCTTCCCGTCCGTCAGACGAGCAAAGGCCACTGCATGGAAAGACAACGCACGATCCGCCGAATAAACATGGATGACCGCAGCGATTCCTCCGGGGATCGGCTCCACTCGCTGAATTTCGCCCTCCCACTGGCCGGGATATTCGCAGTTTGCCCGGACAAATTCCGCGGCGGTAAAGCTTTCATTGGTGCAGTGCCAGTTGACGATGGCGTTCGGGGCCAGAAAGGTTTCCATGGCCTGTGCGTCCTGCCGGAGCACCGCGTCCCAGTAGGCTTGGAGATCAAAATTTTCCATCTGCTTTTCCCTTCATCAAAAAATCGACCGCGACGAGCGCGGTCGATTCGTATTTTCATGGCGTTACGCCATCTTGTTGCCGCAGTTGGGACAGAACTTGCTGCCTGCTTCGACCTTGCCGCCGCAGTTGGGGCAGAAGCCGCCAGCGGGCTTTTCTTCCTGTTTGGCGCCGCAGGAGGAGCAGAACTTGCTGCCCGCCGTGATGGGCTGGCCGCAGGCCGTGCAGGCCACCGTCGCAGCCGCGGGGGCGGCAGGAACCTGCTGCTGAGCGCCGCCGAAAGCCTGCGTGAACATCTGGCCCATGCTCATGCCCGCGCCCATTCCCACGCCCATACCGGCCATGCCGTTGGGGTTGTTGGCGGCGTCCCGCATAGCCTCGGCCGCCTGAAACTGGGCGTACTTGCCCATATCGCCCAGCACGCCCATGGAGGTGCGCTTATCCATGGCCTTTTCCACTTCTTCGGGCAGGCTCACGTTTTCAATGACAAAGTTGGTCAGGGTCAGACCCAGCGCTTCCACCTTGGTATTCAGCGCGTTCATGCAGTACTGGCTCAGGCCGCTGTAGTTGGCGGCGATATCCAGCGCGGGGATCTTACTCTGGGCAATGGCGTCGCTCAGGCCGCTGACCACCATGCTCTTCAGCTGGCCCTCCACGCCTTCCACGGTGAACAGGCTGCTGGTGCCGAAGCACTCCTTCATGAAGGTTTCGGGTTCCTTCACGCGGAAGGCGAAGGAGCCGAAGGCCCGGATGCGGATCATGCCGAAATCGGTGTCCCGCATCATGACCGGGTTGGCGGTGCCCCACTTCCGGTCGAGGAACTGCTTGGTATTGATGAAGTACACATCGCTCTTGAAGGGAGAATTGAAGCCGAACTTCCACGCCTTGAGCTTGGTCAGGATGGGCATGTTCTGAGTGCTCAGCTCATAACGGCCGGGCTGGAACACGTCGGCCAGCTTGCCCTCGTTGACGAAGATCGCCGCCTGGCTTTCCCGCACGGTGAGCTGGGCGCCCATCATGATCTCCTTGCCGTTCATGTCATATTTGTACACCATGGTATTCTGGCTGTCGTCCGTCCACTCGATCACGTCGATCAGCTGGCTGGTCACCAAATCCTTAAAAATCCCCATATTGTTCTCCTTACTGCCGCCACAGGCGGACGGCTTTTTTATTTCAGATTTTCAGCGGCGAAGGCCGACAGGCCCGGCACCAGCCGCACCTCGGCAACCTGCATATGCAGCCCCAGATAGTGGTCGATCTGCTGGGCGGTCTCCTCCACGTAGGCGCGCACCGCGCTTTCCAGCAGGGTGCCGTCCCCGGTGACGGGGTAGCAGAGCACCCGCACCTCTTCCGGGGAGATCACGGCCACATGCAGGTACATATCCCGCTGCCGCGCGCCGAAAAAGTTGCGCAGGGCGGTCTCCAGACGCTCGCTGCCGTAATGCCAGCGGTTGGTCAGGAAGGGATCGTCCATATCCATGGTCAGGCGGGCCAGCACGCAGGGCACGTTGGGCTTTTCCCTGCATCGCAGCATGAACAGACGGGCCCGCAGCTCCTTCTCCGTGGGGATCAGTCCGCAGACGATGCCCTTCAGCAGCCGTTCCTGACTGTGGGAAAGAGAGCCCATCAGATCGTATTCGTCGTTATAATGATCGGCGTGAAGGTTTCCCAGCATCCGATCCAGCGCCCGGATGACCTTCCATTCCTCGTCCGGGGTCTTTTCAATGGGAAAACGGAGCATTGCCGGGCACTGTTCTTCCACAAAGCGGTTCAGCTCGTCAAAAGCCGGGCCGTCGTCCACGGCGATCGCGTCGATCTGGTGCTTCTGCATACATTCCAGCGCTTCCTGCGTGGTCTGACGCAGACGCGGCGGCTTGAAGCCCAAGCTCTCCCAGCCTTCCATCGCGGTGAACAAGTCCCTCACACTCTGGTTTCCGGTGACGATCAGCAGCCTATACACGCGTTTCCCTCCATATTGGTCAAAATGACACGAATTTATTATACCCTGTCACCGGGAAAATTTCAATCCTTCCCGGATTTTGGCTGAAAAAAGGCGGTTTTGAGCAAATGCCGCCGATTGGTTCCCGGCCTTTTCAGGTGTATAATAAAGGGGAAGCGCGCTCATTGGGCTGCGCGGAAGGGAGCATAAGGATGAAAACAGGACTGGTTCTGGAAGGCGGCGGGATGCGCGGCATGTTCACCGCCGGGGTGTTGGACGCCTTTTACGCCCGGGGCCTTCATTTTGACGGGGTGATCGGCGTTTCCGCCGGGGCGGTCTTCGGGGTGAATTTTCTATCCCGGCAGCCGGGACGCGTCATCCGCTACAACAAGCGCTATATCCGCGACCCCCGCTACATGGGCCCCGGCCCGCTTTTAAGGACCGGCAATCTGTTCAGCCCGGACTTTGCCTACGGCACGGTGCCCACGGAGCTGGATCCCTTTGATCAGCAGAGCTTTCAGGCCTCGGGGGTACCCTTTTACGCTGTGGTGACCAACATCGAGACCGGCCATGCGGAATATCCCCTGATCGAAAACGTGTTTGAGCAGATGGACACGCTGCGGGCCTCTGCGTCGCTGCCCTTTGTTTCCAAGCCCGTGGCGGTTGGGGACGGATTGTATCTGGACGGCGGCATTGTGGACAGCATCCCCTTTGAGGCCATGCGGGCGCTGGGCTACGACCGGCTGGTAGTCGTCCTGACCCGGGACGTCTCCTACCGCAAGGGGCCCATGCCCTCCCTGCCTATCGACCTGTGGTACGGAAAATATCCTGCCCTGCAGCAGCGGCTCCGCTGCCGTCACGAGGCCTACAATCAAAGTCTCGACCGTCTGCGCCAGCTGGAGCAGGACGGCGTCGCCAAGGTCATCCGTCCCCGCCGCCCCATCGAAATGGGCCGGTTGGAACGAGACCCGGCGGTGCTGCAGCGGGTGTACGATCAAGGATATGCCGTCGGCCAGAAAACAGAGCTGTAAAGAAAATTCCCCGGTTCCGAAGCAAATTGGGCGCTGCGGAATCGTGGGAACTTTTTTACTTCACATGAAAATACTTATGCAGCCCGCGGAAAAACCCGCCGCCCAGACAGACGGCGCAGACCACGAACAGTCCGAAGGACAGGGCCGCCAGTACGATCAGCCCCCACTGGCTTTCCACGCCGGGCACCAGCAGGCATACGCCCGCCGACAGGAACGCCACCAGACACAACAGCATCAGTGGGATGATGTTCTGCTTCTGCCGGCTGAAATCGGTGAAAAACAGCACGGCGGCCACGGTCAGCCCGGCAAAGCACACGATGGGCAGGAGGTTCCGAATGCGGCCCGGGGCAAGGATCAGGTCGATCAGCAAAAGAAGGCCGCAGCACTGGGCCAGTACCTTGGTGAACTGGCTGACCCGGTTGTATTCCACCATTGTCGGGGCCACCAGATCGCCCCAAAGCATCCACAGCCCCCACAGGGCCACCAGACTCCACGCGCTGCCGCCCAGGCACAGGTTCACCACCGGGCAGGCCACCGCCGCCGCCAGAAAGGGCCAGCGGGCCGCGCAGATCAGCTGATGCCGCTGGATGCGGCGCTTGGGGGGGATGGGATAGACGCACTCAACCTTCATACAGAACGCTTCCTTTCACGGCATAGGGCACCTGATCGCCGTCCAGCAGGCGGCACAGTGCTTCTTCCAGCGAGGGGTCGGCGGTCTGCTTGGCGATGGTCAGCACGGCCTTGCCGCCGCAGGTCACCAGCGCACAGCCCGCACGATTCGTCACCAGCGTGCCCAGCAAAAATTCCAGATGATCCACCCGGCTCTGCATCTCCGAGGGCAGGTTCACCACACCCAGATTGGACAGGGTGTTGGTGAAAATTTTATCCCCCAGAAAGCCGTAGATCACCCGGGCGATGGGGGCCTTGATGAACAGCGGCACAAAGCGCACCGAGTTCACCAGCCGGGTGGAGGAATGGATCATCTCGGTCATGGCCTCCCGGGAGGCTTTCTCCGTCAGCTGATGCTGAATTTCCGGCAGAATGTCGTCCAGTGTGGTCACCTGCTCCATATCCAGTCGAATGCCGCAGTACATGGAAAAATTGCGCAGCGTGGGCGAGGGATAGAACTTGCGCATATTGACGGGCACCTGAATGTTGAAGCTGCCGCCCATGGCCTCCGTGGCCCGCCGTCCCGCCAAAAACAGAAGCCCCAGCAGATAGGCCGTGACGGTGGCGTTCCGGTTGCGGGCAGCCTCCCGCAGCTTTTCCGCGTCCATTTCGAAGTGCAGGATGCGACAGGGGTGCACCGGGGCCAGCCGGCCGCTGAGCTGCAGGGCCGCCCGGTCGGTCAGGCCGGAGCCCTTGCCCCGGCGATCTGCCGCCGGGAAAGCGTTTTCGTTTTCCCCGGCCAGCGGCGGCCGAGTCACGTCCAGAATGCCGTCGCCGCAGGGGCAGTCCGTGCCCAGCAGCCGCAGATATTCCGCCAGCAGGGTCTTGAGGAAGCACATGCCCCCGGTAGCGTCGGTCAGAATGTGGAAAAACTCCGCGCTGATACGGTTTTCATAATACAGCACCCGGAAGCTCTGAGAGCCGCTGGCGGCGATCTTCAGCGGTCGGACGGGAATATCCGTCTCCGGCTGGATGCAGTAGCGCCGTTTGGTCTGATCCAGATAATGCCAGAAAAAGCCCTTGCGCACGGTGGTGGCAAAGCCGGGAAAACGCTGGATAGTGAAATGCAGGGCGATCTGCAGAAGCTCCGGCTTCACCGGCTCCTTCAGAACCGCCGCCAGCCGGAACACAGACATCTGGCCGTGCTTCATGGACAGGGGATAAATTTTCGCCGCGTCATCCAGCCGGAACCACAGCGTGGCGGGCCATGCGTAAAAGCCGCCCAGCCGTTCCGGGTTCAGACGGGTCAGGGCTTCCTCCAGTGGACAGCCCAGCTGCAGCAGCAGATCGATGGCGGCGGTGAAGTCCCGGCGAAACTGAATGACCTCGTCCCGTGCCAGCGACAGGTGGGCGTTCAGCCCGTCAAAATATTCCCGCAGAAGGGCTTGATGCTCCTTTTCAAAGCCACCCACCCAAAGCTCAAACAGCGCCTTTTCCCGCAAATGAGGGGTGCGTGCGGTTTTTTCGGCCTGCTTTCGGGCAGTGCGTTCCCGGCGCGCCTGTTCCTTTTCCAGCTTTCGTGCAGCCTTCGCAGCCTTTTTTTCGTTTTTCCGCCGGGCTTTTGCCTCGGCCTTCCGTTGATTTTCCACCGTTTGGGTTATTTCCTCGGCCTGCTCACCGGCCGCGTTTTTTCTTTCTTCCTCCATCGTCCTAAAAAACCTCCCGATGTGGACTGGCCCGCCAAAGTTGCGTGCGGACAACTTCTATTATATCGTCCCCCGCCTTTCGATGCAACCGGGGTGACGCCGCGCCCCCTCTGGACTTGCGGGGCGCATCCAGGGTAAGTGGGGCGGGAGTGGAAATGGTGATGGATGAATGTTGTTGGGGGCTTATCTCGATACTGCCGCGAAAAGAATGGACAAATGAGCCATTTCTGCGGATGATATTGGGATTTTGCCACAGTTTCCTTCCGGCAGACGGCGTATGAACTGGATCTCGCTATGCGTAGCCTTTGTCACCGAAGGAAAGAACTCGCTTTTTTCAGCGTTTTTGATTAATCATTGAGAATAATAAAGAAAAGCATGGGAGGAAACAAAATGAAGCCAGAGAAAGCCATGGAGCCATCTGGCCGGGAGCTGCCCGGGTTGCGCAAAAAGTCCTTTGCCCTGCCCTATCGCGGCGGGATGATCTGGTTCGAGCATTTGGACGGACTGGGGCGTTTTTGCCAGGGGGCGGACAGTAAAGTCCGCCGGGAGCTTTCCCGACGGTTGGCCCCCTTCGGCATGGCTCCGCTTTGAATCGGATGTGGAAAAAGCCAAGGAATAGCTGATTCCCGAAAAGGCATAAGGTTATTTTCCGTCCAACGCGCGGCACAGCCGCCGGTCAGCCTCCCGTTCGGCCAGCAGGCCGTCGGCGTAATGGGTCCGAAGCCCCGCCAGCGCATCTGGCGGCAGACGCTTCACCAGTGCGACGAGCGCATCGTCTCCCGCGTCCAGATCGGTGAGCAGGTCCAGCAAGTCGGCCAGCGAATGGACGTTTTCCCCGATCAGCGCCGCCTGCTCCTCCGGGGAATCCGCCTGAACCAGCCGTGTCAACAGGCGCTCATAATCCCGACTGTCCATGCTTTCGCCGTAGAACAGCTCCGGCTCGGGGACATTTTCATCGGCGGGCAGCAGAAACGCCCGTTCCGGCTTTCCCAGCTCCAGTGCGGCACGGACGGCTTCCTCCAGCTTGGGCAGACATTGGGCGGCATAGCGCAGCGCCCGGCCCGGCAGCGCCAGCTGCTCCCCCAGCCGGTTCAGCGCATTTTCCAGCGCCGGACGGATCATCGTTCTGTTTTCGAAATTTCGGGCCAGCTTTTCCACCTCGTCGGGCGTTAAGTCCAGTGCCAGCGGAGAGCGTCCGCACAGCGTCAGCCCCAGCGCCGACAGGCAGACCGGCTCGAACAGGTTCACCGGCGCGCTGGCGTATTCCCGGCTCAGGCCCAGCAGCAGCCGGTGTACCGCCCGGGGAGGAAAGGTGCGCAGAAAGGCGTTTTCTCCGTCGATCTCCTGCAGATAGCGCTCCATAAATTCCACGCCCTGCAAGGCGGGCCGACCCAGCAGAGGCGGATAATCCGCTGTGATGTGAATTTCATGGGCGGCAAACTCCGGCCGGTACAGCCGAAAGAATCCGTTGACCCCGCCTTCGATGGTGGAACGCCAGAATCCGTTCGGGGTCTGAAACAATCGGCTCAGGATCCTCCGCTGCAAAAGCCGCACCGTCCGCAGCTTTTGACGCACCCGGCAAAGCCCTTCGTCGTACAGTTCGTTCAATGGCCGTTCCTTCAGCGCTATCGCGGCCTGTTCCGGGGCGGCATAGTCCTTCAGCGCCACGCCAAGGACAAATTGCAGGGAACGCAGCATTTCCCCGGCGGTCTCCACCGGCAGGGAGCCGCAGCCCTCCCCGGCATATTCGGCGGCCATGCGGCGCAGCAGTCCCGGCAGCTGTGCCTGCAGACGGGCAAGGTCATCCTCTGTCAGCAGCCCGCAGGCAAGGGCTTCCTCCGTCAGCGAAGCGAAATAATCCCCGGGGCGCAGCCTTTGGGGGTCGATCCCCTGTCCATTTGCCAGAGCGTTGGCTTCCATCGTTTCTTCCTTTCTTTGCGCATCAAGGAACAAAGTTTCCATGCCTGTTCCGCAAAATTCCCGTTGACAGGGTTGTCTGCGGCGAGTATACTGCAAGAGAGGCCGTCCTGTACAGCTGATCCGGGGAATTGGACCCCGGCGCGGGCATACAGGCTACGGGCCTCGGACTTTTTTCAGCCCTAAGCGCCGGTTTGACCGGCGTTTTTTGTTTATCTGCTTTGGGAAAAATGCCGCTCACAGCCGTCCGAAATCCTCCGGGCGGCCGCCCTGCCGCAAATGCCGGGGCAGCTGCAGCAGAAAGCAGTCGTTCATCAGCTCCATGCAGCCCCGGCAGGGGCCGTCGAACGCCCGGCGCATCTGTTCCAGCAACCAACCGTCAGGCAGGCTGTCCGGCAGCTCGGCCCGGCAGTCATAAAAAAGCGCCACCAGCTCGGCCAGCTGCTGCCCCTGTTCTTCGCGAGTCAGCCACGGGGAACCGGCGAAAATCTCCACCAGCTTTTCGGCGGCGCTTTTGCCGAACTCGATACGTCCCGTTCGGCGCAGGGCTTCGCTGTGGGCCTGGGCGACCGCCCGCGCCTGAGCTTCCGTCAGCGGCAGTCCCCCTTCCGCCTTGCGGCTGACTGCCAGCAGACGGTCGACTTCACCCTCGGCGTTTCCCGCCGTCAAACCCCATTCCAGCTTCATAGCTGTTCCTTTCGCAGCGAAAAGAGCAGCTGTTCCAGCGCTTCCCACTGAAATTCCTCCTGCGAAATTTCAAACTGCTCCGCCAGAAAGGCTCCCTGCCGCTGAAGGGTATCGTTCAACCCGCTCAAGGCCGACCATAGCACCATCGTGCAGCGCTCCGGATGCAGAGCTGCCCGCACGGTTCCTTCCGCCTGTCCCTGCCGAATCATCTCCGCCAGCCGCTCGTTGATCCGCTGCCCCAGCGCCAATATTTCGCCCACGGTCGGATCGTTGCCGTCCAGCCGCTGCGGCTGTACCTGCTGAACCTGCGCCGCCGACTGAGGACATTCCCGCAGGTAACGGAGAATGGCTTCGCAGGCGGCAAAATACCGAATTTCGAAGGTTTTCCGGCCCACGGCGGCTTCCAGCGCCCCGTCCAGCTGCCGAAGTCCCTTTCGGACGATCTGGCGAAGGAAATCCTCCTTGTTGACATAGTAGGCGTACAGCGTCCGCCGACTGTAGCCGGACGCTTTGGAAATATCGTCGATGGTGGTCTGTTCGAAGCCCTTTTGCTGAAAAAGCTCCTCTGCCGCCGCCAGCATCCGCTCCCGGTGCAGCGCTGCCACGGCTTCCTTCTGATTTGCGCCCACAGAAGTATACCTCCGTATTAAAAAGTATACTATTGATATACCACATTGAACCGAATTTTGCAATAGAAAAACCGCCCCGGAAAAATTCCGGGGCGGCTGTGTTGATTCAGAAAAGGAGTTCCGATCAGGCCTTGCCGTTGCAGCCCAGCACGTCCACGATCTTGTGGCGCACCATGTTGCGGATGCCGTCGCGGGCGTCGGTCAGGTACTGACGGGGATCGAAGTGATCCGGATGCTCCGCAAAGTGCTTGCGGACTTCGCCGGTGAAGGCCAGACGCAGGTCGCTGTCGATGTTGATCTTGCACACCGCCATGGTAGCGGCCTTGCGCAGCATGGCCTCGGGCACGCCCTGAGCGCCGGGCATATGACCGCCGTACTGGTTGATCATATCCACATACTCGGGAATGACGCTGGAAGCGCCGTGCAGCACGATGGGGAAGCCGGGCAGGCGGCGGCCCACTTCTTCCAGAATGTCGAAGCGCAGCTTGGGTTCGCCCTTGAACTTGAACGCGCCGTGGCTGGTGCCGATGGCGATGGCCAGGCTGTCGCAGCCGGTGCGGGTGGCGAACTCTTCCACTTCGTCGGGATGGGTATAGCTGGAATCCTCGGCGGAGACCTTCACATCGTCCTCCACGCCCGCCAGACGGCCCAGTTCGGCCTCAACGGTGACGTAGTTCTTCTGGCTGTGAGCATATTCCACGACCTTCTTGGTCAGGGCGATGTTCTCTTCGAAGGGCAGGTGGCTGCCGTCGATCATAACGCTGGTGAAGCCGCCGTCGATGCAGCTCTTGCAGGTCTCGAAGTCGGGGCCGTGATCCAGATGCACCACGATGGGCAGGTCGGTATCCTCGATGGCGGCTTCGATCATCTTCATCAGGTACACGTGCTTGGCATAGGCGCGGGCGCCCTTGCTCACCTGCAGGATCAGGGGAGCGTTTTCCATCTTCGCGCCCTCAGTGATGCCCTGGATGATCTCCATATTGTTGACGTTAAAAGCGCCGATCGCGTATCCGCCTTCGTAGGCCTTTTTGAACATTTCCTTCGTATTGACCATTGGCATGGGAAAAATTCCTCCTTTAATCAGGGTGATATCTGCATTATACATGATTTTTTCCCGGTTGAACAGCCCAAACTTTCCTTTAGAGGGCAGAAACCTTTCCGAGCGGATCTTTTCAGGCTTCCTCCGCCGGGTCGCGCCGCCGGGCGGGGCGCTTTTCGTCCTCGGGATAGATATAGCTCAGCTCCATGCTATCGTAGGGAAAAGCGTCGATAAAATCCCCGGCGCGGAAACGGGTCATGGCGTATTCGTCCCAGTCTGCCTGATGGCGGGGCAGCCACACCGGCTGGCTCAGGTCCAGCCCCGGCAAGATCTGCCGCAGGGCCTCCTGCGGATCGTCCCGGCGACAGGGCGCGACGGCGCTTTTGGCCACCCGGTGTTTTTTCATCAGCCGTACCCACAGACGGCCCTCCGATTGTTTTGCCGGCACAGCAAAACCTCCTTTTGCTTTTTCTCTTCCAAACGGCCCTGCCCCAACGGGATTCCCGGCACGGCCTGTGCTCAATGCAGCGCCTCTCCCAGCGCGGCGACCTGCTCGTTGGACGGGGAGTGATTCTTCTGCTTATAGTCCATTCCCCAATCAAACATCGCGCCCAGAACCGGCTTCAGGCTCTCGCCCGTTTCCGTCAGGGTGTATTCCACCCGGGGCGGCACCTCGGGATAGGCTTTGCGCGTCAAAAGGCCGCTGGCTTCCATATCCTTCAGATTTGCCGTAAGCACTTTTTGGGATACGCCGGCCAGAGACTTTTTCAGCTCCCCGAAGCGCTTGGTCCCAGTGAACAGATCCCGGAGGATCAGCACTTTCCAGCGATCTGAAATCAGGGAAAGCGTCGTTTCCACCGGGCACATCGGAAGTTCCCTGTTTTCCGCCATGAAAGCACCCCTCCATACATTGCGGGTTTGTGAACCAGTCAGAATGATTATAACGACCCGTATTTGATCCGTCAACCGATTTTCAGACGGGCGCAGGGCAATGGAAAAGGAGATTCCGTACCCTCAGCCATTTTTTGCATCCTGCCAGACTGCCGTCTTCCTCCTTCTTCCCTTTTCCCCCTTCTGGGCCAAGCACATTGACGGATAGTGTTTTTTCGCTATAATAAGGTAGAATAGAGCGAATTATCGGCATATGCCGATGCTTATGTATGAAGGAGAGAAGTCCGATGCCTGCCGCTTCCGCTTACCGCCGCGCCCCTTTGGTCAACCCCGCCTATGTGCCCCTGTCCGACGCCGCCCTGCACCCCGAAGGGCCGATGAAAGCCCGGATCCAGCAGGTGCTGAACATGGTCAACACCCGCCATATGTCCACGCTGGACTCCGTGCTGGCCACCAAGTTGGGCGGCTATGCCCAGCTGCCCCCCATGCCCGACGTGGAGGCCGCCGCGGCGCTTTTGCCCGCCGATCCGTCCCGCTTTGTGGAGATCGTATGGAGCGCCTCCATGCTGGCGGCCATGAGCCGGGATAAAGAGGGAATGCTGCGGGTGCTGGGAGCCATGCGGGCCTTTGCGCAGGCGCTGCCCCAGCTGAGCGAGGAAGCCCTGTTCGCCTGCGGCGCGGACGCGCTGCGGCTGACGGTCGATCTGTACCGCCGCACGGGCCAGTCCTTCCTTTTGAACCTGCTGGAGACCATGCGGGGCCAGCTGCCGGACGTGTCCGGCCTGATGCATATGTTCCCCTTCCAGCGGGAGTACCGGCGGGAATCTCAGGGCAATACCCCGGAGGAAAAAGCCTTCTACGACCGTATGGATCGCTTCGCCATGGGCAAGGGCGCGGCGGACGCGCTGGCCATGACCGTCTTTCTGGGCCAGTACAGCGGCTCCGGCCGGGACGCGGCTGCGCCGCTGACGGGTCTGAACGCCCTGAACCGCTATCACGGAATGCCCTGCGGCGCATTTGCTGCCGACCCCTATCTGGCGGGCCGGGACCCCGCCCGGGCGGTGGAGCTGGACGCGCTGTGCGCGCAGATCGAGGCCTACGCGGACGCGCTGTGCTTCACCGGCGAAAATGCCTTTGCCGAGCGGCTGGAGCTGATGTGGGAAAACGCCCTGCCCGACCTTCTGACCGAAGAAGGCGTTCGCACGCTGGAACCCACCAACCGCCTGTCGGACGATGAAAGCTGCCAGCTTCACGCCGTGCCCGAAAAGGAGGACGTGAGTGCCCTGCTGCGGGCGCTGTACGCCCTGCGGCGCAGCGTCTGGCTGAGCCGGGATGATAACACCCTGACTTATATGCTGCCCGTGGAGAGCGGCTGCATTACCCGGCTGGGCGGCGTGCCCGTGCGCATGACCGCCGCTGTGAAGGGCCTGAGCCGCAAGGAGATCACCCTGCAGGCCGAACTGAAGCAGCCCGTCCAGTTCACGCTGGAACTGCGGGTGCCCCGCTGGGCGGACAGTGCTACGGTCAGTGTCAACGGCGGCAAGCCCGTGCAGGCCCAGCCCGGAGAAAAATTCCCCCTGACCCGGCTGTTCCAGAGCGGCGACACCATCGTGCTGACGCTTGCCTCGTCTCCCCGGCTGGAAACCGGCTACCGGGGCAGCCTGTCCGTTTTCTGTGGCAGCACGCTGATGGCGCTGCCCCTGCCCGGCGCAGAGATGGAATGGCGCTATGCGCTGGTGTCCGGCGAAAGCGTCACCGTCAGCGAGGAGGACGGCGAGCTGAACGTGCTGGTCACGGCCTGTGAAGCGCCCCTTTGGAAAGAAAAGAAGGGCTTCATCCTGCCCCCGCCCCAGAACTGCCAGATGGGCCCCGCTTACCGTCTGACCCTGATCCCCTATGCGGGCTGCGGCGGACGTATTGCAGCGTTCCCCTGTGTGCGGGCATAAAAGATGACGGAAAAGAATGGGATGAATTTGGAGCGACTGCCCGTTTTATCATTAGCGCCCATGGCGGGCATCACTGACTGGCCTCTGCGAGTGCTGTGCTACCGAATGGGTGCGGAATATGCCTGTTCGGAGATGGTCTCCGCCATCGGCTACCTGTGCGCCAAGCCCGGGAACCGGGTATATACCCAGCTTTTACAGGTACACCCGGAGGAGACCAATACCGCCTGCCAGCTGTTCGGCAAAGACCCGGTCGTCATGGGCGAGGCCGCCCAGAAGATCACCGAGCTGGGCCGGTTCCGCTCGCTGGATATCAACATGGGCTGTCCCGCCCGGAAGGTGGTCTCCATCGGAGAGGGCAGCGCCCTTCTGCTGAACCCGGATCAGGCCTACAAGGTGATGGAGGCCGTGGTGAATCATACCACCCTGCCCGTCACCTTCAAGACCCGGCTGGGCTTCGACCGGCAATCCATGAACGCCGTGGAGCTGGGCAGGGCCGCCCAGTCGCTGGGGCTTCGGTGGATGTGCGTCCACGGCCGCACCCGGGAGCAGCAGTACTCCGGACAGGCCGACTACGGCGCCATCGCCCGGGTGCGGGAGCAGCTTTCCATCCCCGTGCTCGCCAACGGCGACGTGTTCGCCCCCGAAGACGCGCCGCGCATCCTGCGGGAGACCGGCTGCTCCGGCCTGATGATCGGCCGGGGAGCTATGGGCGATCCGTGGCTGTTCCGGGGCGCGCGGGAGACGCTGGACGGCCGGCCCGTCACGCCGGTCACGGCCCGGGAGCGCATCGACGTGGCGCTGCTCCATCTGGAATGGATGGTGGACTACAAAGGCCCCCGGCAGGGCGTGCTGGAAATGCGCAAGCATCTGGGCCACTACATCGGCGGAATGCGCGGAGCTACGGCCCTGCGCCGGGAGCTGAACATGGCCAAAACCGAGGAGGAGCTGCGCGGACTGCTCCTCCGCCTTTGGGAAGAAGTCCGCGGTCAGGAGGATCAAGAATGAAGAACGCAATCAAAAGAGCGGCGAAGGCGCTGGCGCTGATCCTGTGCCTCTGCCTGACGGCGGGCGCTGCCCCGGCCAAAGCGGACGCGCTGGACATGGTCAATCTGCTGTCCCCGTGGATCGAGGGTGACGAAGCGCAGCTCTCCGTCAGCTACGAGATCAAGAACCTGCTGCCCTATAACGACAGCACCCTGACCCTGCTCAACAACGTGCTCAAGCATATCACCGTGGAGGGCCGCGTCAGCGGGAATGATACCTCCATGGGCATTTCGGTGGACGGGGACAGTCTGTTCACGCTGGAGGAAACGCAGGAAAACGGCCGCTCCGTGCTTCGGACGGAGCTATTGCCCAACCGGGAGCTGACCTCCGCCCAAAACGCGCTGGACGCGCTCTTCCCGGAGGACGAGACCGCTGAACCGGCAGAAGAAGGCACGGACGCGCTGCCCGGCGGTTCCTTTGACCTGAACGCGGCCCTGACCGAGGCGGAAGCCTGCTACCGCCAGCTGACGGACGCGATCCAGCCCTACGCCGAGGAAAAGAAAGCCAACTACACGATCAAAAACGTGGGCAAGGGCAAATGGGTGCGGCTGGCCAAGCTGACCGCCGAACAGGCCGAGGCCCTCAAACCCCAGATCGCGGCGGTGCTGTCCTGCGGCATGGACGAAGCCTTCCGCCAGCAAATGGAAAGCCTGACCCTTAAAAAGGGCTTTACCGTAGCCCTATACCGCACCGCCGAGGATGGGGACGATCTTGCCGTCTACATCAAGGGCAACGCGGCCATCGAGGACGTCAACTATACCATCGCCTACCAGTGGGCCTTCGCCCGGGGCGAAAACGGCAATGATACGGACACCTACAAACTGGAATTTAACCGGCCCAAGGGGAAGATCGACAAGCGGACGGCGGAAGCCAGCCGCACCCAGTCCGTCAGTGAGGACGGGCGGAAGCTGACCGTCCAGAGCTCGCTGGAATTGAAGGAAGGCAAGCTGACCCTGACCACCACCCGGAAATACGACCTTACCGGCCGGGACGCGGACGGCGGCACAGCGGTGTCCGGCAGTATCGTGGACACCGTCAAGCAGCAGGATTCCAAGGAAAAGACCAGCTCCACCACCTCCACCGAGCTGGTGCCCGAGCTGAAATGGGCGGGCGGTGTGCTCAGCGGCACAATCAACGTAGCCCGGCTGAACGGCAAAACTCCCGCGGGCGAATATGTGCTTCACTTCGGCGATACGTCCTTCGACCCGGTGCAGGCACTGGCCGCTGCCAGCAGCAGCGACGACTCCGCCCCCACCGTGCAGATCACCATCGACGGCTCCAGCGTGCAGCAGAACACGGACACACTGCAGGCCATGCAGTCCGGCTCCTATCAGGTAGGCGAAACGCCCGTGGGCGTGACGGAATACACCGCCCCCTCCACCCTGACGACCGTCGATCTGGACACCGCCGACGCGGCCGCGCTGGCGGCGCTGCAGGGCGAGCTGTTCCAACGGGCGGCGGGCAAGTTGCTTCCCGCGCTGGCGGCGCTGCCGGACGGCGACTCCGCGCTGCTTTCGGATTCCATGTCCGACGAGGATTATCAGGCGTTTTTGAACCTGCTGGGACTGTAAAGCTCAAGCCATCAAAGGAGGCCGACCCATGGGAAAACGGAACGGACTACTCCGCTTCTGGGGCGCGCTGGCGCTGTGCCTGTGCCTGTGCACTGGCGCGCTGGCCGAAAGCCTGCAGGGCTACACGGTGGCGGAAAAGCTGATCAAGCAGCTGGACGCGGGCAGCGGCTTTTCCGGCACGCTGGAAGTGCAGACCGACGGGGCCGACGCGCCCCTTTCCTTCCAGTGGGACTACATCCACACCCGGAAAAACAGTGAGACCGTGGAGCAGCAGCGGCTGGATCTTCGACTGATGGACGGCGAGACCGCCCGCAATACCTTCCGCTTTCAATGGGAAGACCCGGCTCTGCGTTTTCAGACCGACCTTTGGTCCGGCCAGTGGTACGAGCTCAACGGAACCCGTACCGAGCAAAGCGAGGGCAGCGCGGGTGCAGCGCTGGACACTCTGCTGGCCGACACGCTCAAGGCAAACGGCATTCCCGTTTCCTTTCTGCGGATGCTGCCGTTGCTTTCCTCGATGAACACGCCGGACGAATGGCTGGCCCCCGCACTGGAGACCTGCCTGACCCGGATGGACATCTGGATGGAGGGCTACCGGGGACGCACAGATATCGGCAAGCTGGAGGACGGCACCGGCACCCTCAGCGCCCAATACCGCATCGCGCCCTCCAACGTTAAGGCACAGCTGAAGCAGCTGATCCTGGACGTGCTGGGGGACGAAGACCTGATCCAGCGGCTGAAAAATCACTTCGGCGAGGAACAGACGGCCTTGTATCTGAACCCGGAATGGCAGCCTTACTATTTTGCGGCAGTAGAAGCGCTGCCGCTGGCGGACGATCTGGTCATCGACCGAACGGTCTCCCTGAAGGGCGACCTGCTGTCGCTGAAGGTCTCCATGCCCTACTCCGACCCGGACATGGGCGCGGTCACGCTGGGCTACAGCCTGACCACGACGGAAGACAGCGAACCCAGCAGCGAGATCACCGTGGAAAGTCAGGAGCGGCTGGTCACGCTGCGGTATTTCACCTATAGCAGCATGACGGACGTGAGCGTCACTCAGGGGACGCTGATCAGCCAGCCCACCGGCGAAGCGGCCTTCACCGTGGCTGACGGCGAGCAGGAAAAGCCGCTGGCCGTGGCCTTCCTTTTCCGCAGCCAGACCACCAACGGCAAGGGGGACGACGGTCGGGACAGCTGCCGCATCCAGTGGGAGCTGAGCCTGACCCCCGATCAGGAGACCCCGGACGCGCAGGAGTTTGACGAATACGACCTGAACTTGGATATGACCTTTGCCTCCCATAGCCCCCAGAAATCGGCCACCGAGCTGAACGCAGTGCTGACTGTGGGCGGCGGCCAGCGGACGGGGCGCACTTTCACCCTCAACGGAACCACCCGCACCCCCTGGGTGCCCGATGCGGTTCCCTCCGAAACGGTTTCCCTGTCCGATCTGCCCGAAAGTGACTGGAACACCCTCTGGCAAACGCTGTGGAGCGACGCGTTGCTTTCCAACCTGAAAATCGGCGAGTGATTCTAGTTATATGAAAAAGCCCGGCAAAATGCTGCCGGGCTTTTCTTTTCCACATCGCCTAGCTGGGGGCAAAAGACTGAAGTGAATGATTACTAGCAATCGCATTGATAAAGTCTGAAATCTTTTCGATTTTGTAACGAATTTTGACATTTTGGCAAGTTATACGTATAATAAAATCAGGCTGATAAGTGAGGCTTGACGATAGGAGGAAATACTTATGGGCAAGACACTAGGAGAGAGAATATCCGAGATGCTGCGCAAGCAGGGAATTCAGCAGAAGGAACTAGCTGAGCGAATCGGTATTACAGAAGCCGCTATGTCACGGTATATTGCCGGAACACGAGAACCAAAACCAGATGTAATTGCCAATATGGCAATTGCATTACACACAACGTCCGATTATCTTTTGGGAATTGAGAACGATGCGTTCAACTATCACCAGGTTCGCCGTATGATTGCAAGAAATGCTTCTTCTATGACGGATCAGGAAAAGAAAGCTCTGATTGATGCGCTGTTCGGGGAGGAGTAAGGATTGGCAATTCAATTATCAAATCAAAGATACGAAGAAATCAAACGTATCGTTGTCAGAATGTTTGTAGAGTATGGAGTATCCTGCGTTCCCATCAATGGTTTTGAAATTGCATCATCCAGAGCAGTCTCTTACCGGAGATCGCCATACGCCTGTCTTACACTATCATCTATATGATACTCGCTTCAGCATGAACAAAACAGGCTCATTTGAACGGTCTAATGCAAAAATGCTTACTGATGATATGAAAACAAAATACAAGAAATATTTCAAAGGAGTCAAACATATATGATTGGTGGTAATCCTAACGATTTTCTGGACAGAATTTATTCTTGTCAAGATACCATTTATATTTACAAGGGAATAAAATACTGGTTTCAGGGGTATATGCCTGATTCAAATACAGTACACATGGAAGTAATACAATATCAACCAGCAAACAATAAAGAAATATGGAGCCATGATGCCACCACTATTGAGCAGTGTAAGCAGGCTTTTATAGATGCACCTCTCTTTAACGGAAAAACATTCTGGGATGCCGAACAAGATATTGAGTGGGTGGATGACTAAGGATGTAATTTATATTTCATTTACTTTAAGGAGGGTGCCTAAAATTGAAAAATGGTGATGTTCGTGAGTTTGTTGATCACATTCATTATGGAGATGAGCTTTGGTTTCTCTATGAAGGAAAAAAATACTTTCTGGAAGGATGGACGAATAACGGCAGTCTTGATCTCTGCTTATACGAAATGACAGACAATGGAGAAAAGCATATCTGGAAAGGGAACGCAACGCATTATCCAGTTGAAGCATTCTTAGAAGCTAAAATCTGGAACGGAAAATCTTTCTGGGATGTTGAACAGGATATGGAATGGGTAGATGATTAGACGAGGGAGCAATTTATGGCGGGGAGGACCTTAACTGATAGCAAAAAATCCACACCAGACCCGCGAGCCGCGAGGCCCGTTGCCGAGCGGCGGTAGCTCCGCAGCTAACCCGCTTTCTCTCGAGCGTCCCGCGCCCTATAGGCGCGGTGTGGGGTCAAGGGGCACTGCCCCTTGACGAGCGGCGGTAGCTCTGCAGCCAACCGGCTTTCCCTCGTGTGCCCCTGCGCGCATAGCGCGCAGTCCGGGGTGCAGGGGTACTACCCCTGCTGCTGCCGAAGGCCCTTGGGGTAGTGGTTTTTGAGCTGGCCGTTGGAGGCCTTGGCAAACCCTAAGGGGAGAGATTCGTAGCAGACCAGATAAAACCCGGAGAAGGAGTCCGGGCAAGGAAGCACCTCGCCCCGGAGATACGCCCGGGCTTCAGCCGGGGAAACAGAAAACGATGGGAATCCGGCAGTCGGGCTCATTGCCAGCGCCAATGCGTGATCGGGCTGAAATACCTTGCCCTTCAAAGCCCCCAGCTGTACCCCGGCCCGTAAGACCCTGACCCCCTGTAAGGGCGGCAGCTCCGGCGCGGAAAGCAGCGCGTCTCCTAAACGGGCATTGGCGGCCGGCAACGCCGCGCCGACGGCTTTGGCAAAGGCATCGTAGGCTTGTAAAAGCGGCTTGTCCGGCTTGGCCAGAGCATCCCCCGGAGCAAGCGCGGACGCGTGCGGTTCGTCGCCGCGCTTGCGCAGCAAGGCCACAAAATGCCCTTCCCCTTTGACCCGGTGGGGATAGAGATGCAGCGTCCCGCCGGGCGCGTCCAGTTCCGCCCCTTCCCCGGCAGGAAGGGTAAACGCGGCGGTTTCGCAATCGGAAACCGCCTGCTGCATCCAGTTAATGACCCCTTCATTTTCCTCGGTATTCAGGGTGCAGGTGCTATAGACCAGCCGCCCGCCGGGGCGAAGCATGGCCCATGCGGAGGTCAGAATGCGCTTCTGCCGGGCCGCGCATCCTGCCGGGGACTGCTCCGTCCATTCGGCGCGGGTCTCCGGGTGGCGGCGAAACATGCCCTCGCCGCTGCAGGGCGCATCCACCAGAATCGCGTCGAAAAATCCTGCCCACCGGGGAGCGAGCTGCTCCGGCTCGGCAGAAACGACCAGCCCGTTGGTCACGCCCATTCGTTCCAGATTGCGGCTGAGAATTTTCGCACGGCTCGGTACCGGCTCGTTGCTGACCAGCAGCCCCCGACCCTCCAGCGCGTCGGCGATCTGGGTGCTCTTTCCCCCCGGGGCGGCGCAGAGATCCAGCACCCGTTCGCCGGGCCGGGGAGACAGCACTGCCACCGCCGCCATGGCGCTGGGTTCCTGAATATAGTACGCCCCGGCTTCGTGCAGGGGCTGTGCGCCCGCCGTGCTTTCCTGCGACAGATAGCGCCCCGTCCGGGGCTGCCACGGCACCGGCTCCCCCAGCCCTTCGATCAGGGCGGCAGGATCGGCCAGCGGCTTGCGGGGATTGAGCCGCAGCCCGCGCACATAGGGCTGGGCCAGCGCGGCAAAATAGTCGTCCGCTTCTGCTCCCAGCTGGGCGCGGATCCGCTCCTGAAAAACCGGCGGCAGGGGATAGGCTTCGCTCATGGGGAACCTCCGTTCAAAACATAAACTCCGGGCATAAAAGAAGGGCCTTATGCCGAAGGCCCTTCCTGCTGATGGTTGTTGGGATTCTTGGGATAGACCGGTTCGCGGAATGCCTTGTGCACAGGCACGGTAGGCTGCCAGTCATGGATGGAACGGGTGTCGTCCTCCGCATCCACGCCCACGAAATCGCGGGCCTTACGGGCCAGCGCCGCAAAGGGATTGCGAGGTTTGGCCTGTGCGCTCTCCACCCGGGAGCGTTCCGCGTCGGCAAAGGAGTAAAAGTCGGGCGCAGGCTCCTGCGGGGCCGTGTCGGACGGATTCCAGCCGATGTTGCGCTGAAAGCTGGCCGCGTCCAAACCGGGATGGATGGGCGCGTTGTTTTCATAGGGCTGAGCAGTTGGTTCGTTGGGCGTGTAACCGTTTGGCGCAGACACATTTTGCGTCTGCGGAGCGGCGTAAAGCTGCTCCGGCGGCAGGGGCCGGGCAAAACCCGCCTGCATATCCCGGATGTAGTTCAACGGCTCTGGTTGGGCAGCGCCGAAGGTCTGCTCCATGCCCTGCGCCGCCTGCTGAATCGTGTCCGGGCGCACCAGCGTGTCGCCGTGCTCCCATCCGCCCAGATCCTCGTCAAAGACCGGGTCAAAACCGGCGCTTTCATTGGGCACCGCCCAAGTCGCCTGCTGGGGCTGCGCCGGGGCGGACGGGGTCTGCTGCCAGTGCTCGTCCTGTACGGCGCGGTGCTCCTCCCGGGGCAGATAGCCCGAAGCAACGTAGGAAGGATTGCCGCCCCGGTAGACCATAGTGGGTTCCTCCTCCGGCAGGGGTTCCTCCCACTGGGCAGGCGGAACGGGATGGGGATTTTCCACCGTAGGGACGTATTCATGAGAGAAATCCTGCCGGCGCTGGGAGCGGCGGGCCTTGCGGCGGTTGCGCCAGACGGTGTCGGGTCGCCAGCGCAGAAAATATACCAGCCGGTCGGCCACAAAGCCGCCCACCGCCAGACAGACCACCAGAAATTTCCAGTTGCTCTGAAGAAAGGAAAGTGCGCGGCTGCCGTTTTCACTGTTCAGTGCAGCCCAGATCTGGCCGATCAGCAGCCGGATCCAACTCAGCAGCAGCGACAGAATGGAATTGGTAAAGCCGTTCATTCACCGGCCCCTTTCCCGAAAAATTATTTGGTCAGAAGCGTGACGCTGGCCTTGGAGGGCGTAGCCGTCCAGGTCAGGGTGTCCGGGTCGTCCGCGTCCAGCACCAGCATGACCGGCAGGGCGTATTCGCCTACCGTCAGGCCGGAGGCGTCCACATAGGCGGACATCTTTGCGGTGGACAGCCGGGAGACCGCATTCTGCGGGCCGGTCACATCCACGTCAATGGTGCGCTGGGCCAGTCCGGCGGACAGTCCCTCCGGGATATTGCGCACGGACAGCTTTACTCCGCTGAAGCTCTGGGTGGTGATGATGGGCTCGATCTCCACCTGTACGGTCACGGTATCGGTGCTCAGATAATTCACCGTGGACGGCTTGCGCAGACTCAGCTCCGTGGCGAAGCCCTCGCTGCGGTCGTCAAGGTCGATGGCCGAAGTGGTGAACAGGGTGTCCAGCGTATCCAGCGCGGTGCCGTCGCCCGCGGCCAGCACGGTAACGGGCGTGATGGTCACGCTCTTGACTTCATAGCCCGCGGCGGGTTCGCCTTCCAGCCGAACCAGATCGGAAACGGTCAGGGTCTTGGTGGGATAGAGATTCTGCTCCACGGTGACGGTGCGCAGGGTCACGCCCGCGTTGGTCACCCGCAGCAGGGAGCCGTCCAGTTCGTTGCCGTCCGCGTCCAGCACCCGCATGGACAGGGCGGAACGCACCTGCCCCTCCTTGGCGCTGAGCCGGGACAGGTCATAATCCGCCACGATGCTGGCGATCTGATCCACAATGGTGCGGGGGCCGCTGACGGCCGCCGTGCTGGGGGCCAGCTGAGGCGTGGAGGCATAATATCCGTCGGGCGCGCTGCCGGTCACGTTCAGTGTGATCGGCACGCGGTAGTTGGTCACATACTCGTCCACCACCACAGTCAGGCTTTCCGGCGAAACGGACGTGACGGTGCCGTAGGTCGTGGTAGAGGAGGTCTGAATGCGCAGGGTCTGCTCGCCAGTCTCGGTGATGCGGCTCACATCCACCCGGGGGTTATAGTTGGAGGCCTGTGCGTTGGAATAGGAGCGCTGGGGCACATCCGCCCGCAGCCGCACGGAAAGATTCTCGTCCTCCAACCCAGACACCACGATCAGCCCGTTGCCGATCAGCGTGTCCGTACCGGTGACGGTGACGGGCACGTCGCTGAAGACCCGCTCCCGGGTCAGTGTGGGATCCTGCGTGATCAGGCCCGCCCAAAGGCAGACCGCCAGAAAAAGGGACAGCAGTTTCCAGCCCCAGTTATGCAGGCATACCCGCAAAAAACGGGCGGGCGCCTGACGCAGCGCCTGACGGACGCTGCCGGTCTCGTTTCGCTTGGGTTCGGTATTCATGCCGCGTCCCCCTTTCGCCGTTTGGTTTTCTCCAGCAGGCTGGACAGAAGGCCGGTCTCTTTTTGCTGATAAATGGAGGTAAGCACCTGTTCCAGTCCCGCCCGGTCCAGATGGCGGGTCAGATGACCCTCCCGGGCCACGGAGATGGTGCCGGTCTCCTCACTGACGATGAGGGAGATAGCGTCCGTGGTTTCGGTAATGCCGATGGCAGCCCGGTGGCGGGTGCCCAGTTCCCGGCTGATGCCCTTGCCTTCGCTCAGGGTCAGGATGCAGGCAGCGGCCATGATGCGGTTGCCGCGAATGACCACCGCGCCGTCATGCAGGGGCGTGTTGGGCTCAAAAATATTTTCCAGCAGTGCGGAGGAAATTTCGGAATTGAGGGTCGTACCGGTCTCCACCACGTCCTTCAGGCCGATGCGCTGTTCGATCACGATCAGCGCGCCCACCCGGCGGCGGCTCAGGTTCAGCATACAGTGGGTGATCTCGGAGACGATCTGGGCGCTTTCGCTGCCCGTGGCCCGCTCGCGGATGGCTCCCCGGCCGATCTGCTCCAGCGCCTTGCGCAGCTCCGGCTGGAACAGGATCACCAGCACCACCGCGCCGTTGGCCACCACGTTCTGCAAGACCCAGCTCAGAGCGGTCAGGCCCAGAAGGTCGCTGATCCAGCTGGCTGCGATCAGCATGACCAGTCCCTTCAAAACGGCGCTGGCCCGGGTCTCCTTGGTCAGCATCAGCAGCTTGTAGATCAGATAGGCGACGATAAAAATATCCAGCACATCGGCAATGGTGGGGCGATTGAAAACGTTCCAGACCAGGTTTTTGATCTGATCCCAGGCGTTGTTCACGGTCAATCCCTCCCTCCGAAAATTCTTTTGAAAAGCCCTGTCGGGCTCTATGCGCGTTTCTCTTGTGCGCCTTTTTTGATTATACTACATATAGAGGTAGGATAAAACCCCCCGGCGGCAGTTTTTCGCAGGAATTTACGGGTTTTGCAGGGTGGAAATTTTCGGAAAAACGCTTTCAGAACATCACCTTCCTGCCTATGGAAAGAGTCTTGACACCTGTGGGCCGCAATGCTATACTCCAAGAAAGATGTATCATGCATCTGTACTGATTTTTCAACGGTCTGTCAAGATACGTTTCGGTTACTAAAGGAGGTTTTCTCATGCAGATCCACGTTTACGATCACGCCCAGCAGGTTGGGCAGGCGGCGGCGACGCTGCTGGCCGCTCAGCTGATCTCCAAGCCCAACTCCGTGCTGGGGCTGGCCACCGGCTCCACCCCCATCCCCACCTATCAGGCCCTCATCAGTCTGTACAAGGCGGGTGTGGTGGATTTTTCCAGCGCGTCCTCCTTTAATCTGGACGAATATGTGGGTCTGCCGGCGGGGCATCCCTGCAGCTACCACAGCTTCATGCGGGAGCAGCTGTTCGACCATGTGAATATGCCCGCCGACCACATCCACATTCCCGACGGCAACGCCGCCGATCCCCAGACGGAATGCGCCCGGTACGATCAGGCCATCACTGCGGCGGGCGGCATCGACATGCAGGTGCTGGGCATCGGCCGCAACGGCCACATCGGCTTCAACGAGCCGGACGATCATTTCACCTGCGGCTGCCACGTGGTCAACCTGACCGAAAGCACCATTCAGGCCAACCGCCGCTTCTTCGACAGCGAAGCCTCCGTGCCCCGTCAGGCCGTCAGCCTGGGCGTGGGCAGCATTCTGGCCTCCCGCTGCATCCTGCTGCTGGCTACCGGCGAGGATAAGGCGCAGGCCATCCACGACACGGTCTGCGGCGATATCACCTCCCGCACCCCCGCCAGCATCCTCAAGACCCATCCCAACGTGATCCTGCTGCTGGATCGGGCCGCCGCCGGGATGCTGTAAAGCACATCAAAAAGAGCGTCTCCGCCGTTTCGGGCAGAGACGCTTTTTCTTTCTTTTCTCAAATATCGTACACGAACTGTACCCTTGGCAGCAGCCGCTCCAGCGTCGCATTCAGATACACGGGTTCCCGATTCTGGTCGGCGGGGACGATATAGGCCTCCCCATCCTCGGCCCGCAGCATCAGCAGCAGCTTTTCTCCCTCGTCGCAGGTGGCAGCCATGCAGAAGCTCAGCGGCAACTCGGGCCGCTGTGCGGCGTAATCCAGCGCTTCCTGAAATTTCTGCTCCGGCGGCGCGGAGTCGGTATTGCGCTCCGCTTCAAACACCCGGCGGTACAGGAAGCTGTATGGGCTGCCAGAGCCGGCCACCGGCAGAAAAAAACGAATTTCCAGAAACTGGCACAGGGACAGATAATCCACAATACTCTGGTGAAACTCCGCCGTGTGTTCCCCCAACGGCGCCTGATCGTCCTTCCACGAAATGGGCTGCCAGAAAGCGTAGCCCGGACGGCGGCACCCGGGAATGACCAGCGCTTCGTCCTTCGGACTGCGGAGCCAGCACAGGGGCCGGCGGCCCGTTTCCTTGATCGCGGTCTGCTGGAAGCGGACCAGATAATCACGCATGATAGGCAATAAAGCCGTCTGCATGAACATTTCCTCCCTTCATCCGACCGATTTCCACCAAAAAGTCTACCATTCGCCCCGGCGGCTGTCAACCGTTGCAGCCGCTGGGCTTTCGTTTTTTCCGGCCTTTTTCCGTTCCGAAAAGGAATGAGTTGCGAAAAAGCCTGCAATCATGTATAATTAGCCTGACCTGCTGTGCGTAACGGGCAGGCCAGCATTGTGGGCGCACCGCGCCGCACAGGGGAGGCAAGGACTTATGGAATGTAAGATCAAAAATGATATCGGTACGATCTATATCACCGAAGATGTCATGCTGAAGGTGGTCGGCTACGCCGCGCTGGAATGCTACGGCATCGTCGCCATGTCCTCAAAACGCGCCAAGGACGGGCTGGTGCAGTGGTTGGGACGGGAAAACCTGTCCAAGGGCGTGCAGCTCCGTCTGGTGGACGACATGCTGGATGTGGATCTTTTTATCATCGTCGAATACGGGATTTCCATCGCCGAGGTCTGCAAGACCATCGTGCAGACCGTGCGCTATAAGCTGGAAAGCATGACCGGCGTGAAAGTCCGCCGCGTGAACATCTCCGTGGAGGGCATCCGGGTGTAAGGACGCTCGCCGTAGGCATACAAATTACAAGCGTATCGGGAGGAAATGACCTTGATCCAAGCCAAAACGATCGACGGGGTGCTGCTGCGGGATATGGTGGTCGCGGGCGCCGCGCTTTTGGAAAAACACCGGGAAGCGGTGGACGCGCTGAACGTTTTCCCCGTGCCGGACGGAGATACCGGCACCAATATGAGCCTGACCATGGCCTCCGCCACCCGGGAGGTCAACCAGAAGGAATACCTGAACGCGGGCGAGGCCGCCGCGGCTGTATCGAAGGGCGCGCTGAAGGGCGCCCGGGGCAACAGCGGCGTTATCACCTCCCAGCTTCTGCGCGGCTTCAGCCGGGCGCTGGCCGGAGTGGAGCGCATCACTCCCGCGCAGTTTGCCGCCGCGCTGAAAAGCGGCGCGGAGACCGCCTATAAGGCCGTGATGAAGCCCAAGGAGGGCACCATCCTGACCGTGGCCCGCGTCATTGCCGAGGAAGCCGTCAAGCAGGCCGAGCGCACGCCCGACGACTATGACGCGCTGTTCACCAACATCCTCTCCACCGGCGAGGTCATTCTGAAAAAGACCCAGCAGATGCTGCCCGCGCTGACGCAGGCGGGCGTGGTGGACGCCGGCGGACGGGGCCTCCTGTACATCTACATGGGTTATGCCGCCGTGCTGCGGGGCGAGGAGCTGCCCAGCGACGACGAGGCCGAGGGCGTGGAAGGCGACAGCTACGAGGACGAGCACAGCCTGACCGGCGAGCTGAAGTACATCTACTGCACCGAGTTCGGGGTTGAAAACCTGTTCCCGGACATCGTGGAGGAGGATATCGATTCCCTGCGCCGCCGCCTGAACCGCATCGGCGACTGCGTGCGCGTCACCGGCGACCTGAGCGCCGTGAAGGTGCACGTTCACACCAACGAGCCCGCCAAGGCTCTGGAATTTGGCCTGAGTTTGGGCGAACTGATCGACCTGAAGATCGAAAACATGGCCCAGAAGCGCCGGGAAGCCCAGCCCAAGGAAGAACCGCAGGCCGAGCCCCAGCCCGCCGCCCAGCAGGAGCCCCCGAAGGAGTCCGGCATGGTGGCCGTATCGCTGGGCGAAGGCTTCAACCAGATCTTCCGCGACCTGACCGTGGATCAGGTGGTGGAGGGCGGCCAGACCATGAACCCCAGCATCGAGGATATTTCCGAAGCCGTGGGCCGGGTCAACGCCAAGGTGGTCTATGTGCTGCCCAACAACGGCAACGTGATTCTGGCGGCCCAGCAGGCGGCCGAACTGTGCGAGGACAAGAAAGTGGTGGTCATCCCCACCAAAAACGTGGCCATGGGCATCGCCGCCGCCATCGCCTGCCAGCCTGAGCTTTCCCCCGAGCAGAACGCCGCCCGGATGGAAGAAGCCGCCCAGCGGGTGCGCACCGGCACTGTGACCTATGCCGTCCGGGATACGGATCTGGACGACCTGCACATTCATCAGGGCGATATCATCGGCCTGTATAACGGCAAGATCCAGACCGTGGGCAACGACGTGCAGGATGTGACGCTGCGGCTGATGGAAGCCATCGTCACCGACGAGGACGAGCTGATCACCGTTTATTACGGCAAGGACACCAAAGAAGACGACGCGCAGGCCCTGACCGACGAGCTGGCCTCCCGCTACGGCGACTGCGACGTGGAAATGCAGATGGGCGGTCAGCCGCTGTACTACTATCTGGTTTCTGTAGAATAAATCATGGAACTTGCATCTCTGACCGGGATCGGAAAAAATCGATTGGAAGCCTTACACGCAGCGGGGATCTTCTCGTTGCGTGATCTTTTGTACGCCGTTCCCCAAAAATACCGGGACTGCAGCGCCGTCACCCCCGCCGCGCAGGCGGCGGCAGGGCAAAGGCAGTGCTTCTCCCTCGTCCGGGAGGGCGAAGCGAAGCTGTCCCGTTTCAAGGGGAAAATGACGCTGGTCACCTGCTCGTTTTCCGACGAAAGCGGCAAGCTGACCGCCTGCTGGTTCAATCAACCATGGATGAAGGAGAACCTGAACCGAGGCACCCGCTTCCTGCTGTGCGGCCCGGTGGAAAGCCGGGGCGGACGGCTGCAGCTGATGAACCCTTCGCTGGAAAAGGAAAACCGCATCGTGCCCCTGTACCGGCCCATCGAAGGATTGCCCCAGCGTGTGCATGAGCAGATCGCCCGAGAGGCACTGGAATCGCTGGACGAGGTCTGCCCGGAGACGCTGCCCCTTTCGCTGGTGAAGCGCTATGAGCTTCTTCCGCTGAGAGAAGCTCTGCGCCGTCTCCACGCGCCCCGGACGATGGACGAAGTCCAGCCCGCCCAGCGCCGTCTGGCCTTTGAGCAGATGCTGATGTATCAGGCGGGCATCCGCATGATGCGGCGGCTGCGCCGGGGCGGCCTGCCCATGGAGGCTCCCGCCGAACGACAGGAGGCTTTCTGGGCCTCGCTGCCCTTTTCCCCCACCAGCGCCCAGCGCCGCACCCTTGCCGAGATCGCCCGGGATATGGAATTGAAAGGCTCAGAGCCCTACGCCATGGCCCGGATGGTGCAGGGGGACGTGGGCAGCGGCAAGACCGCCGTGGCCATGGGGGCCATGCTGCTGGCCGCGCAGAGCGGCTATCAAAGCGCCTTGATGGCTCCCACGGAAATTCTGGCCCGGCAGCACTGGGAGACCATGAAGCCTTTCTTTGAAAAAAACGGCTTCGGCTGCGGTCTGCTGGTCAGCGGAATGCCTGCCGGAGAACGGCGGGAGGCCCTTGCAGCCATTCAGGAGGGCCGCTGGCAGGCGGTGATCGGCACCCACGCCCTCATCGGCGGCGGCGTGCATTTTCAACGTTTGGGGCTGTGCATCACCGACGAGCAGCACCGTTTCGGCGTGGCCCAGCGCACCGCCCTTCTGGAAAAAGGCGGCGACATCTCCACCGATCTCGCCCCTCATCTGCTGGTCATGTCGGCCACGCCCATTCCCCGCTCGCTGGCCCTGAGCCTGTTCGGCGATCTGGATGTAAGCGTGATCGATGAGCTGCCCCCGGGCCGTCAGCCGGTAAAGACCCGGCTGGTGCCGAAAAACAGGCGCGACGGCCTGTACGAGTTCATCCGGCAGGAGTTGAAAGCCGGGCGGCAGGCCTACATCGTCTGCCCGCTGGTGGAGGACAGAGAGACCGCCGACGGCCTGATGGCGGCGAAGAGCCACGCCCGGGAGCTAAAGCGAAAGGCCTTCGCAGATTTTTCCGTGGGGCTGACCTACGGCACTCAGCCCGCTGCCGAAAAGCAGGCGGCGCTGGCGGATTTCGCTGCGGGAAAGCTGCAAATCCTGGTCTCCACCACGGTCATCGAGGTAGGCGTGAACGTACCCAACGCCTCCGTCATGGTCATCGAGGACGCGGATCGCTACGGTCTGGCCCAGCTGCACCAGCTGCGGGGCCGGGTAGGACGTGGCACGGCCCAGAGCTGGTGTTTCCTGATGGCGGAGCCTAACGAGCGCCTGCAGGCGCTGGTGCGCACCAACGACGGCTTCCAGATCGCCCAGACCGATCTGGAACTGCGGGGCCCGGGCGAACTGCTGGGCACCCGCCAGCACGGCGAAGCTCTGATGCCCGGCGCGGGCGACATGACCCTTCTGTACCGCGCCAGCCAGTGCGTGGAGGAGATCAGCACCGACCCCGCCTTTGCGGAGGAGTGGGAGACGGTGCAAAAACTGGCCGGAGCTTATGTAAGCGAATCCGCCAGACGGGTCTCCGTCAGCTGAACGGCGGTTGAAAACATCTTTGGTTTCGGGTACAATACCCGGGAGGTGATTCCATGCACATTGTGCTTTACGAGCCGGAAATCCCCCAGAATACCGGCAATATCGCCCGTACCTGCGCCGCGACCGGCTCTGTGCTGCATCTCATCAAGCCGCTGGGCTTTTCGCTGGAGGACAAATACCTCAAGCGGGCCGGGCTGGACTACTGGCGCATGATGCGCTATGAGGTGCATGAAAATTTTGAGGAGCTGCTGGAAAAATACCCCGGCGCGCGGATGCACTTTCTTTCCACCAAAGCGCCTCGAAGCTACACCGAAGCGACCTACGGCCCGGATGATTTTCTGGTGTTCGGCCGGGAGACCCGGGGTCTGCCGGAAAGTCTGCTCAGCCGGGTCTACGACCGCTGCCTGCGCATTCCCATGGTGCCGGGAGCCCGCAGCCTGAATTTGAGCAATTCCGTAGCTATCGTGCTCTATGAAGCCTTGCGCACGCTGGATTTTCCCGGAATGCAGGAAGCGGGCGCGCTGACGGGCCGGGAGGACGAAAGCGCCCCGTGGATGGATTACGTATGACCGTTCGTTCAATACAGGAACGGAAAACTCAAGCCCTTCGAAAGGAGGAACGGCGATGGACGATCGAACCAGACGGTATCAGCCCGGGCAGGAGGATGAGCCCATGGAGCTCAACGACGTATTGGAGCCCTATCGCGGCTCCGAAGACGGCGCTGACCGTTTCGCCGATGACGGCGGGGACTATGACCCTTATGCCTACGGAGAAACCAACGACGACCTTGCCTATCAGGACGAAGCCTACGGCGGCGACGACGGCGATGAAGCCGCCGAGGACGCGTGGGAACACGAAGGCCATGTGCGCACCACCATGGGCGTGCTGAACACCTTCAGCGTGCTGCTGGGCGTTTTTGTGATCTTTGTGCTGGTGGCCATGCTGCTGGGGCTATTTTCGTGGCTCAAGGCGGACATTCTGCACTCGCTGACCCTGCTGGAGGGCGGCATCCGCTGACGAGGCCCGCGCATGGCTTTCCATCCGGCGCGGCACACTAAACAGCGGCTTTCGGCCGAAGGAGGGAAGACCATGGACGCTATGGCGCGTTTTCAGCGGGACTGCACCGCGTTTTTTCAGACGCTCTATCCCGGCGGGCAAAGTCCGCTGGTGTTCGGCGCGGGGCTGGCGAAAAAGCCCGTGCTGATGCTGATCGGCGAGGCGCCCGGCGAGCAGGAAGCCTTGCAGGGAAAACCCTTCGTAGGCAAGGCGGGCAAGAATCTGGAAGGCTTTTTGGAAGTGCTGGGGCTGCGCCGCGGCGAAATTTACGTCACCAATACCGTTAAATTGCGGCCCACGAAGATTAGCGCCGCAGGCCGCCGGGTCAACCGGCCTCCCACCCGGGAGGAAAAGGAGCTGTTCCGGCCCTGGCTGATGAAGGAGATCGCGCTGGTTCGCCCGGAGGCACTGGTGACGCTGGGCAATGTGGCGCTGCAGAGCTTCATCCGGGACACGGTGGGACATCTGCACGGGCAGTGGACCCGGGCCGTGGTTTCCCCGCCGGAAAAAGAAGCGTTCACGCTGCCGCTGTTTCCCCTGTATCATCCGGCTTCCATTATTTACAATCCCCATTTGCAGGAGGATTACGGGCGCGACCTTGCGGCGCTTCGGGAATCCCTGCGTGTAAAATCAGACGCGGGGAATGACAACTGAGACTCCATCCGGGGGAATGGAACAAAAAAACGAGACATTTTGCCGTTTCCATGCTACAATGAATCCATCAAACCGGGCGAAACGCTCGAAGGAGGAATTGCGGATGGAAGCATTTTTATTGGAGAACCTGCCGATTCTCCTCTGTTTTCTTTTCGGCGTTGTCCTGCTGATCGTCGAAGCCTTTATGCCGGGCTTCGGCCTGCCGGGCATTTCCGGCATCATTCTGGAGGGCGCGGCTATTGTGCTGACCTATCTGTGGCACGGCGGACTGGCGGCGCTGGGCGTGACGGTGCTGATCCTGGCCATTGTGGCCGTGGCCATATCGCTGGCGCTGCGCTCCGCCAACCGGGGGCGGCTGTCCAAGTCCAACATCATTCTCAAGGAAGCGGAAACGGCTGAAAACGGCTACTCCGCCACCAGTGCGGCGGACATGCAGGTCTTCGTCGGGCGAAAGGGCGTGACCTCCACGCCGCTGCGGCCCACCGGGCTGGCGGAGTTCGACGGCGTTCGGCTCAACGTGGCCTCGCAGGGGGACTTCATTCCCAAGGATACGCCCGTGATCGTCGATCACGTGGAGGGGGCTTCCGTAGTCGTGCGGCGGCTGCCTCTCCAATAAGGCTTCATTCCCATTTTATCACCGCAAGGAGGAAAGAACATGGATCTTCTCTGGGCTCTTGTCAACTCTTATGGCTACGGCAGCAACAGCCTGTCCGCGCTGTGGATCGTGCTGGTCATCGTGCTGGCGCTGATCGTGGTACTGGTTTTCCTGCGTTTTGTGCCCGTGGGCCTGTGGATCACCTCGCTGGCCGCCGGGGTACACGTGAGCATCGGTTCTCTGGCCGGTATGCGCCTGCGCCGCATCCAGCCCAAGCTGCTGGTCAATCCCCTCATCAAGGCCCGCAAGGCCGGTCTGGACGTGACCCTTTCCAAGCTGGAGACCCACTATCTGGCCGGCGGCAACGTGGATCGCGTCATCAACGCCCTGATCGCCGCCCAGCGCTCCAACATCGAAATGCCCTTTGAAAAGGCTTCCGCCATTGATCTGGCGGGCCGCGACGTGCTGCAGGCCGTGCAGATGAGCGTTACCCCCAAGGTCATCGAGACCCCCGTGGTCGCCGCCATCGCCAAGGACGGCATCGAGCTGCGGGCCAAGGCCCGCGTCACCGTGCGCACCAACATCGAGCGTCTGGTAGGCGGCGCCGGGGAAGAAACCATCATCGCCCGCGTGGGCGAGGGTATCGTCACCACCGTCGGTTCCAGCGAGACCCACAAGCAGGTGCTGGAGAACCCTGACCTGATCAGCCAGACCGTGCTGAACAAAGGTCTGGACGCCGGTACCGCCTATGAAATTCTTTCCATCGACATCGCCGACGTGGACGTGGGCCGCAACGTGGGCGCTCAGCTGCAGATGGATCAGGCCGAGGCCGACCGCCGCATCGCGCAGGCCCGCGCCGAGGAACGCCGCGCCATGGCTGTGGCCCGGGAGCAGGAAATGAAGGCCTCCGTACAGGAGATGCGTGCCCGGGTGGTGGAAGCCGAGGCCGAAGTGCCCAAGGCCATGGCCGCCGCTCTGCGGGAAGGCAAGATCGGCGTGATGGACTACTATCAGCTGAAGAATCTGGAAGCGGATACCGATATGCGGGAAGGCATCGCCAAGGCCAGCGCTCCCGCCGCCGCGCCCCGGATGAGCGAAGGAAGCGGCAAGTAATGCCTGACCGACTCACCGTTTTTCAGAAAGGAGGGAACTCATGGACACGTTAGTGGCATTGATTATCATCGGCGTATGCGTATCGTTGTTCCGGAAGAACGGCGTAAAGCAGTCCCGAAAAAAATCCGTCCCTTACCGTCGGGGACAGGTAAACCCCAAGCCCATTCATTTTGAGCCGACAGACCCCGTCAGCGTAACCAGAGTTACCCCCGCCCCAACGGTCGACCCGGAGCCCTTCTGTCAGGAGGCGGAAGGCTTCTCCGACGAGGGTCAGGGAATGTCCCATTCGCTGGAACGGGCTCCCCTGACCCGGCCCGGCGACTATGTGGGCAGCCTGAACGTGGACAGCGACGAGGGCCGCGACCTGTGCGACCCGGAGCTGGGCCACGGTCATGAGGAAGAATTTACGGTTCAGCACCTGCCGGACGAACCCCACCCCTACGAGGAAACCTCCCCCATGCTGTCGTTGGACAGCCGCGCCATCGTGCAGGGCGTGGTCATGAATGAAATTCTGACCCGGCCCGGCCAGCGGAAATGGGGGCGGCGCGGATGAACGGCGATCTGCGTGTCCTGATTGCGGACGACGACAGCGGAATGCGGATGATCCTGCGGCGGCTGATCGAAAAAGCCGACGGCTTCACGCTGGCCGGGGAAGCCTCCGACGGCAAACAGGCCATCGAGCTGGCGGAGACCCTGCGGCCTGACGTGGTCTTTCTGGATGTAGAAATGCCCGAAATGACCGGCGTGGAATGCGCCCGGGTCATTCAGGACATGAACCCGGCCATTCTGCTGATCTTCGCCACGGCCCACGAGGGCTACATGGGCGACGCATTCGAGGTATACGCCTTCGACTATCTGGTGAAACCCTTCAAGGTGGAGCGGGTGATGCAGACGCTGGAGCGGGCGCGGAACCTGCTCCGATCCCCGGAAACAGCGCCGGAGCCTGCCCGTCCGCCTCTTTCCCGGCCCCGGGTAGAGGGCCGCATGATGCTCCATCACCGGGGCGGCGTCAGTTTCCTCAGCTTTGAGGGTATCGTGCTGATCCAGCGGGAGGAACGCTCCACCGTGCTGTACACGGCAGACGGCAGCCGTTACGTCACCGGCGATTCGCTGGGCGACATGGAGGAGCGTCTGCCCCCCGACCTGTTCTTCCGCTGCCACAAGAGCTACATCGTCAATCTGAACAAGATTCGGGATATCACTCCCTATGGCCGCTGGACCTACGCCGCCCGGCTGGAAGGCATCCCGCAGGACGCGCTCATTACCCGGGAAAAATACGACGAGCTGGAACGGATGTTTCAGCAGGAATAACAAACAGAGCCGCATGACGAAACTCATGCGGCTCTGACTGTTTATTCTCTCAGCAGTCTTTCTTTTTCCAACGCTTCCTTTTTGCCGTGGATGCGGCCAAGGCCGTACATCAGCAGCGTGGCGCACAGCAGATTGATCCATGCATATTCGGCGTTGGCCTGAATGGAATTGGTGATCCCGATGGCCAAATTCGCCAGTCCCAACACCAGCAGGGGGTTCCCTACCCGTTCCAGATGACGGATGCGGGAATCGATATCGGAAAACAAATCGAAGGGGCCGTCGGTCAGCTTTTTGCGGAAGTAGACCCATTGCAGCATACGGCCGACGTACTCTGCTCCCGCGTCCTCCATAAAGAAAAGATAATCCTTATCGCAGGGGTGCATTTCCAGTCGGACGCTGTAAGCGCCGGGCTCGCAGCGTACAAAGCGATAAATGCAGAACCCTACCTTATCCAGCAGCCAGCCGGATTGAGCCATCTGGTTCAGCCACTGCTCCTCCTTGTCAAAGTCCCACTCCCACCACCAGCGAAAAACGGTTTTGGTCTCCGCATTGCGTTCCATTATTCCTTCGCCCCCTGTTCCAGAATGATTTCTCCGTTGCGCACCAGTTCCCGCAGGCGTTCCAGTTCGCCCCGCAGGACGCTTTCGCCCTGCTGCGTCAGCCGGTACTCCTTGCGGCGGCTTTCCTCCTGAGCGGGAACCGGCACGATCCAGCCCTTTTCGCACAGGGCGTTCAGCGCCCCGTACAGGGTCCCCGCCGCCAGCCGCACCCGTCCCCCGGACAGCTGCTCCGTCTGCTGCATGATGCCGTATCCATGCCGGGGCTGCGCCAGCGCCAGCAGGATATAGTAGGTGGATTCCGTCAACGCCATATTCTCATTCATCGGTTCGTTTCACTCTCCCGTCGATATATCGTTGTTCGATATATCACGATTTGATTATAACGGTTGACGATATAATTGTCAAGTAAAAAAACGACGCTTCCGAAAAAGCGTCGTTCCATGTATGCTCTTCGCTTACACCAGACGGAACCCAGCGGCGGTCTGCTGCTCGTGATACCGTTCGATCAGGTTCTTGATGCGGCTGTAGGGATTCAGCAGGCGGCTCAGGCTGCGGTCGTGGTTCAGGCTGGCAATGATGTAGGAAATATACTTGCTCATGTCCGCCTCGATGAACCACGGGGCGTTCTTCAATTCGTCGGTGCGGTAGGTCAGGTTGGTGGAGATCACGCGGCTGATGTAGCCTTCCTCGTAGGCCTTGTTGAAGGCGTCCAGACCGTTGGTGAACAGGGCGAAAGTGGCGGAAGCGAAAATGCGGTTGGCCTTACGCTTCTTCAGCTCGTGGGCCAGATCCAGAATGCTGTCGCCGGAGGAAATAATATCGTCCGACACCAGAATGTCCTTGCCCTCCACATCGTCTCCCAGATATTCGTGAGCCACGATGGGGTTGCGGCCATTGACGATGCGGGTGTAATCGCGGCGCTTGTAGAACATACCCATATCCAGCCCCAGCACGGAGGAGAAGAAGATGTTCCGATCCAGCGCGCCTTCGTCGGGGCTGACGATCATCATGTGCTCCCGATCCAGCTGCAGATCCTTATCCTTGCGGAACAGAGCCTTCAAAATCTGATAGCTGGGACGGACGCTGTCAAAGCCCATCAGGGGCACGGCGTTCTGAATGCGGGGGTCGTGAGCGTCGAAGGTGATGAAGTTGCTCACGCCCAGATTTTGCAGATCCTGCAGCGCCTGAGCGCAGTCCAGACTTTCACGGGTGGAGCGGCGGTGCTGTCGGCCCTCGTACAGGTAGGGCATGATGACGTTGATGCGCTTGGCGCGGCCGCCGATAGCGCCGATGATGCGCTTGAGATCCTGAAAATGATCGTCGGGAGACATGGGCACCTCCCGGCCGTACATCTGATAGGTTTTGTTGTAGGCTCCCACGTCGGTCAGAATATAAATGTCATATCCGCGTACAGTACTTTTGACCATGCCCTTGCCCTCGCCGGTGCCGAACCGGGGGCAGCGGGCCTCGATGAGGAAATCGTTCCGATTGGAACCCATCAGGGAGTAAAGGGGCGTGTCTTCCAGGGCTTCCTGCTGCTCATGCCACTTCATCAGCCAGCCGTTGACCAGCTTGCCCATTTCCTCGCAACCGGGCATGGCGATCAGGCCCAGCGGAGCCACGGGAGTCGTCAGAAGCTCATTATTCCAGTTGTTTACAAAATCCGTCATAAGTCGCGCTCCTTTTTGCTGTATCGCGGGTGTATTCAATCATAGTATAGCGCAAAAATCAATTTCTGAAAAGTCGCTTTCGCGGAAAAAGGGAACGTTTGCAGAAATTTGCAGAAAAATGGACTGGTTTTTCGGCACTCTGCCGAATCGGAAAGGAACATACAAAATTACCTTTCCTACCGGCTGAAAAACCCCGTCTTTTCCATGACGGGAAAAGGCGGGGTTTTCCATAAGCAGCTTACAGCTTGTTGATCAGATTGTACATTTCGCGGTCGAAGGTCTTCTTCATGCTCAGCGCATCGATGATGGGCATATTGAAGACGCGGCCGTGACGGATGCCGATAGCCTGATTGGCAATGCCGCGGTTGAGCAGCTGCACAGCCTGATGGCCGGCCTCGAAGGCGAAGGCGCTGTCCTGCGCGGTGGGCTGAGCGCCGCGCTGGGTGTAACCGATGACGGTGGAGCGCACCTCCGCGCCGCCGCACTTCCGCTTGAGGATGCTGGCCAGATACTCAGCGCTGATGGGCTCGCCGGGATAAACGGTCTTGCCGTTATCGTTGAGGAACTTGCGCCAGTCGAAGGGCTTCATGTTGTCCCAGCAGTGCTCGCTGATGACCAGCGTAGCGCGGGTGTTGCCCTGCTCGATCAGGCAGTTCAGGCGGGCGGCCACTTCGTCCACATCCCATTCCACTTCGGGAACGATCAGCATTTCCGCGCCGGTCGCCATAGCGGTCTTCATGGCGATATCGCCGCAGTTGCGGCCCATCACCTGCACCACATGGGGACGATCGTGGCTGCGGCTGGTGGCGCGGATGGAGCGCACGGCTTCCACGCACACGTTCACAGCGGTGTCATAGCCCAGGGTGGCCTCGGTGTAGCCAAGGTCGTTGTCGATGGTGCCGGGGATGCCCACGCAGGGGATACCCAGCTCGCACAGATACATAGCGCCGGTGAAGCTGCCGTCGCCGCCGATGACCACCAGCGCGTCGATGCCCAGCTGGCGCAGGTTCTCCGCCGCCTGACGGCGCACTTCGGGCTGCTTGAATTCCACACAGCGGGCGGTGCGCAGGAAGGTACCGCGCTGGTCGGCAATATCCAGCACGGTTTCCAGATCGAGGGCGCAGATATCGTCCTCGGGGTTCTTGCTCAGGCCCAGCAGACCGTTATAGCCGCGCTTGATGCCCATGAGCTGGATGCCGTTCATGGCGGCGCAGCGAGCGACGCTCACAACCGCCGCGTTCATTCCGGGGCTGTCGCCGCCGCTGGTCAGGATACCAATCTTCCGGATCATATCGCAATCTCCTTATCATAAAGAAAGAATGTAGGAAAAAATTCCGTCTTTCAGTATAACACAGCCAGAAAAATACGCAAGCCTTTTTGAGCAAAGGCTTGCGCAGAAATAAAAGGTTCTTTTCTTTTTTCCCCGGTCAGGCCCGGCCGTCGGGCTCCATGGGGCCCACGTGCTTGAGGTAGGCGGTGGGGCTCATGCCCACGATGTGCTTGAACTGCTTGGAGAAATGGTAGGGGTCGGGCATACCGATCTCCACGCCGGTCTGGCGCACGCTCATGCCGCCCCGCAGCAGGGTCTTGGCACGCTCCATCTTCTGGAACTGCAGGTAGCCCAGCGGGGGAATGCCCAGCTCCGTGGTGAAGCGCTTGCGGAAGGTCTCCATGGGCATACGGCTGATGGCGGCCATTTCCGCCAGGCTGAAGTTGGCCTGATACTGGCTTTGCCGCATGGCGTCCACCACCCGGGCGATCTCATGGCTCAGCACCGCGTTGGTGGCTACGCTGTGGCCGCTATGGGCCGCCAGCAGCGCCCAGAGCAGCTGCGCCAGCTGGAAGCTGGCCTGATCGGTGCCGCTGTGGCGCACCAGCACCTGCACGATCTGCCGGATCAGCAGCACCTGATTGGGCAGGATGCCCTGCCGGGCGGGCACCAGATTGTGGACGTTCATCTGCCGCAGGAAGGACGTGGCCAGCGCGCCGTCCACCGTGAACCACAGAAGGCGGCTGTCCCGGGCTTCTTCCAGACGACAGTCCGTCGTGCCCGCGGGAATAACGAAGCATTCGCCCTTCTTGAAGCGCAGGCGCTGATTGCCGAAGTTCATGGTCATGTCGCCCTCGTCAGCGACCAGCCACAGCGTATGATAAAAAGGCGCGATCTGGTACTGGTCCTGGGTCAGAATGGCGCTGCCCGCCTCCCGGATCCACACACCGCTTTCTTCTACCAGCCGCGCAGGGACGTGAATGCCCTGAACAAATACGCCGGGGTCGCTGTCTTCGGTATTGATAGGGATAAATCGAAGTTCGTCCATCTTGCTGTATCATCCTTATATAGTTCTGGCCAGCTTTCTGACCGTATGTAACATTGTAGGAGAGGTTGATACGAATGTCAAGAAAAAAACACTCCAAAATTCGGAGTGTTTTTTGAGAAAATAGGAATAAAGTTCGGCACTCAGGGTTTCTCCACCCGCTCATAGACCGTTCCCACGGTATTTCCGTAGCTTTTGATGGAGAAAAGCTCCCGGTAGCCCGCCGGCGGCACGGCGTGATACACCCACGCATAGGTAGCCCCATAATAAAGGTACGGCTCGTCGTCCTCATGGGTGACGGTCAGCCGGGCCCGCAGGTCGGCGGGCAGTTTGTAGGCCGCCGGGATCAGGTCGTTGAAATAGCAGCCGATGGTCACATGCCCCTGAGTCCGGCTCAGCAGCTGCCGGTACGCGCCGGTGGGGCAGACATTCCACGTGTCCATTTCCATGGTCTCGGTAGCGTCTCGGGGAATCAGCACATTATAATAGGCGCACTCATAGGGATGGTTCAGGGCGATCCCCACGGCGCTCAGCGCAAGGAAGCCCGCCGTCAGCCCGGCCGCCGTCCGGCGAAGGGCCTTCCGCTGCCGCAGCCCGCGCAAAAAGCCATCCAGTCCCATGGCCGCCAGCAGCACCATGCCCGCATACACAAAGTAGAAATGTCGCCAGCCGTTGTACATCAGGGGCTTGCCCACGCAGCTGTACAAAACGGGCACCGTGAATGCCGCCAGAAAGGCCAGACCCAGCACCTGCCGGGGATCGGACAAATTCCGCGTTTTCTTCCGCAGAGGCTTCGCCAGCGCCCGGGCACTGCCCGCCGCCACCAAAAACAGCGTGGGCAGCGGCACCGTGACCAGGATCATGAAGGGCAGATAGTACCAGGGCAGGGGCGTTTCCTGATTGATATCCCAGAACCGCGCGCCCCGGAACAGCACCTCGCCGCCGAAGCGGGAGAAGCTGACCGCGTTGTCCATGCACCAGTGGAAAAAGCCGATGGGGTCCGACCAGAGGGCCGGGGTCAGCAGCACGTAAAAACCGACGAAGCTAAGGATGGTCGCGACCGCCAGCCCTACCATGGAACGGTTCCACTTCTTCCGAGCCGTCAGGGAAACGATCATGGCAAGGCCCATCAGGCCCCACGCGAAAATGCCCACGATCTTGGTATTGAACGCCATGGCCCCGAAAAAGGACAGCAGCATTCCCCGGGACAGGGTGGGCTTGCGGAGCAGCCGGGCTCCCTGCCAGAAGGTCAGCAGGAACAGACACAGCAGCACTACGTCCTTATTATTGTAATGTCCCTCCGCAAAGAACCGGGGACAGAGATAAAGCAGCAGCACGGCGGCGCAGCTGCTCAGCCGTCCCATGCCCAGATTGCGGCACACGCCGTACACAGCGATGCAGCCCAGCAAAAACCAGCACTCGGTCAGGATGCTCCACACCAGCGAATAGGTGTAGATATCCTGCCGCAGCCACGGCAGCAGCGGGATCAGCGGGTAATAGGCGCAGATGCCGTGGTCTTTTTCGATGCTCTGGGAAATGGGCTGGCCTCCTTCACTGGCGAAATAACCTTCCTCGATGGGGAAGGGCCAATGCAGGCGGTACTCCTCCACATTGCTGTGGAAGATCGCCATTTCGGTGTATTCGTCGTAGGGCATACCGTAATCCCGCACCGTCAAGAAGCCCGCCAGCGCCAGAAGCAGGAAAAACAGCGCCGTCAACACGCGCGCTGTTTTTTCCGAAATGCCAGAAATTCCGTGCATTTGCATTCCCCTTTTGTTTTTCCGCTGCGGCGAAGGCCGCGAAAATCGGTCAGCCTACCACGTCGCCCACGCCGTTGAGAACATAGCGGGGCCGGTAGGGGAACTTGCTCATTTCCTCCCGGGAGGTCACGCCGGAAAGCACCAGCACCGTGTCGATGCCGCTTTCCACGCCCGCGATCACGTCAGTATCCATCCGGTCGCCGATGATGGCGGCCTCGTCCGTGCTGACGCCCAGACGGCGCAGGCCGTGGCGCATCATCAGGGGATTGGGCTTGCCCAGAAAATAGGCGCTGTGGCCGGTGGCCAGCTCGATGGGGGCGATCAGCGCCTTGCAGGCGGGGGCGATGCCGTTTTCGATGGGGCCGGTCAGATCGGGGTTGGTGCCGATCAGCTTTGCGCCGCCCAGCACCAGCTGCACCGCCCGCTCGATCTTTTCGTAATTGTAGGTATGGGTCTCCCCCAGCACCACATAGTCCGGGTTCACCTCGTTCATGGTGAAGCCAGCGTCGTACAGCGCGCCGAACAGGCCCGGCTCGCCGATGGCGTACACGCTGCCGCCGGGACACTGGCCCTTGAGGAAGGCCGCGGTGCTCATGGCGCTGGTGTAAAAGTGGCTCTCGTCCACGTCCAGCCCCAGCCGGGCCAGCTTCTGCTGCAGCTCCCGAGGAGCGCGCTCGCTGGAGTTGGTCAGGAATAGAAATCGTTTATCGTTCTTTTTCAGAAAATCCACAAAGCGCTCCACCCCGGGCAGCAGCATGTTGCCATGGTAGATCACGCCGTCCATATCAATAATGTATCCTTTTTTGGCCCTCAGGGCTTCCATGGTGTAGGGATGGGCCGTTTCATTCAGGCTCATGGGGGTTCTCCTTTCCGTCCGGCCGCTGCCGGCGTCTTTCAGTATAGCATAAAGCGGGGCGGACTGCCAGAGGGCGGCCAGGTCAAATCCCGGTCAGATTTTGACCGCTTACATGATCATATCGGCTAATTCCGCCCGGGAGTGGATCATCAGCTTGTCATAAAGGGATGAAACCAGCTTTTTCACCGTGCCGACGGACAAATACAATTCGTCCGCCACATTCTGGTAGGTGCTTCCGGCCACGATCATCTGCGCCACCCGGTATTCCCGCTGGGTAAGCAGCGTAGTGATATTCGCCCGGGTGTAGCGGTTGTGGAAAGCGATCCAGTTTTTCCATGTGGCCATGCTGACCCGTTCCACCGGGTCTCTCCACTGGGGATAACGCTGCTCCAGCAGATGCTCGATCTCGCAGCCCGTGGTCATCCAGGACTGGACAAACGGCGTGACGAACCCGTTGGGCAGGGCGATCTTCATGGCCTCCAGCAAATGATCGTCGCATTCATCCACCCGGTCCAGCTCGTAGCAGGCCGTGGCGCAGAGCATCCGCAGATAAATATCCAGAATGGTGAAGGTGTCCTCCCGTTCCCAAAGGGCGATCGCCGCCTTGCAGGCGCACAGCAGCTCGGCGTAGCGCCGCTGACCCTGCAGATTTTTCAGGCTCAGGTACATGCCCATGGGCCGGGCTTCCGGCAGCAGCCGGGAAAAGTCGCCCTTCTGCACCCATTGCGATACCCGGCCCATATCCTTCATGCTCAGGGACGGATAGGTCAGCGCCACCTCCGCCATATGGGCGGAGTCCTTGTCCCCGATGAGCATTTCCTGTTCCATCTCATGGGCTACTCGGGCATACAGATCCCCGTTATTGATATGGATGCAGGCCAGCATCGTCAGCATGGCGGCGCAGAACCGGGTCGGCTCCTCGGGCTGCGTTTCGCCGAAGCGTCGGACGGCCAGCTCGTAGTTGCCCCGCAGGTAGGCCAGTTCCATTTCGTATTCGCGCCGCAGGGCGGTTTCCTTCAGCAGGGGCAGCACCGCATCCGCGTCGCGCCGGGGCATGGGGATGATGACGGACAAAAGGCCATACCCCAGCCGCCGTGGCCGAAGCGTTTCCGTTTCCGCCGTCGGAGCCGCAGCATCCGCCGCTTTCGCTTCCCGGGCCTTTTTGCGTTCCCGGCGCGGATCGTCCGGCTTGGGCGCGTCCGCCGGGATCATCCAGCAGCCGCTGCACTTGTACGCGCCATGGATGCGTTCCTCCTTCAAAAGCCGCTGCACGTTGCGCACGGAAACGCCCCAGCGCTCCGCCGTGGCCCGGACGGAAACAAATTCCATCGCCTTTCCCCCTTCCCCGACAGAACCGTGTTCTCGCTTCTTTTCTTATTATATTCGGACGCGGCCGCAGACGCAAGCAGCCATGCCCGTCCGGGCGTTTCGGAATGAATTTCTCCTCTTTGGGGGTTTGAACTTTTGAGGCCGGTGTTGTATAATGGGGCTGTGGAAAGGAAAACTGCAAAAACCATGCCACAGTTGGGAGCGAAAAGGCTATGAAGGAACATTTCGTCATCACCGTGGGACGGGAATACGGAAGCGGCGGCCGGGCAATTGCCAAATTGGTCGCGCAGAAATTGAACGTTCCGTTTTATGATAAGGAGCTTTTGACCCTGGCGGCTCAGAAGAGCGGCATTTGTCAGGAGATTTTCGAGCACAACGATGAAAAGACCACCGTGTCCGACATGCTGCCGGTCACGGCTGGCACGGGCTTCGGCGCGGGCGTGGGGCTCGGGCTGCAGATGCCCATGAACCAGCGGGTCTTTCTGGCCCAGTTCGAGGTCATCACCAATCTGGCCAAGGAGCAGTCCTGCGTCATCGTGGGCCGCTGCGCCGACTACGTGCTGCGGGATATGGATCATGTGACCCACATCTTCCTCTATGCCTCGCTGGAAAAGCGGGTGGAGCGCATCATGCGGCTGGAGCACGTGGATGCAGACAAGGCCCGGGAGCTGATCCGCAAAACCGACAAGCAGCGCAAGAGCTACTATAATTTCTTTGCCGACGGCAACTGGGGCGTTCGGAGCAACTACGACCTGATGCTGCGCACCGACGACCACACCCCTGAAGAAATTGCGGAGATGATCATCGCCTATGCACACCCGGGAAAATAATGAGGAACATTCTCAGGGCGTAACGCTCATGACCGGCGGCTCCGTCCGCCGGCAAATCGTGCGTTTCGCCCTTCCTGTTTTTTGGGGAAACCTGTTTCAGCAGCTTTATAACATTGTGGACTCTCTGGTCGTGGGCAACTTTCTGGGCAGCGACGCGCTGGCCGCGGTAGGTTCCTCCGGCCATATCATTTTCCTGCTGGTAGGCCTGTTCAGCGGCCTGTTCACCGGCGCGAGCGTGGTCATTTCCGGCTACTTCGGCGCGCAGGAGCATCAGAAGATGCACACTGCCATCCACACCACCGTGGCCTTCGGTCTGCTGGCGGGCGTGGTGCTGTCCGTGGTGGGCGTGGCCGTGTCCCCCACCCTGCTTCGGTGGATCGGCACGCCGGAAAGCGTCTTTGCCAATTCGGCGCTGTACTTCCGCATCTATTTCTCCGGCGTGGTGTTCGTTACCCTGTACAACACCGCCACCGGCATTCTGCAGGCCGTGGGCGACAGCAAGCATCCGCTGTATTACCTCATTATTTCCTCCGTCACCAACGTGGTGCTGGACCTTCTGTTCGTGGCCGTGTTCCACATGGGCGTGGACGGTGCGGCGCTGGCGACGGTGATCTCTCAGGCGGTCAGCGCGGTGCTGGGCTTCATCCGTCTGATCCGCTCCAACGCCATTTACCGGGTGGAGCCGAAAAAAGTCCGCCTGAACGGCCCCATGCTGGCGAAAGTGCTGCATATGGGCATTCCGGCGGGTCTGCAAAATTCCATTATTTCCATTGGCAATATTTTTGTGCAGTCCGGCATCAACCTGTTCGGTGCGACGGCTATCGCGGGTGCGGGAGCCTACCTCAAGATCGAGGGCTTCGGCTTCCTGCCCATTAACGCGTTCGTGCTGGCCCTGACCACCTTCGTCAGCCAGAATCTGGGGGCGAAGGAATATGGCCGCGCCAAGGAGGGGGCGCGTTTCGGTGTGATCTCCTGCATGGTGATGGCCGAGGGCGTGGCGCTGCTGATCTACCTGCTGGCCCCGCAGCTTCTGTCCCTGTTCGGCGGCGACCCGGACATGATCGCCTTCGGCATTCGATATGCCCGCACGGTTACGCCGTTTTACTTCCTGATGGCGTTCTCCCACGCCGTGGCCAGCGTTCTGCGCGGTACCGGCAAGGCCGTCGTCCCCATGGTTGTGATCGCCGTCTGCTGGTGTCTGGTGCGGGTGATCTACATCTCCCTGTTCTCGGCGTCGTTCACCGACCTGCGCCAGGTGGTCTTCGTCTACCCCATCACCTGGTTCCTGAGCACGCTGGTGTTCGTGATCTTCCGCTTTACGGTCGGCTGGATCCCGAAGCCGCCGGCTTCTTCTCCGGCCACTGAGCCAGCAAAATCCCGATAAGCATCATGCCGCAGCCCGCGTATTCGCGGGCTGTCATTTTATCCCCCAAAATCAGCCAGCCGCCCAGCACCGCAAACACGCTTTCCAGACACAGGATCAGGGAAGCCACGGTGGGGTCGGTATCCTTCTGACCCACGATCTGCAGGGTGTAGCCCACGCCGCCGCTCATGACGCCCGCATAGGCAATAGGCACCCAGCAGCGGATGATCTCGTCCCAGGAGGGCTTTTCCGCGATCAGCGCCACGATCAGGCTGACTACCGCCGCCACGGCGAACTGAACGCAGCTCAGCTTCACGCCGTCGGTGCGGGGGCTGACCCGGTCAATGATAAGAATATGGGCAGTAAACGCCACGGCGCACAGAAGCAGCGTGCCGTCGCCGCCCTCCAGCGTCAGCGCCGCGCCCGCCTTCATGCACAGAAGGTAAAGCCCCGTCACGCTTAAAAGCACCGCGGGCAAGAGCAGCCAGCGCAGCTTTTTGCGGAAGATCAGCAGTTCTCCCAGCGGTACAAACAGAATGTACATGGCCGTGATAAACCCGGCTTTTCCGGCGGACGTGCCCTGCTCGATGCCGATCTGCTGCAGTGCGCTGGCGACGGCCAGCGCCAGACCGCAGAAGGCGCCGCCCAGCAGCAGCGTCTTTTTCTGCGAGGCCGTCATCTGCCGGAAGGGCACGCCGTCGCCCGTTTCCGGGTCGCCCTTTCCCCGGCTGTCCCGGTACAGGCAGAACAGAAATACCACCAGCGCCGCCAGCGCCATACGCGTTCCATTGAACGTAAAGGCCCGGACGCTGCCCGTGGCCATGTCCTGCGCCACGAACCCAAAGCCCCAGACCAGCGCCGTCAGCAGCAGTAAAAAGATCGACCGGGGAGAATTTTTCTTCATTGTCTTTCGCTTCCTTCACCCTAAATCAAAAAAACGCCCGGAGCCTTTCCAGCCCCGAGTTCTTTGGCAGAAGCCCGCGCCTCCGCCCTTTCCGGGGAACCGCTGTGCACGGTTCCCCCGAGTATAGCGGAAATCCTTTCATTCCGCAAGCGAAAATTCGACGCGCCGCCTGTTTTTCCCCTGAACGGGCCAGAAAACCACACCAGGCCCGCGAGCCGCGAGGCCCGTTGCCGAGCGGCGGTAAAAAGAAGCCAACCCGCATCCCCACGACATCCCCGCGCCCGATGGGCGCGGTGTGGGGTGCAGGGGTACTACCCCTGCTGCACGCGGGGGAGGGAGATGTTCAGGGCGGCGGCCGCCTCTTCCAATACGTCCAGCGCCCGCTCAATCTGCTCGGGCCTGTGCTCGCTGATGACGCAGAAGCGGAGCCGTGCCTTGTTCTTGGGTACGGCGGGGAAAACGGCCGGGGGAACGAATACGCCCCGGCGGCGCATTTCGTTGCTCAGAGCAAAGGCGTCCTCGTCCCTGCCCACCATCACGGGCAGAATGGCGGTTTCGCCTGCCAGGCAGATGTCAAAGCCGTGCTTTTTGGCGCAGTCTGCGAAGCACTGAATGTTCCGCTTCATGTCCGCCATGATCTGCGGGTTGTGGCGCAGCTGCCGGATGGCCTCCAGCGTGCCCGCCGCCAGCGCGGGAGAAATGCCCACACTGAAAACGAAGCCGGGCAGATTGTAGCGCAGGTACTCGATCAGGCATTTCCGGCCCGCCAGATAGCCGCCGCAGGTGCCCAGCCCCTTCGAAAGCGTGCCCATCTTAATATCGACGTCCGTGGGCTCCAGATGGAAGTACTCGTCCACGCCGCCGCCGGTCTGGCCGATGACGCAGGCGCTGTGGGCCTCGTCCACCATGAGGAAGCAGCCGTACTTCTTCTTCAGGGCCACAAAGGCGGGCACATCAGCGACGTCGCCGTCCATGCTGTACGCGCCCTCGATGACGATCAGCACCTTGGCAAAGTGGGAGCGGTGTACCTTCAGGATGTTTTCCAGCGCCTCCGGGTCGTTGTGGGGGAAGGGCTTGGAAACGGCCCGGCTCAGGCGGCAGCCCTGCTCGATGGAGTTATGGGCCAGCGCGTCGTAGACGATCAGGTCGCCCTTGCCGCAGAAGTTGCCCACCACCGTCACGTTGGTGGAATGGCCGCCCACGCAGACCAGCGCGTCCTCCGCGTGCTTCCAGTCGGCGATTTCCCGCTCCAATTCCTGATACAGGCTTTTCTCGCCTGCCAGCAGGCGGCTGCCGCTGGCGCTGGTGCCGTAGCGGTCGATGGCGGCCTTGGCAGCCTCCTGCACCTCCTTGCGGCCGCTCATGCCCACGTAGTTGTAGCTGCCGAAGTTGAGCACCTCCTGCCCGGCCATCAGGCTGGTATCCCGCAGGGGAGAGTCATGGCAGACAAAGTAGGGATTGCCCTCGCCGGAGGCGTTCAGCTCCTGCTGACGCCGGGCGAAGGCCTGATATTCCGGCGCGTCCTCAAAACGGGTAATGGGGGCAACAGGCCCGCCCTCCTCCGTTTTTTCCTCCGTCCCGCCGTTCAGGTGGTTCCGGATGACCCGGGTCAGGTCGTTCACCGTGGTGCACTGGCCGTATTCCTCGGCGGAAAGCATCACGCCGAACTGCTCCTCCACCTTGAGGGAAACCGACAAGACCTGCAGGCTGTCGCCCCCCAGATCGTCGATGAAATGCTCGTCGTCGCCGAAGCTGCCCTCCTTCACGTCCAGCGCCTCGGCGTACAGCCTGCGGACGGTGCGGCGAATCCGGTCGTCCTGCCCGGCGGCCGCGTCCGGAGCGCCGTCCGGCTTTTCCTCCTCCATCCGGGGCGCGCCGCTGAGGGACAATTCCCGGCAGGTCAGCCGCTCCTGGGCGATCATCTCCCGCAGGGCGATCCGCTTTACCTTGATGCCGTTGACCAGCGGCAGCTCCTCCGGCGTGACCAGCACCCGGGTCAGCCGCTTCACGGCGGGCAGCTTCCGGTTCCGCTGGGCCACCCGGCCCCGCAGCGCCTCCATGGCCTCCCCGTCCCCGTAGCGGTCGCCCACGCTCATGACCAGAGCGATGTCCTCATAGTGCTGATCCCTGCCGGGCTTTTTCAGGCCCAGCACCGTGTACTGATGTACGCTTTCCAGCCCGGAGAAGGTCTCCTCCAGCTCGTCAGGGTATACGTTTTCGCCGGATTCGTTGATGATGACCTCCTTGCTGCGGCCCTCCACAAACACCCGGTCGCCCCGCTTCAGCCGGACGATGTCGCCGGTGGGGTACCAGCCGCCCTCCAGCGTGTCCGGCGGGAGCATCCGGCCGTCGTGCAGGCGGCCGGTGTGGACGGTCTTGCCGCGGATGAGCATTTCGCCCCGGCGAACCCGGCTGCTTTCCTGATCCTTCAGGCGGTATTCCACGCTGCGCAGGGGCTTGCCCACGGAGCCGCTGACTCGCTTCTTCAGCCGCTTGCTCATCTCCACGCTGGTGACGGCGGTCTCCGTCATGCCGAAGCCGCAGACGGTGTAATAGCCAAGAGCGTTGAGCAGCTTCAGCTGCTCCTGCGGCGTGTGGCCGCCGCCCAGAATGATGCACTTGACCTCCGTGCCCAGCATGCTTTTGGTAATGCGGCGAAAGAGGATCTTCTCCGCCAGCCACAGGCCCGCCTCCGGCGCGACCCGCTGCAGGTTCAGGCTGAAATTCTTCGCCGAGGCGAACAGCGCCCGTTTCAGGCGGCTCTCCCGGGCCACCTGCTTGCGCAGGGAGGTGCAGAGGTTGTTGGCCAGAAGCGGCACGGCCACCACCAGCTCCGGCTGGAAGCGGCGGGAGGTTTCGATGATGGTTGCGGGGGTGCGGTCCCTCAGGTAGATGTTGGCATAGCCCAGAAAGCTGCACCACAGCAGATCGACCATGAAGCCCAGCACGTGATGGAAGGGCAAAAACGCCAGCGAGCGCCGGTTGGCCTCCTCCACGATGCGTCGGTTTTCCTCATAGATCAGCTTGGAATTGAGCACCTGCTCGGCGATGGCCTCGCCGTCATAGACGAAGACCCGGCTCTGGCCGGTGGTGCCGCTGGTGCAAAGGGCCACGCACTGGCCGAAGGCCCCGTCCCGGAAGCCGTCCTCCGGCTCGGCGGCCGCCTGCTCCGCCAGCACGGAGAAGTCCAGACTGCGCACGTCCTGCGGCAGGGTGCGGCGGCGCTGGGTGATGATTCCATGGCAGTCCGCCTCCCGCAGCAGGCGCAGGGCCGCCTCGTCGGCGCAGGCCGCGTCGATCAGCAGGGCGTTGTGGCCGGAGAGGATCACGCCCCAGAACAGGGGAAACCACTCCTTGCACGTATCCACCGAAAGGGCGATGTACCCTTCCCCGGGAAAGGCGCGGCTCAGACAGGCCGCGTATTGCCGGGTCATGGCCTCGTACTGCCGGTAGGACCAACGCTTTTCCTCGCCGTTTTCCAAAAACAGGGCCGCGTCCGCGTCCCCGTGGCCGCAGGTCAGGCGGAACAGGGTCTCCAGCGTTTTGGATTGCTCAAGAAGAGCACAGTTGTGCTCCAAAGCGTAAGATGAATTCAATTTTTTTCCTCCTCAGAATGTACCTTCAGAGACTTGTCTCAGAGATGAGCACGATAATAGGAACAGAGAATTTTCCGATTCAGGCTGGCGGGAAGAAGGGTATGCAAAAGCACGGCCAGATGCTGGTCGGGCTTGGCGACCCTCAGACGGAAGCGCATATGCCGTCGCTGGGCGTTCCGCACGATTTTCCGGCCCAGCCGGTCCGGAAAGAGGCCGTTTTCTTCGTCGTGATGAATGATGGCGCAGGTGTTTTCATACGCCTTCTGGTAAACGGTGTTCGTTTCGTTTTTGGCGTGATGGCGGGTGTGGCTGCTGCCGCCCCGGTGGTCCCCCGGCTCTACCAGACAGACCTGAATGCCGAAAGGCTCGGTCTCCATGGCCAGACACTCGGCGTACCCTTCCAGCGCGTGCTTGCTGGCGGTATAGGCGCTCTGGAACGGAATGCCCAGAAGCCCGTTAATGGATGAGAACAGAATAATCTTTCCGCTTTTTTGCGCGCGCATCAGGGGCAGGGCCCGCTGGATCATCCGCACTGTGCCCAGCACGTTGACATTCAGCAGTTTGTCCAGTTCGTCCACCGTGGTATTTTCGCAGGAGCCCAGCACCAGCTGCGCCGCGGCGCAGACCAGCACATCCACCCGGCTTTCCATGCCGAGGGCCTTTTTCACAAAGGCCGTGCAGCTTTCCTCGCTCGTCACGTCCAATGGAAGGACGGTAACGCCCTCCCCCAGCGGAGAGGTTCCTGCGGCAAAGGAGCGGGCCCCCGCAATCACGCTCCAGCCGTTTTGGGCGAAGGCCTGCGCCGTAGCGCGGCCCAGTCCGCCCGATGCTCCAATGACCCAAACCATTCCTTTCTGTTGCATAATGTTGCAGTCCTCCGTATCAGTCCAGAATAAAAGAAAAATGAAGTAATGAAGAAGACGGCACCGCCATTATACGGGAAAACGGGCCCCAGCGCAAGAGAAACCGCCTGCAGGGCAGAAAAGGCGGGCGGAAACGGTTCTGTTTTCGCCCAAAAAGAAAAAACAATATAAATACAATTTCCGGAGCCGTACTTTAGCAAAATTGTCCTTGCGCCATACCGCAAACGGTGTTATATTATTGCAAACATAACGCACAAGGATGTGATCGGGATGAAGGAACGGCTGACTAAAAAGGAAAACGTGCTCATCGCTACCATGCTCTTCGGCCTGTTCTTTGGCGCGGGAAATCTGATCTTCCCCGCGTACATGGGACAGCTGGCCGGAAAAAATATGTGGCAGGCGATCATTGGCTTCGTCATTACCGGCGTAGGCCTGCCCCTTCTGGGCATCGCCGCCATGGGCATCAGTCGCAGCGACGGCCTGATGGAGCTCAGCTCCAAGGTCAGCCGCCCGTACAGCTACTTCTTCACCTGCGCGCTGTACCTGACCATCGGACCCTTCTTCGCCATCCCCCGCTGCGCCACCACCCCCTTCACCGTGGCGGTGGCGACGCTGATGCCGGAAGGCTCCAACCAGTCGTTGGCGCTGGCGATCTTCTCCTTCTTGTTTTTTGCCATCGTACTGGCGTTCTCGCTCAAGCCCGGCAAGATTCTCACCCATGTAGGCAAGATCCTGACCCCCATCTTTCTGGTGCTTCTGGCCGTGCTGGTGATCGCCGCGCTGGTGAACCCCACCGCCGCCATCTCCACGCTGGAAGCGCAGGGAACCTATGAAAGCAACGCCTTCTTCACCGGCTTTCTGGAAGGCTACAACACCATGGACGCGCTGGCCTGCCTGGCCTTCGGCATCGTGGTCATCAACGTCATTCGCGGCCTGGGCGTGGAAAAGCCAGAGCACGTGGCTCTTTGCACGGTGAAAGCCGGCGTGTCCAGCTGCCTCATCATGGCGGTGATCTATCTGGCGGTGACGCTGGTGGGCGTGCAGTGCCGCGTGATCGCCGAAAACGCGGGCGTGGTCTGCGCAAATGGCGGTGAAGTGCTGTCGCTGGTGGCGCAGTACTACTTCGGCGACGCGGGCGTGTGGATCCTGGCCGCCACGGTGACGATGGCCTGCCTGAAGACCTCCGTGGGTCTGGTGACCAGCTGCGCCGAGACCTTCGAGCAGCTTTTCCCCCAGGGCCCCAAGTACAAGGCGTGGGCCGTCATTTTCAGCGTGGTTTCTTTCGCCATCGCCAATCTGGGCCTGAGCGCCATCATCGCCTGCTCCGTGCCGGTGCTGATGTTCCTCTACCCGCTGGCCATCACGTTGATCCTGCTGGGGCTGTTCGGCAAGTTCTTCGGCCACAGCCGTATCGTGTACAGCACTGTGACCGGCTTCACCTTCGTGGCCGCCCTGTTCGACTTTGCCAAGGCCATGCTGGGGGCGGACGTGCTGTCCGAGACCATGATCTCCTCCCTGCATCTGCGGGGCGCGGTAGCCTTTGCGCAGAAGGCGCTGCCCTTCTACGATCTGGGCGTTGGCTGGATCTGCCCCGCGCTGGCGGGTCTGGTCGTCGGGCTTGTGTGGTACGCGATCGCGAAGAATCGGAAGGCCGCTGCCACCGCCTGATCTGCCCGGCCAGATTTTGCTTGAAATATTTTCCTGAACTTGCTATCATGAATACAGGATTCAGGCAAGGAAGGGAGCGTGGGTTTTCATGAGGTGCCAATACTGCGGCTATCTGGACAGCAAGGTGATCGACAGCCGCCCCACGGAAGAGGGCAGCGCCATTCGCCGCCGCCGGGAATGTCTTCGCTGCGGCCGCCGCTTTACCACCTATGAAAAGATCGAGACCTCGCCCATCATGGTCGTCAAAAAAGACATGCGGCGGGAGCCCTTCAACGCCTCCAAAATGAAGGAAGGGCTGATCCATGCCTGTCAGAAGCGGCCCATCAGCATGAAGGACATCGACAACATCGTCGAAAAGGTGGAAAAGCAGGTCTATGCCGCCGGAGAGGACGAGATTTCCTCCCGCCGCATCGGCGAAGCCGTCATGGCCGAGCTCAAGCAGCTGGACGAGGTGGCCTATGTGCGCTTCGCGTCCGTGTACCGGCAGTTTACCGATGTTTCCAGCTTCATGGACGAGCTGAACAAGCTGGTTCTGGAGGGCAAGGCCCTTCGGGAAAAAGAATAAGCTTCGCGCCCCGCAGTTTTCCATCTGCGGGGCGTCAGACTGTCGAAAACCCCCTGATCGACCGCCCGCGCCCGCGAACAGCGCTTCGCTGGTTCGCGGGAAGAATGCTGCGGCATAAGGCTTAGGGGCTCTGCCCCTAAAACCCCGACAGGCACCGCAGGGAAGCGAGTGCCCGGTGGGCACAACCGCCGTAGGCGGTTAGCGACCCGCAGGTGTGACACGAAACGAGCAGGGACTACGGCAGTAGTCCCTGCGACGATTGAGTGGCAGCAGTGCCTCCTGCACCTCCACTTTTTTGACATACCGGCGCCCCGCAGTTTTCCATCTGCGGGGCGTTTTTTTTGTCCAATTTGGCTGTTTCCAGTCCTTCCAGCCTTTTCTGTCGAAAAACGGCAGGGTTTCGGGAAAAAACATCGAAATTAGAAGTCGGGAACATTTCCCGAAATCGCAATTTTCATTCATCAAAAGGAGACTGATGCGCATGAATCGGATCCTGGAACGGGAGGCGCTCAACCCGACGGTCACACGGCTGAAGGTGGAGGCTCCGCTCATCGCCCGCAAGGCGGAACCCGGGCAATTCGTCATTCTGCGGACGGACGAGGACGGCGAGCGGATCCCGCTGACCGTGGCGGATTTTGACCGGGAGGAAGGCAGCGTCACCGTGATCTTTCAGGTGGTGGGCGCAACGACCGAAAAGCTGAATCACCTGCAGCCGGGCGATATGCTTCACGACTTTGTGGGGCCGCTGGGCCGCGCCACCCACACCGAGGGCCTGAAAAAAGTGGCCGTGGTGGGCGGCGGCGTTGGCTGTGCCATCGCGTACCCCGTGACCAAAAAACTGCACGAGCAGGGCTGCGAGGTGCACGCCATCGTGGGCTTCCGCAATCAGGATCTGGTCATTCTGGAAAAGGAATTCCGTCAGGCCAGCAGCCGCTTCGTGCCCATGAGCGACGACGGCTCCTGGGGTGAAAAGGGCCTTGTGACCGACGCTCTGCGCAAGCTGATCGAAAGCGGCGAACAATACGACGAGGTCATCACCATCGGGCCCCTCATCATGATGAAATTCGTCTGCAAGCTGACGAAGGAATTTGGCGTAAAGACCGTGGCCAGCATGAACCCCATCATGATTGACGGCACGGGCATGTGCGGCGGCTGCCGCCTGACCGTGGGCGGCAAAATGCGCTTCGCCTGCGTGGACGGTCCGGAGTTCGACGGCCACGAGATCGACTTCGACGAAGCCATGGCCCGCAACGCCGCCTACCGGGATTTCGAGCGCCATGCCTACGAAGAAACCTGCAACCTTTTCAAGGGGGTGAAGAACGATGCATAATCCCTCCAAGCAGAAAACGCCCATGCCCGTTCAGGAGCCGGAAGTCCGCAGCCGCAACTTTGACGAGGTGGCGCTGGGCTACACCGAGGAACAGGCCGTGTCGGAGGCGCAGCGCTGCCTGAACTGCCGCAACAAGCCCTGCGTGGGCGGCTGTCCGGTCAGCATCAACATTCCCGCCTTTATCCACGAGGTGGCCGAACGGAATTTCGAGGGCGCGTATGAGATTCTTTCCCGCTCCACGGCGCTGCCTGCGGTCTGCGGCCGTGTCTGCCCGCAGGAAAGCCAGTGCGAAAGCCGCTGCGTCTGCGGCATCAAGGGCGAGCCGGTGGCCATCGGCCGGTTGGAGCGCTTCGTGGCCGACTGGCACAGCGCAAACGCCACGGAAAAGCCCGTCCGTCCCGCGCCCAACGGCCACAAGGTGGCGGTGATCGGCTCCGGCCCCTCCGGCCTGAGCTGCGCGGGCGAGCTGGCGCGGAAAGGCTATGCGGTCACGGTGTTCGAGGCCCTGCATCTGTCGGGCGGCGTGCTGGTGTACGGCATTCCCGAGTTCCGCCTGCCCAAGCGCATCGTGCGCCGGGAGATCGAGAACCTGCAGGCGCTGGGCGTGGACGTGGAGACCAACGTGGTCATCGGCAAGACGCTGACCATTGACGAGCTGCAAAAGGAGTATGGCTTCGAGGCCGTGTTCATCGGCAGCGGCGCGGGTCTGCCCAAGTTCATGGGCATTCCCGGCGAAAGCTGGAAGGGCGTATACTCCGCCAACGAGTTCCTAACCCGCATCAATCTGATGAAGGCCTACCGGCCCGACAGCGCCACCCCCGTGCAGCACGGCAAAAAGGTAGCCGTGGTGGGCGGCGGCAACGTGGCCATGGACGCGGCCCGCTGCGCCCGCCGTCTGGGCGCGGAAGTCACCATCGTGTACCGCCGCACCGAGGCTGAGCTGCCCGCCCGCAAGGAAGAGGTGGAGCACGCCAAGGAAGAAGGCATTCAGTTCCGCTTCCTGACCAATCCGTTGGAGATTCTGGCGGACGATCAGGGCTGGGTGCGGAGCATCCGCTGTCAGGAAATGGCGCTGGGCGAGCCGGACGCTTCCGGCCGCCGCCGTCCCGTGCCGGTGGAGGGCAGCGAGATGGAGCTGCCCATGGACTGCGTCATTATGGCGCTGGGCACCTCCCCCAACCCGCTCATCAAATCCACCACCGAGGGGCTGGAAACGCAGAAGTGGGGCGGCATCGTAGCCGATGCGGACACAGGGCTTACCTCCCGGCCGGGCGTATACGCCGGCGGCGATGCCGTTTCCGGCGCGGCCACGGTGATCCTGGCCATGGGCGCGGGCAAGGCCGCCGCCGCCGCCATCGACCGGCAGCTCATGGGCTGAGCTTCTTCGATCCTCCGAGAAAAAACCGGGCGGAAGGGGGCCAAAAATTTTCCTTTCGCCCCGGCATTTCCCAAGGGAAAGTTCGAAGGGCTGAATAACGCCGCATCCATTGAAAACACTGGTGTTTTTCAATCGTTCATATCCTTATTGATAAGGGGTATATATAAAAATAATTATTGCAAAAAAACACGATTTGCAGGAAAATAAGACGAATCACGAAGGAAGGGGTTATTTTCTATGAACAAAATCACGATCATCGGAGCGGGCAAAGTCGGTTCCACCATCGCGTACACGCTGTCCGTCATGAATCTGGCCAAGGACATCGTCATGATCGACATCAACCACGAACTGGCGCTGGGCGAAGCGCTGGACATCCGGCAGGGCACGCCGTTCTCCAGCAACTGCAGCGTTTATGCCGGCGACTATCCGGACGCCGCCAACTCCAACATCGTGGTCATCACCTCCGGCGTGGCCCGGAAGCCCGGCCAGAGCCGTCTGGAGCTGGCCCAGACCAACGTGAACATCATGAAGTCCATCATGCCTCAGGTGACCAAGTATGCGCCTGACGCCATGTACATCATCGTCAGCAACCCCGTCGACATCCTGACCTATCAGTGGTGCAAGCGCTCCGGCCTGCCGGAGAACCACATCATCGGTTCCGGCACCATTCTGGACACCGCCCGTCTGAAGGCCCGCCTGTCCGAGTACTACAACATCAGCCAGAGCAACGTTCACGCCTACGTGTTCGGCGAGCACGGCGATTCCTCTTTCGTGCCGTGGAGTCTGGCCAACATCTCCAACATCCCCGTCACCGACTTCCGCAACAAGGTGGAAGGCGACATGTCCATGGCTCCCGAGCTGAACACCGCCGATGTGGAGCAGTACATCCGCAAGTCCGGCGGACGGGTCATCGCCCGCAAAGGCGCCACCTTCTACGCCGTGGCCGTGTCCGTGTGCCACATCTGCAAGTGCCTGCTGGACGGCATGGACACGACCCTGACCGTCTCTACCATGATGCACGGCGAATACGGCATCGAGGACGTGTGCCTGAGCGTGCTGAACACCGTGGGCTGGGAAGGCGTGCACTCCAAGCTGCTGGCTCCCCTCACCGAGGAAGAGACCGGCCTGCTCCAGCACAGCGCGTCCGTGCTGAAGGACGTCATCAGCAATCTGGACATCTGATTTTCCAAGCCGCAAGGAGGTTTTTCCCATGGAATACCGCATCGAACATGACTCTATGGGCGAGATGAAGGTTCCCGCCGACCGTCTCTGGGCTGCTCAGACCCAGCGCAGTCACGAGAACTTCGAAATCGGCGTGGGCATCGAGACCATGCCCGCCGAGATCATCCACGCCTTCGGCATCCTGAAGAAGGCCGCCGCGCTGGCCAATCACCAGCTCAAGCCTGAAAAGATGACCGATGAAAAGACCGACGTCATCACCCGCGCCTGCGACGAGGTGATCTCCGGCCAGCTGAACGGCCACTTCCCGCTGGTGGTATGGCAGACCGGCTCCGGCACCCAGTCCAACATGAACGCCAACGAAGTGGTGGCTAACCGCGCCAACCAGCTGGCGGGCCAGAAGCTGGTGCACCCCAACGACGACGTGAACATGAGCCAGTCCTCCAACGACACCTTCCCCACGGCGATGCACATCTCCGCGGTGATCGCCATCGAGGATAAGCTGCTGCCCGCCATCGACCATCTGGTGGCCACCTTCAAGAAGCTGGAAGCGGAGAACGAGGGCATCGTGAAGTCCGGCCGCACCCATCTGCAGGATGCGACCCCCATCAAGTTCAGTCAGGAGATCAGCGGCTGGCGCTCCTCTCTGGAGCGGGACGCGGAGCTGCTGAAGCTGGCCGTGAAGCCCCTGAAGGAACTGGCGCTGGGCGGCACCGCCGTCGGCACCGGCCTGAACGCCCCCAAGGGCTTCGGCGAAGCCGTGGCCGCGCAGGTGGCTCAGCTGACCGGCAAGGCTTTCATCACCGCCCCCAACAAGTTCCACGCGCTGACCTCCAAGGATGAGCTGGTGTTCGCTCACGGCGCCATCAAGGCTACCGCCTGCGACATGATGAAGATCGCCAACGACGTGCGCTGGCTGGCTTCCGGCCCCCGGGACGGTCTGGGCGAGATCCACATTCCCGAGAACGAGCCCGGCTCCTCCATCATGCCCGGCAAGGTGAACCCCACCCAGTGCGAGGCCGTCACCATGGTGGCCGTGCAGGTCATGGGCAACGACGTGGCCGTGGGCATGGCCGCCTCTCAGGGCAACTTCGAGCTGAACGTGTTCATGCCCGTCGCCGCCTACAACTTCCTGCAGTCCGCCCGTCTGCTGGCGGAGGCCATCGTTTCCTTCACCGACAAGTGCGCCGTGGGCATCACCGCCAACAAGGACAAGATGTACCACAACCTGCACAACTCCCTCATGCTGGTCACGGCGCTGAACCCCTACATCGGCTACGAGAACGCCGCCAAGACCGCCAAGAAGGCCTACAAGGAGAACATCTCCCTCAAGGAAGCCTGCGTGGCCCTCGGCTTCCTGACCGCCGAGAAGTTCGACGAGGTCTTCCACCCCGAGCAAATGGTCTAACCAGGGGCAGTGCCCCTGGACCCCGGTTCGCGTTCCAGTTGGCCGGTTAACCCCAACGGGATGCGCGTGGAGCTTGGGGCAGCGCCCCTGGACCCCGGACCGCGCCCGCAGGGCGCGGGGGTGCTCGCGGGACATGCTGGTTGGCCGGGGTTTTACCGCCGCTCGGCAACGGGCCTCGCGGCTCGCCGGTCTGGTGATGTTCCCTGCTGGCTTTCGCTATTCGGGGGTCAATCCAATGGGCAAGCAGACAATCTCCGAAATACCGCCGTGGGGCAAAAAGGCCCCACGGCTCGCTTGGGAAAATCGGGCATTCGGATTTTGGCTGTAAATTGGTCATTCTTTTGACCGCGCACCGCGCGGTCAATCACGGGTCAAGGGCAAAGCCCTTGTCAGGGGCGTGGGGGCGGAAGCCCCCGCATCGTCCCCCCGTCCCAACAAACGGAGGTTTCATTTCTGATGAGAGTAAGTTATTTTCCCGGCTGCACCCTCCGCACGAAGGCAAAAGAGCTTGATCTCCAGGCGCGGAAATGCGCACAGGCGCTGGGCGTAGAGCTGTGTGAGATCGAAAACTGGCAGTGCTGCGGCGGTGTGTTCGTCACCGCCAAGGACGAAGTTGCCTCGAAGCTCAGCAGCGTGCGCGCGCTGAAGGCGGCCAGAGACGCCTCCCAGCCTCTGGTCACGGTGTGCTCCGCCTGCCACAACGTCATTAAGCAGACCAACCACGCCATGCAGACGGACGCCGAGTTTGCCGACAAGGTGAACCGTTACATGGCGCAGGACAAAGACGCGGGAGAGCCCTATCACGGCGAGACCGTGGTGCAGCACTATCTGGAGCTTCTGCGGGATACCGTAGGCTTCGATCAGGTCAAAGCAAAGGTACAAAAGCCTCTGACGGGGAAGAAGGTGGCCTGTTATTACGGCTGCCTGCTTTTGCGTCCCGGCAAGGTGATGCAGATGGACGACCCGGAGAACCCCCGCATCATGGAGGATCTGATCCGGGCGCTGGGCGGCGAGCCCGTGGTCTGGGCCGCGCGCAACGAATGCTGCGGCGGCTACGTGGCGCTGGAGAACGAGCCTTCCGCCCGCAAAAAAAGCGAGAAGGTGCTGGGCGACGCTCAGTCCCACGGTGCAGATCTGATCGTCACTGCATGCCCGCTGTGCCGCTATAATCTGTCCAAGTACAGCGCGGACGTGCCGGTGGTCTACTTCACCGAGCTGCTGGCGCAGGCTCTGGGCGTGGAGGAGGAAGCGTAATGCAAACGAAGAATGAACGCCTGAAAGAGCAGGTCGTCCGCATGAGCGGCGTCAATCCGCTCAAGTGCATGCGCTGCGGCAAGTGCAGCGCTACCTGCCCCGCCTACGACGAGATGGAGTATCATCCCCATCAGTTCGTGTACATGGTGGAGCGGGGCGAGATCGAGCCCCTGCTGAATTCGAAGTCCCTCTACCAGTGCCTGTCCTGCTTCGCCTGCGTGGAGCGCTGCCCCCGCAACGTGGAGCCCGCCAAGCTGGTGGAGGCCATCCGTCTGGTGGCCATCCGTCAGAAGGGCATGAACCACATGACGGCGGACGATATTCCCTCCCTGCTGGACGACGATATGCCCCAGCAGGCCATCGTAAGCGCCCTGCGCAAATACGCGAAGTGAAAGGAGAAGCAGAACCATGCAGAGAATTGGTGTGTTTGTCTGCTGGTGCGGCAGCAATATCGCCGGAACCGTAGACGTAAAGGCTGTGTCCGAAGCGCTGAAGAACGAGCCTGGGGTTGTGTTCTCCACCAACTACCAGTATATGTGCTCTCAGGCAGGCCAGAACCTGATCAAGGACGCCATCCGGGAGCATCATCTGACCGGAATCGTGGTGTGCTCCTGCTCCCCCCGGATGCACGAGAACACCTTCCGCAAAACGGCCCAGAGCGCGGGCATCAACCCGTACATGGTGGAAATCGCCAATGTGCGCGAGCAGTGCTCCTGGGTGCATAAGGATATGCCCGTCGGCACCGAAAAGGCCATCATCCTCGGCAAGGCCGCCGTGGCCAAGGTCAACCTGAACACCCCCCTGACCCCCGGCGAAAGCCCCGTGACCAAGCGGGCGCTGGTGATCGGCGGCGGCATCGCCGGTATCCAGACCGCGCTGGACATTGCCGACGCGGGCTTCCCGGTGGACATCGTAGAGACCAAGCCCACCATCGGCGGTAAGATGGCCCAGCTGGACAAGACCTTCCCCACGCTGGACTGCGCCGCCTGTATCTTGACCCCCAAAATGGTGGATGTGGCGCAGCACGAGAAGATCCGCATCTTCTCCTATTCCGAAGTGACGCAGGTCAAGGGCTTCGTGGGCAACTTTGACGTGACCATCAAGCGCAAGGCCCGTTATGTTAAGGAAGACGTCTGCACCGGCTGCGGCGCCTGCACCGAAAAGTGCCCCATGAAGCACGTGCCCAACGAGTTCAACCTGGGCATGGACGAGCGCCACGCCGTGTACATTCCCTTTGCGCAGGCGGTGCCGAAGGTGGCCACCATCGACCCCCGGTACTGCATGATGCTCAAGAACGGCAAGTGCGGCCTGTGCTCCAAGGTCTGCGCTGCCGGAGCCATCGACTACAAGGCCAAGGATGAATTTGTGGAGGAGAAGTACGGCGCGATCGTGGTCGCTACCGGCTTCAACCCCATCTCCATGGACAAATTCGACGAATTTGCCTACTCCCAGTCCAAGGACGTTATCACCTCGCTGGAGCTGGAGCGCCTGATGAACGCTGCCGGCCCCACCGGCGGCACCCTGCTGCGCCCCTCCGACCGGGAGCATCCCCATACCATCGTGTTCGTCCAGTGCGTGGGCTCCCGCTGCGCGTCCTGCGCCGAGAAGGGCAAGGAGTACTGCTCCAAGATCTGCTGCATGTACACCGCCAAGCATGCCATGCTGATCCGGGACAAGTACCCGGATACGGACGTGTATGTGTTCTACATTGACGTGCGTACCCCCGGCAAGAACTTCGACGAGTTCTACCGCCGCGCAGTGGAAGAATACGGCGTCCACTACATCAAGGGCATGGTGGGCAAGGTCACGCCCGAAGGCAAGAAGCTGAAGGTGCAGGCCTCCGACCTGCTGGCCGGTGAGCAGCTGCACATCGACGCCGATCTGGTGGTGCTGGCCGCCGCCATCGAGCCGGACAAGTCCGCCCGCCCGCTGGCCACCATGCTGACCGCCAGCATGGACACCAACGACTTCTTCACCGAAGCCCATCCCAAGCTGCGCCCCGTGGAAAGCCCCACCGCCGGTATTTTCCTCTCCGGCACCTGCCAGGGCCCCAAGGACATCCCCGAGACCGTCTCTCAGGCGGGCGCTGCCGCGTCGAAGGTCATCGGCCTGCTGGCCAAGGACAAGCTGCTGGGCAACCCCTGCGTGGCGCACTCCGACGAGATGATGTGCAACGGCTGCTCCACCTGCGAGCGCGTGTGCCCCTACGGCGCAATCACCTATATCGACAAGGAATTCCGGATGCCTGACCGCACCACCAAGGTCCGCCGGGTCGCTTCCGTCAACGAAGCGGTCTGCCAGGGCTGCGGCGCGTGCACCGTGGCCTGCCCCTCCGGCGCGATGGATCTGAAGGGCTTCCTGAACCGGCAAATTATGGCGGAGGTTGACGCGATATGCAAGTAAACGAGTATAAGCCTCTGATCGTAGCGTTCTGCTGCAACTGGTGCTCCTATGCGGGCGCTGACCTGGCGGGCAACAACCGCCTCAGCTACCCCGCCGACGTAAAGATCATCCGGGTGCCCTGCTCCTGCCGCGTGAACCCCATGTTCGTGCTGCGTGCCTTCCAGCGCGGCGCGGACGGCGTGATCCTCTGCGGCTGCCATCCGGGCGACTGCCACTACACCTCCGGCAACTACTACACCCGCCGCCGCATGTCCCTGCTGTTCTCCATGCTGGACTATCTGGGCATCGAACGGGAGCGCACCCGCGTGGAGTGGGTCAGCGCCGCCGAAGGCGCGAAGTTCGCCGCCACCATGAATGATTTCGCCAAGACCGTCGCGGCTCTGGGCGAAAACAAGAGACTGGAGGATCTGAGATGCAAGAAATAACGCGGGAAGCTCTTGTTGCAAAAGCCTCCGAACTGTTTGAAAAAGGCGTCGTTGATCGGATGCTGGGCTGGAAAAAAGGCGAGTTCAGCTACGACGTGACCCCCGGCGTATTCACCTCCATGGACGAGGTGAACGACGGCTTCGTGTGGGATGATTTCTGCGGCGCCAACTTCTCCAAGTACCTGCTGAAGGAGACCGCCAAGACCGAGAAAAAGGTGCTGGTGTTTCTTAAGCCCTGCGATACCTACAGCTTCAACCAGCTGCTGACCGAGCACCGCTTCGACCGGGAAAAGGTCTACGCGGTGGGCATCCCCTGCAACGGCATGGCCGACCCTAAAAAGCTCAAGGAGCTGGCCGACGGCGTTTCCTCCGTGGATTTTGAAGGGGACAAGGTTGTGGCCCACACGCTGTTTGACGGCGACAAGGAATTGGCCTGCGCCGACCTGCTGCCTGACCGCTGCGTACACTGCAAGTCCAAGAAGCACGTGGCCTACGACGAGCTGCTGGGCTCCGACGGCGAAGTGCTGGACAGCGGCCGCTTCGACGAAGTGGAAAAGCTGGAAAAGATGACCCCCGACGAGCGCTTCGCGTTCTGGCAGGGCGAGCTTTCCCGCTGCATCCGCTGCAACGCGTGCCGGGACGTGTGCCCCGCCTGCACCTGCGAAAAGTGCGTGTTCGACAACCCCAATTCGGGCGTGGAGAACAAGGCGGCCGCCAACAGCTTTGAAGAAAAAATGTTCCACATCATCCGGGCCTTCCATGTGGCCGGACGCTGCACCGACTGCGGCGAGTGCTCCCGGGTCTGCCCCCAGCACATTCCGCTGCACCTGCTGAACCGCAAGTTCATCAAGGATATCGACGCGTTCTACGGCGACTATCAGGCCGGTGAGGAAGTGGGCAGCCGCGCCCCGCTGGTCAACTACACTCAGGGCGATCTGGAGCCCTCCGAAGCCGTGGAAAGGGGGAATCACCATGAGTAAGGTGCGCAAAGTCAGCCTTGCCAAGCTGGATGAGTTCTTCTCCGCCATTGCGCACAGCGAGCGCCTGTACCTGCCGGTGGATACCGCCGCAGGCGCGGAATACAAAGAATGGGCCGAGGGAACCAAGTGGTCGGACGCGCTGAACACCGTCCGCTCCGCCAAGGATTTCTTCTTCCCCCAGACTGAAAACCTGATGGATTTCAAAATGCAGGATAAGAAGATCGAGCTGATCGACACCCGCAGGGAGACCGAGGACTTCGTAGTCTTCGGCGTGCGGGCCTGCGACGCGCGGGCCTTCCGCGTGCTGGACAACGTGTTCCTGGCCGAGCCGGTAGATACCTACTACCAGAACCGCCGGAAGCACGGCACCATCGTCACCGTGGCCTGCACCCGCCCGGTGGAGACCTGCTTCTGCAGCACCTTCGACATCGACCCGGCCAACGCCGACGGCGATGTGAACGCCTACAAGACCGAGGACGCGCTCTATCTGGAAGCCAAGACCGAAAAGGGCGAAAAGCTGCTGGCGGCGCTGACTGCCGTCACCGAAGAAGCGGACGAAAAGCCCGTGGAGGAGCAGAAAGCCCTCATTAAAGAGCGCATGGCCAAGCTGCCGCTGGCCAATCTCCGGCCCGACGCCTTCGGCAAGGACAAGACCAGCGAGTTCTTCAACGCCCCCGAATGGAAGGAGCTGTCCGAGGCCTGTCTGGGCTGCGGCACCTGCACCTTCATCTGCCCCACCTGCCAGTGCTACGACATCCGGGATTTCAACACCGGCCACGGCGTGAAGCGTTTCCGCTGCTGGGACAGCTGCATGTACTCCGACTTCACCAAAATGTCCGCCGGTCAGCCCCGTCTGACCCAGCTGGAACGGTTCCGCCAGCGCTTTATGCACAAGCTGGTGTACTACCCCACCAACAACGACGGCCTGTTCTCCTGCGTAGGCTGCGGCCGCTGCATGAACCGCTGCCCCATTCAGATGAACATCGTCAAAGTGATGAAAAAGCTGGGAGGAGGCAAACAGAATGGATAACCGGGAACCTCTCATGCCGACGATCGGCGTTGTGACCGACATTCGGATCGACACGCCCGACGTCAAGACCTTCCGGGTGGTCACGCCCGACGGCAAGAAGGCCTTCGAGCACAAGCCCGGCCAGTGCGCCATGCTGTCCATCCCCGGCGTGGGCGAGGCCATGTTCTCCATCACCTCCTCCCCCACCAACGAGGAGTACATGGAGTTTTCCATCAAGAAATGCGGCTGCGTCACCGAATGGCTCCACAGCATGGAGGTGGGGCAGGAAATCACCATCCGGGGGCCCTACGGCCATCCCTTCCCCGTGGATACCGAGTTCGTGGGCAAGGATATGCTCTTCATCGCCGGCGGCATCGGCCTTGCGCCCCTGCGCTCCGTCATCAACTACTGCCGCCACTACCGCGACCGCTACGGCAAGATCGACATCGTATACGGCTCCCGCAGCATGCAGGATCTGGTGGACTATCAGGAGATCATCAACGAGTGGGAAAAGGACGCGGGGGTGGAAGTCCACCTGACCATCGACCGGGAGCAGCCCGAGTGGAACGGTCACGTGGGCTTCGTTCCCAACTACGTCAAGGAGCTGGGCTTCGACACCAACAAGGTGGCCATCCTCTGCGGCCCGCCCATCATGATCAAGTTCACCCTTGCGGGCCTGATCGAGCTGGGCTTTGACAAGACGCAGGTCTACACCACCCTGGAGCTTCGCATGAAGTGCGGCATCGGCAAGTGCGGCCGCTGCAACGTGGGCGCGAAGTACGTCTGCAAGGACGGCCCCGTGTTCCGCTGCGACCAGCTGGACGAGCTGCCCAACGAGTATTGAGAAGGAGATCAAGAACATGGCAAACATGGTCAATATTTTCCTGTTTGGCAAGCAGTATCAGGTTCCGGACGACCTGACCATCATGCGGGCGATGGAATACGCGGGCTACCAGCTGGTGCGCGGCTGCGGCTGCCGCAACGGCTTCTGCGGCGCCTGCGCCACCATCTACCGCATCAAGGGCGACCGGGAGCTGAAGACCTGTCTGGCCTGCCAGACCAAGGTGGAAGACAATATGTACGTGGCGACGCTGCCCTTCTTCCCGCTGGTGAAGCAGGTCTACGACATTGAGAAGATCAAGCCCACCGAGCAGATCATGATGCAGCTCTACCCCGAAATTTACGCCTGCGTGGGCTGCAACGCCTGCACCAAGAGCTGCACTCAGAAGCTGAACGTCATGCAGTACATCGCCTACGCCCAGCGGGGCGAGTTTGACAAGTGCGCCGAGGAGAGCTTCGACTGCGTCATGTGCGGCGTATGCTCCTCCCGCTGCCCCGCCGGTATCTCCCATCCGCAGGTGGCCATGCTGGCCCGCCGCCTGAACGGCAAGTATCTGGCCCCCAAGAGCCAGCATCTGGAAGACCGGGTACAGGAGATCAAGAACGGCGATTTCACCGACCTGATCGAAGCCCTCATGGGCAAGCCGGTGGAAGAACTCAAAGAGCTGTACAACCACCGCGAGATTGAAAAGTAAGGAGGGAGCCGCATGTATTCCGAACAGTTTCAAGGATCCCTGAAGGCTGTGGAAGCGGCCCGCGCGGCCAACGTGGCCTATGAGCCCGCCCGCATGACCGCCCAGGAGAAGGACGACCTGCTGGCCGCCTACCATCCGGACTACAAAAAGAGCGAGTTTGCCACCCTGAAGGTGGGTCCCAACAAGGGCGAGAGCGTGCCGCACGAGCTGTGCGAGCTGCTGCAGTCTCACAGCCGCATTTCCGCTGACGACGTGGATCTGAATGACGTGCGTTACGATGTGGACGTGCTGATCATCGGCGGCGGCGGCGCGGGCGCTTCCGCGGCCATCGAAGCCAACAACGCGGGCGCGAACGTTATGATCGTCACCAAGCTGCGCATCGGCGACGCCAACACCATGATGGCCGAGGGCGGCATTCAAGCGGCGGACAAGCCCAACGATTCCCCCGCCATTCACTTCCTGGACGCTTTCGGCGGCGGACACTTTGCCGCCAAGCGGGAACTGCTGTCCAAGCTGGTGTGCGACGCGCCCGAGGCCATTCAGTGGCTGAACAATCTGGGCGTGGAGTTTGACAAGGCCCCCGACGGCACCATGATCACCACCCACGGCGGCGGCACTTCCCGCAAGCGTATGCACGCGGCGAAGGACTATTCCGGCGCGGAGATCATGCGCACCCTGCGGGACGAGGTGCTGAACCGGGGCATCCCGGTGGTGGACTTCACCGCGGCTATCGAGCTGATTCTGGACGAAAACGGCCGTGCTGCCGGTGCCGTCCTGATGAACATGGAAACCAAAGAACTGATGGTGGCCCGGGCCAAGACCGTCATCATCGCCACCGGCGGTGCGGGCCGGATGCACTATCAGGGCTTCCCCACCTCCAACCACTACGGCGCTACCGCCGATGGTCTGGTGCTGGGCTACCGCGTGGGCGCGAAGCTGCTCTATGCCGACACCCTGCAGTATCATCCCACCGGCGCGGCCTTCCCCCAGCAGATCTTCGGCGCGCTGGTGACGGAGAAAGTCCGTTCTCTGGGCGCGAAGCTGGTCAACCGGGACGGCAAGGTCTTCATGCATCCGCTGGAGACCCGCGACGTAGCCGCCGCATCCATCATCCGCGAGTGCTCTGACCGGTACGAAGGTGTGGACACCGGCAGCGGCGAAGCCGTCTGGCTGGACACCCCCATGATCGAAATGATCGGCGGCGAAGGCACCATCGAGGCCCGCATTCCCGCCATGATGCGTATGTTTGCCCAGTACGGCATCGACATCCGCAAGGAGCCCATTCTGGTCTACCCGACCCTGCACTACCAGAACGGCGGTCTGGACATCAACGTCAACGGCATGACCACCAACGTGGAGAACCTTTACGTGGCGGGCGAGGCCGTCGGCGGCATCCACGGCCGGAACCGTCTGATGGGCAACTCCCTTCTGGACATCATCGTCTTTGGCCGCAGCGCCGGTCAGAACGCCGCCGCCCACTCCAAAGAAGTCACCGTCGGCAAGCTGACCCTTGCTCACATCGCCGCCTTCGAAAAGGAATGCGCCGACGCGGGCATCGACACCACCGCCGTCTCCCCCAAGCTCCTCCCCGACTACCGCAGGCAGGGCTAAAGCCCTGCACCCATCTCTGCGCGGCTATGCCGCGCAGGGTGCTCGTGGGATATGCGAGCTGGCCGGGGTTTTACCGCCGTGGCACGACAGGTGCCACGGCTCGCCGGCCTGGCAGGGCTAAAGCCCTGCACCCGCTTCTGCGCGCCGCGGGCGTGCAGGGGCGTAGAGGGACATGCGGGTTGGCCGAGGTTTTACCGCCGCTCGGCAACAGGCCTCGCGCAAGGGGTAGTACCCCTTGACCCCACACCGCGCCCATAGGGCGCGGGAGTGCTCGGGAGACACGCCAGTTGGCTGCGGAGATACCGCCGCTCGGCAACAGGCCTCGCGGCTCGCCGGTGTGGTGTAATTCCCTGTTTGTTGGCGTGTACAGACCGCCATTCGGCGACAGGCCTCATGGCTCGCAACGAAGGCCAGCATGGGTTCCAAAACCACGCTGGCCTTTGGCGCGGCAGGGCCAGCCAAGCGGCGCAGCAGCATCCCAACTTGCGCTATTTCAGCTCCACCTCACTCAACTGGCGGCGGAGCAGAGCGGCGATAGGCAGCGAAGGGAAAAAGCCTTGCCCTTTTTGAAAGAG